>Ga0256828_1001305_pt1 | contig 15700 bp, 15 predicted proteins | sample CV88metaG_FD_185993 | JGI IMG/M metagenome (GOLD analysis project Ga0256828, IMG submission 185993) | Hydrothermal vent microbial communities from East Pacific Rise, Pacific Ocean - CV88 | ecosystem: Environmental > Aquatic > Marine > Hydrothermal vents | place: Pacific Ocean: East Pacific Rise...
ATTTTTTTAGTTTTTAAAATTCTGTGTAATACCAAATCACTATATCTTCTAATTGGTGAAGTAAAATGTGAATATGAGCTAAAGCCTAATCCAAAATGTCCTAATTGTTTTGTTTGGTATGAAGCTTGTTGTTGAGATTGAATTATTAACTTATCTACTTCTTCTTCAAGACCAGTATTTAAAGCCTTTTTTTGAATAGATTCAATAGTACTATGGATATCTTTTTTTAATTTTACATCAATACCTAATAAACTTAAACTTTTTAGTAGCTCTTCTATTTTTTTACGATCTGGTTCTTCATGTACTCTAAATATCCCTACTTCATTTAATTTTGAAGCAGCTTGAATATTTGCAAGTAACATACATTCTTCTACTAAACTATGAGAAGGACTTCCTTGTTCCTCATTTACTTTTACTAAATTTAGATCTTTATCTAATACTAGTCTATATTCACTTGTTCTAAAATCATATCCAGTTTTTAGTCTATTTTTTTTCAACTTTTGTGTTAATTCATATAAAGCTTTTAGGTCTGTATCTAAAGAGTTATTTTTGATTTTATCATCAATATCTTCATAAGAATATTTATGCTTAGAGCAAATTATAGCTTCAAATATCTCACTACTTTTTACACTTGCTGTTTTTTTATCTATTTTCATTTTACATACAAATGCTAATCTATTTACATCTGGTTTTAATGAACATAAATCATCACTTAATTCATGAGGGATCATTGGCAATACTTTATTTGGTAAGTATATAGAAAAAGCTCTTTTTTTAGCTTCTTTATCTAAATTGCTTCCCTCTTTAATAAATGCACTAACATCTGCAATAGCTACATATAGTTCATTTTTAGCACTATCATAATATATTGCATCATCGTGATCTTTTGCACTAATTGGATCTATGGTTGCAAATTCCAGATTAGTTAAATCAACTCTTTTATCATCTTGCTTAATATCTTTTATATTACAAGTATATTTTTGTTTTATTCTGTATTCTTGATTATATAAATATAGTGATATCTTTTCATCTATTGAGTTATCATTTAAGTTTCCATATAGTTCAACAACTTTTGAATCTTGTATTAATAATAAATCTTCATTTTTATATTGTTTTAAATTGATATTAAAATTTACTAATGTTAATGTTTTTATATCATATAATTTATTGTCTTTTATATAACAAAGTGAACTTGTTTGATTTGTTTGAATTAAATCAATAATCTTACCTTTTAAAATTCCCCTTGGATTAAAAATAATCTGAGCAATAACTAAATCACCATTATTAAATTGTTTTGTATCCTCTATTTTTATAGTTTTATCAGTTTTATTTAGTGGTAATAATTTTGAACCATCATTTAGTATTTGTAATATACCTATTTTATATTTTTTGCTTATTTCAAATTTATTATTATTTTGTTTTAATATATTTTTATCTACAAAGGGTTTTAAAAATTCGATTTCTTCTTTTTTGAAATCTGTTTTATTTTCTATTATCCTTTGAAATATCTCTTTTTTGTTTATCATAGTAATTCCGTAATTTATTTTGTACTATTATAACTAAAAAATCAAAAAACAAAAAACTATAAATAAAACTTAAGATTATAATCTATATTTATATTAAATATAAATCTAAATTATTATTTGATATTATTTCAAAATTATAAAAAGGAAATAAAATGACACAATCAAAATTTAAAGAAAAATACTCAATTAACTCTTTAGTAATAGGCAAAGATGAAACAACTTTTACATCTGCAAAAGAGATTGAAGCAAGTTTAAAAGCAAAAATAGATGCTCACCCAGTTGCAAAATATATTGCAACATTTGATAACTTTGAACACACAAGTAATGTAAATGGTGAAATTCACGATGAGATAAACTCTGCTATTGCACTTATTTTTTGTTTTGGAAAAGCAATTCCTACACCTAAAATGCTAGCTATTAGACCAAGAACTTTTGGTATTTGTGAATTAGAAAATAGCTTTTCTATAGACTTTATGGATGCACCTGCTGATGATTTAACAAATATCATGATAACATGGGCAAAAGAACTTAAAAATAAATAATAATTATAGTCTAAATAAATATTTTGTTTATTTTAGATATAATCGCATAAATTAATAAAAAAAAAGGAAATAATATGGCATTAGATGTTTATTATGATAAAGACTGTAACTTAGATTTAATCAAATCTAAAAAAGTTGCGATGATTGGATTTGGTTCTCAAGGACACGCTCACGCTGAAAACTTAAGAGATTCTGGAGTTGAAGTATGTGTTGGTTTAAGAAAAGGTGGTTCTTCATGGGCTAAAGCTGAAGCTAAAGGTTTTGAAGTATTAACAGTTGCTGATGCTTCTGCTGCTGCTGATGTTGTTATGATTTTATTACCAGATGAAAATCAAGCAGAAATCTATGCAAACGAAATTGAGCCTAACTTAAAACAAGGTGCTACAATTGCATTTGGACATGGTTTTAATATTCACTATGGAAGAATTACTCCAAGAGCTGATATAAATGTAACTATGATTGCTCCAAAAGCTCCAGGTCATACTGTAAGATCTGAGTTTGTAAGAGGTGGTGGAATTCCTGATTTAATTGCTGTTGGTCAAAATCCTTCAGGAACTACAAAAGAATTAGCACTTTCTTATGCATCTGCAATTGGTGGTGGTAGAACTGCTATTATTGAAACAACTTTCAAAGATGAAACAGAAACTGATTTATTCGGAGAGCAAGCTGTATTATGTGGTGGAGCAATGAGCTTAGTTCAAGCTGGATTTGAAACATTAACTGAAGCTGGATATGCTCCTGAATTAGCATACTTTGAGTGTTTACACGAACTTAAATTAATTGTTGATTTAATGTTCCAAGGTGGAATCGCTGATATGAGATATTCTATTTCTAATACTGCTGAGTATGGTGATTATGTATCTGGTAAAAGAGTTATTAATGAGCAATCTAAACAAGCTATGAGAGATATCTTAACAGAAATCCAAGATGGTAGATTTGCAAAAGACTTCATCCTTGAAGGTCAAGCTGGATACCCAAGAATGAATGCTGAAAGAACAAATGCTAGAGCTTCATTAATTGAGCAAACAGGTGTTGAGCTTAGAAAAATGATGCCTTGGATTGCATCTAACAAAATAGTTGATCAAGAAACTAACTAATCCAAAATTATATTAAGAGATTTTCTCTTAATATAAACTCTTAAATTATATATGGCAAAAAGAAAATCTCACACTAAACCAAAAGTAACAAAAACAAGAAAAAAGAAAAAATCTAATTCTAAAAATAATAACACACAAAATTCTATATTAATATATTTAAATAAAGCTATACTATTTTTAATTATTTTTATAATTGTATTTTTTGTATATACTATATTTATAAAAGATGATATTACTGAAATATCAAATGAATTACAAAAAACAAAATCTACGACACAAATAAAACATAAAAAAACTATCAAAGAACTAAGTAAAGAGTTTGAAGAAAAAACAAAAGAACTTACAGTTGAATATGTAGATAATGATGAAGAATCAATAATCACAAACAAAAAACCATTTGACCTTGAAAAAAAACATAATCCTATTTTTACAAAAGAAGAACTAGATAAAATAACTATTGATGAAATCAAAATCAATCAACCAAAAAAAGAAGAAAAAGAAAAAATAGAAGAAGAGATTATTATAAATAAAGCAGGTGATAATAAAAAAACTATCAAAAAAGAACTACATACTAAAGAAAAAACAAAATATATAGAACCAACAATCAATCATAATAAAGCTATGCTAGCAATAGTTATTGATGATATATCAAATAATTCTCAAGTTAGAAAAATACAAGCTATTCCTTATCCTGTTACTATGGCATTTTTACCTCCAACTTCAAAACATAAGAACTCTGCAAAAATAGCTCAAAATATAAAAGTCCATATGATTCACCTTCCACTTGAAGCTGGAAATAGAAGATATGAAGAAACAAATACACTTCATATTGGAGATTCTTTAGATAAAATTGATGCTAGAATAAAGCAACTAAGACAATGGTACCCAAATACAATATATACAAATAATCATACTGGAAGTAAATTTACAGCTGATGATGAGTCTATGGATAAGCTTATAAAATCACTTAAAAAATATGGTTTTTATTTTATAGATAGTAGAACTACAGCTAAAACTGTTATAAAAAAATATGCTAAAAAATATAATCTAAAATATATGTCAAGAAATGTTTTTATAGATAATAAAGCCGAAAAACAATACATAATAAAACAACTAAAAAGTGCAATTAAAATTGCAAAGAAAAAAGGTTTTGCAATAGCTATTGGACATCCACATAGTATGACATTACAAACACTAAAAGAAGTAAAATATTTATTTAAAGGTATCCAGTTAGTAAATATAAATACTTTGGCACATAATAAATGATAAAGAAAATTGATTTTCATATAAAAGAACTAGAAAATATGAAAAATTATCCTAGTGATATTTTTTATATAGGAGATACAAATCTTCTTAAAAATAAAAAAATAGCCATAGTAGGTACTAGAAAACCTAACTCTTACACAAAAGCTTTTACTACTAAATTAGCTCAAGATGTCATTTACAAGAACAAACTTAAATCTACAACAATTAACTTAAATGGATTTATAATATGAAAGATATTAGATTAAAATTATTTGATACATATCCAAATAAATATTTTAAATTAACTGCTATATTAGATATTGATTTAAAAGAACCAAATTATTTTTTAGTTGTATTTATTGATATTAATACAAATAAACAATATCAAGAAAAAATAATACCTGAACTTTTCAGAAGAAAATTTAAGATAGGTAATATTTATTATAATAATAAGTTAATAGAATTTGGAAAATATAAAGAAAATATATTTACTATTGATGTCAAATGGAACACTAGGTATAAAAAATTATTAGATACAATAATTAAATATCCCCTAGAAATTGGTGATTACTATTTAAAATATCTAAATAAACAACCTTGTTATCAATTTGAAAGTAATGGTAAAATTATTATTGTTCCATCTAACATAATTGCAATTCGTTATTATTTTTTATCATCATCTTTAAAAAATGCACTAAATAAAGGAAATCTTGATGGACTCTTTTATAAGGGTACAAACAAATATATATTTAGTGAAGATAAATTTCAAATTGATGTAAATAATAAAGCTAATAAAAAAGATATTCCATTTATTTGTAGATTTTTAAAAGATTACCAACATAAAGGCTATAACTTTAATAGTTTTAATTTCTTTTTTGATACAAAACAAAAACAATATAATAAGTATAAAAAATCAAAAGAAGATAGCTTATATAATACTTTATTATGTAGATTTCCAATTATTGGAGAATATGATATTCACTGTAGGTACTTTAAAGTTAAAACTGTAGATAACAAAGATGCATATTTAATAACTGATATATACAATGATACATCTCCTTTAGGTTATTCTAAACTTCATGTACGAAAATATAAAAAAGGTACTCCAGATAGTGAAATTGAAAAAATACCATATGATAAAATATTATATAAAGGAAGAAAAAAAGGTCAATTAATTACATCATCATTACAAAATAATAATAGTTCACATGAAATAAAAGAAGATATATTAATTGAAAAAGTAATTAAAGATGCAAATACACAAAATTTACATATTATAAATGAAAATATATATACTGGAACAGGAGAAATAATTGAGACAAATTCCGATACAATTAATACTCAACCAAGCTTTCATATACCTTCAGATATAATAAATAAAGAAAATGAAATTAAAAATATACAACAAATTTTAACTAAAGAAATAGACAATATAAAGGAACCTTTTTTATTATCAGATTTTATTATTTTATTTGAGGAATTAAGACAATCATTAAAAATAAATACTTCTTGGATTAGTGATATTATATTAATGAATAAAATTGCTAATCCTATTAAGAAAGGGTGGAATGAAAAATCATTATTAAATAAAGATAGTGCAACACCAAGACCATATTTATATGGTTATATCGAATATGATAATAAGTATACATACTTTATTGAATTACAAGAAGATAAAACTTGGAAACAATCAACTTGGTTTTTTGTGTCCAAAAATAAAATTAATTTTAATAAGGTAGCTTTCGAAATAATTAAATACTATATTACGGAAGGTAAATATATTGATTTGTATAATTTCTGCAAAAATACTTATGATATTAGTATGTGTATAAAAAAACATACAAAGAATATCTACTCTGATGAAGCTGTTAGTAATTGGTGTGAGGTAGTTTTTAATTTAATTAATTTAAATAATGAAGAACGAAAAAATAAGTTTGTTAAGGAAGACTAATGATTCAAAAAATAAATTTTAAAATACCTGAACTTTATTTAATGAAAAAATATCCTAATGATTTATATTATATTGGAAATACAAATTTACTTCAAAAAACTAAAATTTCTATTGTTGGAAGTAGAACTCCCAATCAATATTCTCGTCATATGATTTCACAAATTTCAAGTAAATTATCACAATCTAATATTTGCATAGTAAGTGGTGGAGCTATGGGCATTGATGCTATTGCTCATCAAAATGCAGGGTATGATAATACTATTATGGTAGCTGGTACTGGACTGGATAAAAGATACCCAGCAGTCAATAAAAATATGATACAAAAAATTGAAGAACAAGGTTTAGTTCTTAGCCAATTTGAAGCGGGAGTACCATCAAATAGATGGAATTTTCCACTTCGTAATGAATTGGTCGTTGCACTTGGTGATATTTTAATTGTAGCCTATGCTGATATCAATAGTGGAACTATGAGAAGTGTAGAATATGCACTTAAAATGGGTAAAGAAGTTTATGTATTACCACATAGAATTGGTGATAGTGATGGAACCAATAAACTTTTAGAAAATGGTAAAGCAAAAGGTATTTATGATATAGATAAATTTGTATCTTTATTTGGATATATTACACCAAATGCTACAAAAGATGAGTTTTTAGAATATTGCAAAAATAATCCCACTTATGATGAAGCCATACTAAAATATGCATCTAAAGTATTTGAATATGAACTTAATGGGAAAATAAATATTTATAATGGAGTAATCCAAGTTTGCATATAATATTATTAGAGTAACACATATTATAACTTTTTTATAATAAACTTATATATTAATAAACTTATAAAGGTAAAAAATGACAACATTATATGAAAAGAATGGAAAACGCGCAATTTTTGAACTTCTAATTGAAAAGAATAAGATTATTTATATGTCTGCTAATTGCACTAATTTTATGAATGATAAGAGGTATATTGTAGTAGTTGAATCAAATAAATTTTTGACATTATGGCAAAATGAAGAAAATCCTATTGATAAGAAATTAAACTATGGGAATAAATCAACCTGGAGAATGGATAAAAAATATGATGAAGCAGAATATGGATTTTCATTTGGCAAGGTTAATCCTGTGCCGTTAGCTAATATTGTATGTGCTATAAATAATAAAAATAACTTACCATATATTGCAATTAATGATGGTATTACAAGAACAATATGGCTTTTAACAAATGAAGTAAAATATTTTCCTGTTGAATGCCATAGTTTTGATATTGCACAATTACTCGCTAAGCATGCAGGTTTTATAAAAGAAATACATACAGTAAAAGAATTATTGGATTGTTAAAGTAACAATAAGTAATATTATATAAACTAATTTGAATTTTGCAGTATACTGATACAAGTTTATTATACACTCTAAATTGTGTTACTATTAAAATAATTAATAGTAACATATTATTAGTTATTTAGTTTTTCTAACTAGTTTCCAATCATTTGTTCCACATTTTGAACATGGTGCAAATGATTTACCTTCGACATGTGTTTCTTCATTACCACATTTTATACATTTATATATTCCAGATGGAAGACTTGGACTACTCATATTTAACTCCTTTCATATTATAATTTCTATTTATATCAAAATAGTATTTAATTATAAACTAAATATGTTATAAAAATAGTTACATTTAATCAAATAACACTTTTTATAACTTTTATTTACTAAAATAGTATATATTACATGAGGAATGAAAATGGAAAATAAAATATTTTTAAGTACAAAAAATAAAATTATAGAAATAAAAGATGATGAATTAAAAATAAATAATAGTTTATTAAAAGAGAAGCAAGGTGATAGAACAATACAATATAAGTTATCTGATGATATGAGTGAAGATAATTTAATACAAAAAGCAATTGAAGTATCAAAACAGTATTATACTAAAAGTCTGGAAAAACTTGTTTCAGCTGAACACCTTCTTGTTCTAACAGGTGCAGGAAGTTCTAAGGATGATGAATTATTTGGCGGAAAGCTTATGTATGAATTATGGGAAGCCGTTGAATACTTAAATAGTCAAAACTTTAGCTTTGAAATTATGCTATCTTTATTAAATATTAGTGAAGAAATAAAAAGAAAAAAAGATTTAGAAGTAATATTATCAAAAGCTAAATTATATTTAGAATTTAATCAAGATTCTAATGCTCTGAAAGGTTTAGTTACATTAATAGAGAATAAAATATTTGAACTATGTAACTTTTCATTAATTGATAAAACAACTCATTTGGAATTTATTAAAAAATTAACTAGTAGAAAAACTAAACAATCAAGATTGAAAATATTTACAACAAATTATGATAGAGCATTTGAAGAAGCAGGAGCAGAAGGGGGATATGTAATTATAGATGGTTTCTCATTTACTCAACCAAGAAAGTTTAGTGGTAAATATTTTGATTATGATGTAGTTATAAGAGAAAATAGTAGAACTACTGCAACTGAAAACTTTGCAAATAATGTGTTTCATTTATACAAACTACATGGATCTGTTAATTGGGAATTAAAAGACAACGATGTAATACAAGTTTTAAACCCCACTAGAGCTATGATGATATATCCTAATAGTAATAAATATGAATCATCTTATGAACAACCATATTTTGAAATGATGAGTAGATTTCAAACTGAACTAAGAAAAAATGGAACAACCACATTAATAACAGTTGGATTTAGTTTTGCAGATAAACATATCTTTACTATGATTATTGAGGCTTTAAATCAAAATCCAAGTTTAAATATTATAATTATTGAACCTTTCATTAATCCAAATCTAAATGATAATTTTAAAAAGCTATTTGAATTATCAAAATCTACTAATCAAATATTAATTATTGGTGAGTTCTTTAAGGACTTTGTAATAAATTTACCATCAAGTATATATCTTGATACAAATGGAATGAATAATGAATAAAAATATTTTTACTAATGATAAATTTGTAGGATATATCTCAAAAGTTACACCTGAATATTCAAATATACATTTTCCCACTCCTTCTTTATTAAGAAAATTCTGGCATTTTGAAGATGAATTATCAGGTGGAATTGTAGGAAACTACATAGTAATTGAAGGTGAAAACTATGGTTTTTTAGGAAAAATACAAGAAGTTTCATTACCAGAAAAAGAACAAAATTTTCTTGGAGAGCAAACATTTTATGATTCAAATTTACATCCTCAAGGTAAAGTTGAATTATTATTATCATTTAATTACTACTCTTCTAAAATAGATAAAGGTTTAGATAAATATCCTGCAGTTGGTTCAAAAGTATATTTATGTTCAGCTGATTTAATTAAAGTTTTATTTGTGGAGGATAGTTCAAATAATGAAATTTCATTTGATATAGCTCAATTACCTAATAATATACAAACAGACTTACCATTAAATCCAAATCAATTATTTGGAAGACACTGTGCAATAGTAGGAACTACAGGTGGTGGTAAAAGCTATACAATATCAAGAATCTTAGAAGAATTTTTATCATTAAATAAATCTAAAGCTATTTTAATTGATGCTACAGGTGAATATGAAAATTTTTATAATTTAAGTAATGTGAAAACAGTAAAGTTTGGAAATAATAATGAGGATACATTTTTTCACTATTCACGATTAAGAACTATGGATTTAATTGCATTATTTAGACCAAGTGAAAATACTCAAAAACCAAAATTAATTGATGCAATAAAAAGTTTAAAACTAGTAAAGCAATTACAATTACATGAAGATGGCTATACGGAAAATATTTATGTAAAAGAAAATAAATTAAAAAGTGAATATTATAGAAGGTTAGGTATTTATAGAAATACAATAGAATCAGATACTAGTGATTTTAATATAAATAATTTAACTCAACAGATTTATGCTGAATGTATTAAACATGGGACTATAACTAATTTTGGTACAGTTGATGGTAGTTCAAAAAACTATGTTAGTTCATTAATTAGTAGAATTGAACATTTAAGAGGACAAAGAGAATTTAATAATATTTTTGGATTTGATAAACAATTAGATGATAATAATGAATTTAATCAAGAATTAGATAATTTTTTAAATGAAGGACAAATTAATCAAACATTATTTATAATATCATTAAAGGATGCATCTTTTGAACAAGGTTTAAGAGAAATACTTACTAATGCAATAGGTTGTTATTTATTAGATGAAGCTAGACAATATAAATTTAAAGAAAATCCATTAGTATTATTTGTTGATGAAGCACATCAATTCCTTAAGAAAACAATTTCTGATGATTTTCTACAAGGTTTGGAACTCGATGCTTTTGATAAAATAGCAAAAGAATGTAGAAAACATGGATTATTTTTATGTATTTCAACACAAACTCCTCGAGATATTCCTGTTGGAACTTTAAGTCAAATGGGTACATTTATTGTACATAGATTAATAAATGAAACAGATAGAAGTGTAATTGAAAAGGCTTGTTCGGAAGGTAGTAAAAACTCATTATCATATTTACCTACATTACAATCAGGAGAAGCATTATTAATAAGTATAGAAATGCCTATGCCAATTATTATTAAAATAAAAGAACCTACAATTAAACCTACATCTTTAACACCAAAATTATTTAATTTACAATAAAGTTTTAGGTAAGTAATGATTTAAAATATATTGTAACACTTTTTATAACAATATTATAATATAATTAAAAAAATAAAATTAAGGAGATAAAATAATATGGGATTAAAACCAGGACCTAAACCAATAGCAAAATCTACAGGTAAACCAGATCAAAGACGTAGAGATAATAAAAATACGCCAGGTAATACAAAAACATTAAAACCATCTAAAAGTACAAAAAAATAAAAATGGAAAATAAAAATAATTATCAAACAAAGATTGCCTCATATGGATTTATGATTACAGGTGGAATTTGTTTGATTTTTTCTATATTAATAGATGCAAATGTAACTGGTTTTTGGTTATTTATAAAGAATATTTTAAATGCATTAGGTTCAATATTTATTGTTGGTGGTGTATTTGAAATTGCATATAAAAAGAAATTTGCAGATGAATTATCAACAGATTTTACTACAAAACTTTTTCTAGATAAAGATGCAATTCAGAATTTTGAAAAAGATAATTTACGAAAAATGGTACAAAACATTCAACTTGCATTATCTAAAGGCAAGCATAATGAATATCAAAATAAGATTATGAAACTTATGAATAACCATTTTTTATGTATGCTAGACGGTACACATCAAAATGAAGAATTTAATTCATATTATGATTATTATGATATTAATATCCATATAGAAGAATCGAAAGAAGAATTTATAACAGTAAACTACAATTTAAAGTATAAAATAATTAATCATAATCCTAAAAATAAAATAAAACAGAGTATTTTAGCTAAAAGATTTTTCCCCCAAGTTTCTCAAGAAAATATGATTTATCAAGAACTAGAATCATTAAAAGTTATTTCAGATTATAAAAAAGAAATTTCATATTTAGAAGAGATAGAACAAAATAAATTTAAAGAAGTTGATGTCAAATATGATAGAGTACATGATGCTATTAGTGCAAAGAAAAATAAAGAAATAAAAAAGCAAATACAATTAATAAACTCTGATAGTACAGAAGAATTAATTGTAGAATTCAGTAAATTTTTAATTATTGAAAAAAGTATAAAAATAAAAACTTTATATACAGATGAAATTTTTTCTCATATATTTAGAAAACCTGTATTAAATTTTATGTTTAGTTATATTGACAATAATATTGATACATCCTTGGATAATCCTATAGAATTACGATTATTTTCAGGGTTAAATAAGATTAAAAATGATAAACTACATCCTGTACAACAAGGAAAAAAAGTTTCATTATCTGTACATAATGAATTATTGTTACCTGGTGAAGGGATAACTACTATTTCAAAAAGAAAATTAGTAAAAAAGGAAAATTAGAATGATAAAATTCAATATAATACTAAGATGGGGTGAAGAAGATTAATTTTCAATAATTAATTTGGTGCTTTATTATAAAGCTTATAACATAAAAGGGATTCTAAAGTAATTTGGAGTCCCTTTTTTAATGTAAATTTTTGTGATATTTATTTTTTTCATAACTTTTTTTGTGTTATAATTATGTTACACAAAATATTTAACAAATATTTTGTTATTTTAAATAATAATTAAACATTATCAATCACTTATACTATTTAATAACACTTTTTATAACATTTTTATTATATCTTATTTTAATTAATTAGGAGTTTCCATGATTTTACGCGATACGATGCTAAAGAATTTAGAATAGATCCAATTGCTTTTATGAATAAATTCAAAAATAAATATACTAATTTAGATGATAATAGTAAAATTATATTTGCAAAAAGACCATTAACAGATAAGTATCCAAAAGAAGATGGTATTTTTTATATATATAATAAATTAATAGAATTAGAAAATTATTCTACTCCAAATATGATAGATTGTATTATTGACTATATTTCTTTTTTAAAAAAACATAAAATTCAAATAATTAAAGAATTTGATGAAAATTGTTTATTATCATACAAAGGTAAAATATCAAATATAAAAGTAGAACAATTTGAAACTCAATCATTTTATGGTTTTAATAAGTTTCAAATAATAAATGCTGAAACATTAAGTAGACAAAATATAAAAAATGAATTATATATAAAAGGGATTGACTTTACTTATTCATTGGATAGTAATGCTGCTTCATTTTTTGCTAAATATCATTATGATAAAGATCATAGATATAAAGCATTATATAATGAAATTATAAATGATGATAATAATATTGATATTGCACCTTATATATTTGAAACAATAATGCATGGCTTAAAAGATTTTGGTATAAACTATAAGTTAAATAAGAATAATAAAAATAAAACTCAAATTGGTTTTTTTAAAACTATTTCATCTTTATATGAAGCTGGATTATTTAAAGAAAAACATTTAAAATATTATATTAATGCCATTATAAAGTCTTCAAATCCACTTATTCCATATTATGGAACATTAGGTTATACTGCTAAAATATTTTTACTTATTATGCTTGAAGCAAAATATAAATTTCCAAAGTCTTCAAATAAAATAAAAGTATATGTATATAGTGAATTGAGAAAGGCTAAATTACCAATAGAAAATAGATTAAAAGCAATTCTTTATCTTTTTGCAGAAGATCCAGGACATGAATTTTTCAAAAAAGTAATAAATATTCATGATGTAAAAAATATAAATAAATATTTACACAATATTGATAATACGGCAAGAGATATAGCACTATCTTTATTAGAAAGATATTTTTATTCACGTTTTGATATTTTTCCATTTTTTGCAACGGATGATCAAGGCTTTATAAAAATGTTACAAGATACAAAACCAGATTATATATTTAAATATAGTGATATGGAAATACCAGTATATAAAAGGATAAACCAAGATATGCAAAATAAATATTTAGAATTTTTTGAATCTAATAATCATGACAAAGGTGTAAAATATCAAAATACAACACTTAATAGTTTGATTATAATGTATAATGAACGATTGTATAATTTCCAAAATGAAATTATTAATCATACAATAGAGGATAAAAAATGAAAGATGTTAGATTTAATTTTTATAAAATAGAATATACTTTAGAAGAAAATTTAATGGATTTTGATTTAAATGAATATTTTAAAAATAGTTTCAATATTAAACAACATTTATTTGATATTGGTGAGCATAAAGCATTTTTAGATAAAAAAACTGATAATATTTATTCTTTTCAAAAATTTAGAAAAGATTTTAATCCAATAATTAAAGATGAATCAACAGGAAAAACAAGAGAAATTGAATTAAAAGAAACTGAATATTTTATAGAAGAATCTTATTTATATTTAGATTTTCTTAATAATATTGTTATATATCAACGTAATCATACAGGATATACATCTATTAATTTTGATAGATATATTTTAAAATTATTACATAATAAATTTAAAAATAATTTTTTTACATTGAAACCTATTATGTCTCAAGATGGCATAGAAAAAATTATGAATCACAATATAGCAAAAAATATTGAATTTAAAATTGCTGCTCCAAATATAGGTTTATTGAGTGATATCGGAATGAATGTTACTGAAATTAGAGATTTAGATTATGATTCATTTGATACTATTGAAATTAAAATTAATTCAAAAAGGAAAACAGGTATTTTTAATTTATCAAATTTATTAAATTTATTGGATCTTAAAAATAATAAAGAGAAATTTAAAAAATTAAAAATTAAAGCAAGTAGTTCATATGAAGGTACAGGAGATGTAGTTGACCTTTTAGATGAATTTTATGTTGTAACAGAAAAGATTAAATTTAAAGACAAAAGTAAAGTTATTGATAAAGATGATATAATTATAAAACTACAGATTATTTATGAAGATAACATAAATAAAATTAAAGGAATTATTGATAATGGATAGTTTAAATCATTATTTTGATAATGTAGATAAAATATTTACAGCTAATTTTACATTACTTGCATTTATTATTACTGCTATTACAATATTATTAATGATAGATAAAGGTATTAAAGTTAAATTTCAAAATGCAAACTTATTACAAGAAGCGATGGAATATTTTTACAAATCATTAAATTTTAATTTTATTAGTGGAATATTTGCGTTAATTATTTGGATTATAAATATTAAATCACAATTATGGATAAATATAACTTCCGTTATCTCTATAGTACTATTATTCATTTCATTATATTATACATATCAAGCATATAAATTCTTAATCTTTTTTGTTAAAAAACAATAAAATAATATAGAAATAATTAATATTACTACCATTTTATAAATTTATTTTTAAGTTAAATATATTTTAAATTTTTTTAATGATTTGATTTTTTGAGTTATATACCATAGACATATTATAGCTATTATTTTTTAAATTTCCAAATATATCATAATTGTAAGTTAATGTATTTGAGCCATTGTTCCAAGTTTTTAATCTATCATAATCATCATATGTATATGATTCATATTCACCTGTTATATTATCATTTCTACTTAATACATTATTCATATCATCATAAGTGTAGTTTAGGTTTCTTATATATTTATTGCCCATACCTGTTCTTATAGATTTTAATTGTCCTGTAATACTATCATAAGTATTTAAAGTAAGTAATCCATTTCCAAATAATTCACCTTCAATTCTTCCAAATGCATCACGACTTGTAATTTCATATAAATATACATCTGTATCATCACTTCTTTTTTGAGCCAAAGATTTTTCTAATGCTTTTT
>Ga0256828_1001306_pt1 | contig 15699 bp, 19 predicted proteins | sample CV88metaG_FD_185993 | JGI IMG/M metagenome (GOLD analysis project Ga0256828, IMG submission 185993) | Hydrothermal vent microbial communities from East Pacific Rise, Pacific Ocean - CV88 | ecosystem: Environmental > Aquatic > Marine > Hydrothermal vents | place: Pacific Ocean: East Pacific Rise...
AAACTGGCAAAACTGATGGAAAAATTCTCCGATAAAGTAATGTAGGGTGGGCTTCAGCCCACCATCAAGAAAATATCAGATCAAGCCAAAATCTATGGCAAAAGCCTAAAAGAAGCAGACATTAAAAAGATTATTTTGTAATGTTTCAATAGAGATGTCACAATCAACGATCACAACCTACCGCTCCCCTAAAGGATTGTCACTCCGCTTCTTCACCTTCCTCTCCTGCTCCGCATCAACCTGCAACCGAGAAAAGGTCACTTCACCAAAGATAATACATCCTTTGCATCCGGGCCTGCACTCATGGTTAAGTCGCATGCACCACTCCTTGATGTCACCATTCTTTCCAAGAAACTGACACCCCCATCCGCTTGCCATCTGTTTTCTCCTTACACAATTTTTTCATTTGGCCGGTAAACCGACCCTACTATCGTTTTATGGTTCCTGAGCTTGTCGAAGGACTAATATCTTATTTCAAAACCATCCGTATTGAACTGGGCATCGTCGAGGATTTCATATTTGATCTCATCGACACTGCTCAGAGGCGATCCCTCTTTGAGGATATTCAGAAAATCATCGAATTCATCATCAAAAATTTCTGCAACTACTTCCACCTCCCCGTCAGGCAGATTTCGGATGTACCCTTTAAACTGTTTTCGCATCAATGCCTGAGAGACGAATTTCCGGTAAAAAACACCTTGAACTTTTCCGCTTACAATAAATCTGTACCACTCCATCGCTATACCCTGCACTCCTGTTTCAGCATCTGCAAAAATTCCAATATACGATGCTGAAACAGACGCTCGTCTTCATCTTCTGTACATTTCATAAGTTCTGCCAATGGCCCGATATCGATCTTTTTGCAAAAACGCTTTGCCTCTTTGACATCCTTTGCCACCTGCTGTATGAGATGTTCAAAATCCAATCCGTTCCTGGTAATGATCTTGGTATGGTATTCATGAACTGTATCTATAAGCAGCTCTGCCCTCTCGTAATCTTCACTGTAAATCGTATGGGCAACCTCTTTCAGTTTCTGTTTTTCACACTCATTTATCTCCCCGTTGGAAGAGATCATCAATGTAAGAAGTTTGGCGCGAAACTCCAAAGAACTGTGGTGATAGACTACAAATTCCCTGAACATTTTCATAAAACCGCGTTTCAATGTTTTAAACATTCCTATCCTTCAGCAGCCGACATTATCTATCCCCAATTGTGATACTGCATATATTTAACACCATTTTAACAAAAAAATACTATAGTTTTACATCTTATTGTAAAACCTATTTATAATACAAAGAGAGCAAATGAACAATATCGATCTTTTTATCATTCTCAGTACTGCTTTTTTAGGCAGTGTAGGCCACTGTATCGGTATGTGCGGAGGCATTGTCGTTGCCTACAGCTCTGCCAAAATAGACCATAGCTCTTCCTGGGGACGGCAAACCGTCTCCCATCTTGCCTACAACCTGGGACGGGTAACGACCTATACTGTTCTGGGGGCAATGTTCGGGCTCCTGGGAAAAGCCATCGCCTTTACTCCCACAACCAAAGGTGTACTGTTTCTTTTAACCGGTATGCTCATGATACTGGCAGGGCTCTCATTGATAGGCAATCTTAAATTTTTGAATTCTGCAGAACTCTCCATTTCAAAGAACGGATGGTTCCAGAGTAACTTCAGGAAACTTATCAACAGCAGCTCACTGCAAAGTTTCTACCTGCTGGGGATGCTCAACGGTATTATCCCCTGCGGGCTTGTCTACTCTTTTGCCATTTTCGCAGCCAGTACGGCAAGCCCTCTCTGGGGAGCCATCGTTATGGCAACCTTCGGCCTGGCTACCATCCCCGCCCTCTTTTTCCTGGGTACCGTAACCAAATTCCTCCAAAAAGGTTCACTCAGGGGAACCATGATGAAACTTGCCGCCATGCTGGTAATCTTTTACGGTTTCTATACACTCTACAAAGGCTACAAATTCATCGCCCACCCAAAAGAGACCCAGCAGATGATAGACAGTATGCAGACAGGAAGCATCAAGAGCAAACTGGAAGGAAAATGCGGAGGTATGAAATGTGCCCCCGGCAAGTGCGGATAACAATATTTTCGCTATAATGCCGGCATGAATCATATAAAATATTATGCCTATCCTCACCAACCCATCTCTTTTGACTTCAAACAGACTATAGAGCGTTTTTTTGTTGAAGAGATACCGCTTTACCACTTTACAGGAAGTGGAAACTACCTTATACTCAAAATTAAAAAAACGGATATGAGTACCCATAAACTCCTTACTGTACTTGCGAAAGCCACGGAACTTCAAGTACGTGATATTGGATATGCCGGGCTCAAAGACAAAAATGCGACAACGGTTCAGTACATTTCCATCCCCAAACAGGCGGAAAGACTGCTCAAGAAGAATCTCACTACCGAAAGGGTGGAAATACTTGAGCGTACCTACAACAAAGGAGCTATTAAAATAGGCCATTTAAAAGGCAACCGTTTCTCCATTGTATTGCATGATGTAAACCCACAAGATGCCAAATTTTTCAATACGACTGCCAAGATGATGCAAACCAAAGGGATTCCGAACTATTATGGATATCAGCGTTTTGGAGAAGATTCAAAAAGTTACCTGCAGGGCAGAGAGATAGCACATTCGGGAAAAAAGCTTAAAGGCAGCAGGGAAAAACTGCTTGTCGCAGCCTATCAGAGCCATCTTTTCAACCGTTGGCTTTCCCAAAGAGTGAAACTCTCTTCCATCATCGTATCGGAAAGTACAGAAGTATCTGCAAAAAAACTGGGATATCCACATGAACTTGTCAAAATCCTCTCAAAACAGCCTCAATTTTTCAAACTTTTTTTGGGAGATATTGTTATGCCATACCCATATGGCAAACCACAGTTTGTAAAAGATATGCATCAAGCATCCCATGCTTTCATCCATAAAAAAAGTGCGCCGACAGGTTTACTTTGCGGTGCCAATGCCCTTAGGGCAAAAAGTGATGCAGCCTACCTTGAAGAGCCGTTTGACGATACGGAACTGAGTTCACTCAAAGGCGAAAGGCGTTTTGCATGGATCTGGCCGCAGAATGTTGAAACAGTCTATGAAAAAGAAACAAAAACGTTGAAAGTAGATTTTTATCTTCCAAAAGGTGCGTATGCAACGACATTTTTGGAAGAGATAGGGAAATTTTCTTTAAAAGAAGAGAAGTGATTATTTCTCTTCCGCATCTTTTCTTGGGATAAATTTACCACATCCCTTTTCCGGTGTCCCGCCAAAACTTTTTACTTCTCTTGCCGTGCCATTCTCATAGATCACGGTTCTTTGGCAATTTGGCGCCTCTACACAGCTTTCATTACTGCATCCTACATCTTCTGGTACTGCCATATTTAATCCTTCTGTTTTAAATGAACCGAATGGTAGCGAAAGAAGTTTAACAAAAAACTATCTTCGTCCTCTTCTTGTCCTTTTATCTTTTTTATCCGTTTTGGATTTTGCAGCATCATACGCTTTAAAACCGTCCCGTTTGGTCGTTTTGCGTTTTTTTCCTTTTTTACTTTCACCAGATACGACTTGCTTCCTGACTCTGCCTGTACGTTTCTTTTGGGGAGCCGAGAGTAAAAACCCTCTGGCTTTGATCTCTTTGGGAGCATACTCCTGCAATATAATCTCTTTTATCTTGCCGCCAAGCAGTTTGTGCAGGTCATTGAGCTGTTCAATTTCAGAGGGGCTTACAAGGGTAATGGCCCGTCCCTCTTTTCCTGCCCTGCCTGTTCTTCCGACACGATGTATAAAATCATGTTTGACATGGGGAATATCATAATTGATAACTACTTCGAGTGATTCTATGTCAAGCCCCCGTGCGGCGATATCTGTCGCGACTAATATCTGGTAATGACCGTCACGGAAAGCCTGAAGGGACTTTCTTCTCTCCTGGTGCGTACGCTCCCCATGCAATATGCCTACGTTGTAACCCCACTCCTTCAAGCCCTTTGCCACACCGTCTGCAAGCTCTTTTTTACGGACAAAAACCATGACCCTTTGAAAATGGCAATGTGAAATGAGCCAGGCAAGAAGCATATCTTTTTTACCCTCTCTGACAGGATAAAGCTCTTGGGTAATCGTATCGGCAATTTTTCCGGAAGGATCCAGTTCAATACGTTCCAAGGGTTTGATAAATCCTTTGGCGAACTTTACCACACGCGGGGTAATCGTAGCGGAAACGATGACTTTCTGTGATTTTTGCGTCATCAGGGAAAATGTCTTTTCCACATAGCTGATAAAACCCATATCGAACATCATATCGGCTTCATCTACGATAAAATGGCGAACTGCCTTGATATCGATCTGCTTTGCTTCAATGTACTCCAGCGCCCTCTGGGGGGTGGCAATGATGATATCGGCCCCCCGTTTGAGTTTCGACCTCTCCTCTCCTCTGTTGCCACCTCCCTGTATCAGTACGGCCCTAAGCCCCAAAGAGAGGGAAAACGGCTTGAGGACTTCATATATCTGCTGTGCCAGCTCCTTGGTCGGAGAGAGAATGAAAACCTTGTTGTAATGATGAACGGGCTCCCCTTTGGGGGTTATGGATTCCAAAACAGGGAGCAGGTACGCCAGTGTCTTCCCGCTGCCTGTCTGGGCAGAAGCTATGACATTATGTGAAGCGAGCAACCTTGGAATCAGCCTGCTCTGAATGGGCGTCGGTTTGACATACCCCTCCTCTTTTATGATCTCCAGCAGTTTGGGTGAAAGATTGAATGCGCTAAAAGACATCAGTCCAGATTCAGGTCACTGTTTTGCCGTCTGCGCTGCATACGCATTTTAAGCTTTGCCAGTTCACGCATATCGACATGGGCATCACTCTCATCCACAATCTCCACCCCCAGAATTGTCTCTACGCAATCTTCCAGGGTAACGATCCCCTCTACCTGGTCATATTTGTCCAGGACAAGGAACATATGTTCTTTCTTTTCAATGAAAAGGTCCAGGGCCCACGAAACGGGAACCTGTTCATTGATACGGTAAATATCTTTCTGTATATTTTTAAGTGCTATGGTATTGTCTTTAAGCGCCTGGGCAAAGAGCTGTTTTGTCATGATCATACCGGTTACCTCTTCAATATTCCTGTTATAGACAGGAATACGGGAATACTTGAAAATATCAGGCTCGTTTTTTACGATATCATCGATGGTCCTGTGCCCTTCAAGGGCAAATACGACACTTCTGGGTGTCAAAATATCGTGTACTTTGATCTCATCCAGTTTCAGAATATTTTCAATAATATCCGACTCCTGTTCATCGAGTACACCTTCATCCTCACTCAAAAGTGCACTTTCAAGAAGCTCCTCCTTGGTGAGGCTGTGCCCCTCGTCTCCTTTTTTGATGCGGTTGGTCACAAACAGCGTCATCAGAATAACAGGATAGGTTACCCAGATAAAAAAGCGGATCACATATGCGGCAAAAGGCGCAAGCTGTTTCCAGTAGGTCGCACCGATGGTTTTGGGAATGATCTCAGCGAAAAACAGAATGGCGAAGGTCAATACGATAGAGACATAGAACACCGCTCCCCTGCCGAAAACATGTTCTGCCTGAGCTCCCACGGCTGCTGCACCAAGCGTATTGGCAACGGTATTGAGAATCAGAATGGAAGCGATCGATTTATTGATATTTTGTTTATGTGATTTTAACAGGTCGCCTGCACTTGGACGCTCCTTTTCCAATACTGAAATATATGGCATCGTCACAGAAAGGAGTACCGATTCAAGTACAGAACAGATAAACGAAATGATCACTGCCGCTAAAAAGTATAGTACGAGTAAATCCATTTAAGTAAAAAAATCCTTTATAATAATATAAGGCTGGCCAGCCCAAGAAAACTGAAAAAGCCCACGACATCCGTTATGGTTGTCAATATGACCGTACTGCCTATGGCAGGGTCAATATTGAGCTTTTTGAGCATCAACGGTATCATAGAGCCGAAAAAACCGGCACTGAGCAGGTTGATAACCATGGATAGCGCTATCACCACACCCAACATACCTTTATCGAACCATATCGCCGATATGATGCCTATGATTATAGCAAAAATAAATCCATTTGCAAGAGAAAGGATGACCTCTTTCTTGATGGTACGGAACGCATCGTTCTTAGCAATATCTCCCAGCGCCAGCTGGCGCACAACGACCGTCAGGCTCTGTGTTCCCGCATTACCTCCCATAGAAGCGACTATGGGCATCAGGACAGCAAGTGCCACATAAGACTGTATGGTGCCTTCGAACATACCGATTACAAGTGAAGCGGCAATGGCTGTCAGCAGGTTGATCGCAAGCCAAACCGCCCTTGCTTTCCCGGCTTTGATCAGGTCATCATCCTCTTCCGCATCGTCATTGACCCCGGCGAGGTTGTACATCTGGTCTGTTGCGTGCTCGGAGATAATATCGTAAATATCATCCGAAGTGATACGCCCCAGCAGATAGCCGTAGTCATCGACAATCGGCATGGAGTTCAAGTCATACTCCTGGAATTTTTTAACGATCTCTTTGATATCGTCATGGTCATGCCCTATAACCGGTTTGTATTTTTCAGGGTTTTCACCGATATTCTCCCTGAGCGTCTTTTTGAAATCAAAAGTGAGAAGATCGTCCAGGCCTATGCCGTAACGCAAATGATTGTCCTCATCTGTCACAAACAGGTAATTGACATTTTCAAGTTCGCCTTTTCGTTTCAGGTCGGCAAATTCCTGGATGATCTCTTCAACCCTATGGTCCAGTTTTGCGGCATAAACCTCCACCTGCATATAGGCACCGGCTTCATCTTCCTCATACTGCTTAAGCTGGAGAATATCTGCCTGGTCGTCTTTATGCAGCTGTTCAAAGACCTCTTTCGCAAAGCTGTCATCAACCTCTTCCAGCTCCTGGATGAAGTCGGTCTGATCATCCGACTCAAGTTCTGCAACCGATTGTGCCAGTTCTTCAGGGGTAAATGATTCAACGACATCTTCAAAATACCTGTCGGGTAGTTCAAGCGCGACATCGGCAATCAGTTCCTTGGGTATGTGTTTGACTGCTTCATCGAAATGCTTCTCGCTCATATCCTTTAAAAGAGAAGCAATCTCCGAAGGGTGCAATTCATCTGCCGGATGGGTATTGATATATTGTGTCAGTTTATCCATACGATACCCCTTTGCATTTTTATTGTTAGAATTATACTTTATTTAATACCAAAACGGTTGAAAAAATTTAAGACGGAAGGAGAGGAGGCAGAATAACCTCCCGATAACAGGCTGGGATATTTATATATCACACTTTTTGGTGATAATACAGAGCGGACAGAAGTTTGCAATACCTGCGATCAACGGTACGACACCCAGGAAAAACCATTTGTTACCCGTAACAAATCCTGTTGTGATCAATGCCAAACCTACTACTATACGGATCGGCCTGCATATTTTTCTTATTTTATTGACATCCATAACTGATTCCTTATAAATTTTTTGTAACTATACTATAGATACCTTAGGATAATCTAAGCTTGCGTAGTACAGTTACGCCTCAAATACCAATATTGCAAATGACATAAAAGCCGGGAAGCATATCCCTGCTTTAAATTGAGAGTAGTTACATTTATATTCCCATGCTGTTTCCATAAGCAGTATTTAATAGAATGAACTATGCGGTACAACAGATCAATGCAGTGCCCACCCAATCGTTGCAAGTCCGAGCAAGGCAATCCATACAGCCGAATCGGCACCGCCTTTCCAACCTCCAAACCATACTGCATATACAGCTTTCAGCAGGTTGTTACTACCCGCTGCGATCATAATGGCAGTGACCAGCCCTGTCTGGGCTACGGTATATTTCCCCGTCAAAAGAGAAAGAAGAAAAGGATCGATATCGGTAAATCCTATGATAAAAGAGAGTACCTGTAGTCCGCCATTGCCATAATGATTGATAACATAATGCGTAATCAGCATCATCAGTACAAAAAGTCCGGCAAAGAGGAAAGCTGTTCCCAATTCAAGCGGGTTATTGTCAACAAAATCTGAACTTGCCATTTTTCTCTCTCCCTTTTTCAAGTAGACAAATGCAATAAGCATACCGACTGTTGCCGCTACAATGAATGGGAAGGCAAGCGGTTTGGCAACAGAAAAATTGAACACACTTGCTATGACCAGAAGTCTCAGGTACATCATGGAAGTTGCAGCAATAATGGATGCATTGATCACATGGGTATCACCGCCAACTTTCGCTTTTCGTGCCAAAACAACCGTTGTTGCAGTAGAGGAATATGTACCGCCGAATATTCCCGTAAGAAAATAACCTTTTGAAGGAAAAACATACTTTTGAACAAGGTAACCGCCATAACTGATACCGGAAATAACGACAACAGCCAACCACATTTTGAAAGGAGAGATAGGCAGATAAGGAATACTGTGTGTATTGGGAAGCAGCGGAAGAATCACTGCTGAGAGGAGTACCATTTTGGCCAAAGTTTCAAACTCATGCATATTGATATCGTTACTGAATCGCTGAAGAGACTGTTTGGCATTCAAAAGAAAAACAATCAGTACAAAAAGAAGTGAGGGCATCCAGAGTTCAAAACACTCGGTCAGAGGACCAAATGCATAGACACTGAGCATCACGACATACGGCAAAATGCTTGACTTCCCTTCCTCTATTTTTCTCGTATATAAAATAAAGAAGAGTAAAGAGAGTGTGAGCAGTACAGCGATATACGGTATGAAATGTACGGGATCGATTTTATAGAAAACATATCCGAGTATCCCTATGAGCGTATAGGTACGTGCCGTACCGAAAAAGAGGTTCTCCTCTTTGGCATGGTACTGCTGCCGGTAAGTCTTGAGTTCCATTCCTACCAGAAAGCTGAAAACAATAGTAACGATGAGATGAATAAGGTCAGGGGAAAGACCGGTCATACAATCACCCCTTTCTCATAAAATTTTCGTTTCATTACAGGAATTGTATAAAGCACGATGACAATCCTTTCTCTTTTTATTTCCAGCAATAGATCGTATTTTCATCCAACAGCATCTCTATCTCAAGCAGGCGGTTGTACTTTGCCAGTCTCTCACTTCTGGAGGCAGAACCGGTTTTCAAATGTCCACCATCCATCGCTACGGCAAAATCGGACAGGAAAGTATCGGCTGTTTCTCCCGAACGGTGAGAAATCAAGTAGCGCCAGCCATTGTCACGGCACATTCTGACAGCATCGATTGTCTCTGTAACCGTTCCAATCTGATTGAGTTTGATCAGTGAGGCATTGGCACTCTTCTCTTCAATACCACGTGCAATAAATTTGGTATTTGTTACAAAAAGGTCATCTCCGATAATCTCTATTTTATCACCAAGTGCTGCAGTAAATTTGGCAAAACCTTCCCAGTCTTCTTCCGCCAAAGGATCTTCCCAGAAAATAATGGGGTATTTCTCTACCCACTCTTTGGCAAGAGCAATAAGGTCATCACTGGTTTTATGCCCACCTCCAGACCATTTGAGGTCATAGTTTCCTTTTTTGTCGGAACAGAAAGAAGTGGCAGCACTGTCAATGCCTATCATGATCTCTTTTCCCGGTTCAAATCCGGCTGCCTCAATAGCTTCGATAATAAGATCCATCGCCTCTTCGTTGCTTTTAAGATCGGGGGCAAAACCACCTTCATCTCCAACCGAAGTTGCCAGACCACGGGAAGAAAGTATACGTTTAAGCGCATGGAAAGTCTGTGCAACATAGCGTAGCCCTTCACTAAAACTCGGTGCCCCTACAGGTACCGCCATAAACTCCTGAAAATCCACACTGTTATCTGCATGTTCTCCACCATTGAGAATATTCATACACGGTACAGGAATGCGTCTGGCATCAGCACCTCCAAGATACTGGTAAAGCTCAAGTCCGCTCGAAGCGGCTGCCGCTTTTGCCGCTGCCATCGAAACACCCAAAATAGCATTGGCACCCAGATTGGACTTGTTCTCCGTTCCATCAAGATTTATCATTGCTCTATCCAGTTTTGCCTGTTCCGCAGCATCCATGCCTATGACCAAAGGTGCGATCTTTTCATTGACGTTCGCAACGGCACCCAGGACACCTTTTCCGTCATAACGCTTGGGGTCATTATCCCGAAGTTCTATTGCTTCATACTCTCCCGTACTCGCACCCGAAGGCACAGAAGCCGATACTTTTGTACCATCTGCCAGTGTCATGAGTACTCTTACAGTAGGATTGCCTCTGGAATCAAGGATCTCCAGTGCTTTCACGCTTTTAATCATCGTTTTTTTCATTTTTATTCTCCATTGAAAATTTATTCTAAAAGGTACATACCTTCCACTTGTAGATACTTCATCGGAACAACATGAATATATTCTCAATAAAGTATAACATTTTTTACTATTTGCCGCATATTAACAGCGTAGGAAACGTAAAATATTTTCCAGGCAGACGAGAAAGATCAGCAATAGGTGCAATCGGATAGAGTATCTTAACAGCATTTTTAAAAACACTTTTCAGTTTTACCTGCATTCTTACCCTCTTATTATATCATTGCACTGTCTTGCGTTACCTCATGCGAAACCACTTTTTTGTCTTCTATGGTCAATATGCGGTCACATAAAGGGAGCATCGCTTCATCGTGTGTGACCATGATGACTGCCACATCCTGGTCCGTTGCTATCTTTTTGAGCATTTTTACGACATCTACCGAACGTTTGGTATCGAGTGCCGCAGTAGGTTCGTCTGCCAGAATGATCTGCGGTTTGTTCGCCAGGGCACGGGCAATGGCGACCCGCTGGTTCTGCCCTCCGGAGAGTTCCGAGGAGATGGCATGCGCCTTGTCTGCGATCTCAAAATACTCCAGCAGTTCCATCGCGATTTTGTTCGCTTCTTTTTCCGGTACGCCATTGGTTTGGGGTACAAGGGTTACATTTTCAATCACATTGAGAAAAGGGATGAGATAGTGTGCCTGGAAAATGAAGCCTATTTTCTCCCGACGTATCTTTCTTGTCTCTTTGGTCAGCCAGCGGTTTTCATACACCTTCTCCTCTCCAAGCCAGACTGTACCGCTTGTCGGCTCTTCGACACATCCTATCATCATGAGGAGTGTGGTCTTCCCCGCCCCGCTCGGTGCGACCAGCGCAACCAGTTCACCTTTGTTTACCTGAAAGGATGCACCGTCTATCACTTCGACAAGACTCTCTCCCTTTCCGAAATGTTTTACCAGATTTTCTACCCTAATACTCTGTTTACCCAACTTAACCTCCTATGGCCGCTGCCGGATCGGCATGGATCACTTTTCTGACACCCACCATTGATGCCAGTATGGAGGCGATGATCACCACAATAAAGAGCATCCAGGCATCGGGAATTTCAAGCACAACCCGTTTGGGGAACTTGCCATAGATCAGATGGGAAAAAAGGTTGCCGAAAAGGAAAGCCAGAAAACCAAGCAAAAGCGTTTCCTGTACAATCATTTTGATAATCATCCCGTTGGGAATACCGATCAGTTTCATGATAGATATCTCTTTCATCTTCTCCAGTGTCATCGTATAGATGATCAATGCGATAATAATCGTAGAAACAATCACCAGTATGCCGGTGAACATTCCGATCTGTTTGGAAGCTCTCTGCACCAGGTTTTTGGTCAGTATGCTCTTTTGCTCTGCCGCCGTATAGACACTTTTATGTTTAAAACGTTCAATTTCTCTGGCTACCGCATTGACATCATACCCCGCCTTCACTCTTCCCACAATGGTATTGACCATGAGTGTCTCGGTATTTTTGAATCCTCTGGCCCGGTCACTTCTGATCCGGTTGTTGGAGTAGGAAAATTGCAACTCCTGCGCATCTTTCAAAGAGACATACACCAGAGGGTCTGCACCCGAAGAGACACTGCCATGGGTAATGCCTACCACCGTATAGTCATTGCGGACCAGATGGATCGTATCACCCAGAGTAAACCCCGTTGTGTCTGTCACAACGATTTCGTAATGCTCTTTCATCAGTGCCCTTCCCGCTATGATATGGTCGGGATTGATCGGATTGATCGTACCCAGGGGGTCATACCCTACCGCCACGACACGTACGGGCTTGGGCTTTTTGGGAAGCTGAATATTTTGAAAGGTCAATGCTTCGGCATTTTCAATACCGTCAATGACCCGCAGGGTATTTCTAAGATCCTCATGGATACGGGATGCTTCGGCGAAAGGCCCAAGTGTCCCCTCCTGAACCACCCACAGGTCGGCATTGATATCGTCAAGCAGTACTTCCGCATCGACCATCATACCCCGGTATACGCCTATCATGATAAGTACGATCCCCAACAGCATACCGACACCCATAGCCGTTACAAGAAATTTGCCAAGGGTATGCTTTACATCTTTTTGTGCCAAATTGATCATAGGTGTACAGACATCCCTTCTCTCAACGGTTTTTTCTTTGCCGAACCGATGAGTATTACCGTATCTTCGTCGATCCCGGAGAGTGCAACGGAGGTTTTGTCGCGCGCCAATACTTTGACCTTTGCAAAATGTGCTTTCCCCTGAGCTACTACCCAGACACCCGGTATCAGCTTTCGGTAAACCACTGCTTTTGCAGGGAGTGTCAAAACATGGTTCAGTCTGCTTGTTACAAGGTGTACTTCAGCCTGTTCATTGATGGAGAATGGTTTTGGCAGTGTTTTAAAGGCTACATCCACTACCTTTTCCAGTGTCACCTTGTCTGACTGCGGTTCAATACGTCTGACGATACCTTCATAGCTTCTGTATGGCTGGGAACGTAAAACGATCGTCGCTGCCTGTCCAACCTTGACCGAACTGCTGAGCCTTTCATCGATGTAAGTTCTCACCCAGACTGTTTCAGGATCGACAATTTTCAAAATAGGCTGTGTAGGAACAACACTCTGCTCTGTCTCGGCTTCCCGTGAAATGACGTAACCGTCTACCGGTGCATAGATCATATAACGTGAAAGTTTCTCCTCTAAAGCTTCTACAGTTTTTTGCGCATGGCTTATCTCGACCGAAGCAGCTTCTATACGCGCTTTGGTCGCTTTTATCTGTGCTTCTGTGACATCAAGGTCTGCTTTGGTCCTGTCATATTCGGCTCTGGAGGCAAATGCCTGTTTCTGGAGTCGTTCATAGCGTCTGAACGTAACCAGTGCCAAAACTTTTTGCGCCTTCAGGCTTTTAAGCTCCTCTATGGATGCATCACGCTCCAATGAGGCTTTTTGTACCGATATCTTTGCCGCTTCAAGCAGTTTTGGCAAATCGACAGGATCCATCGTTACCAACAGATCGCCTTTTTTTACCCAATGCCCCTCATCACTCATGATCTGCAAAATTTTCCCGCCAGTCTGTGCATTGATGATGTAAATATTGTTTGCATCCACATTCCCTATGCCAAATACCTCTGTATTCATATCTCCACGTTTAGCCAGTACTGTTTTGTACGTTGTTTTGGGAATATAGATTTTTTTGTAAAAAAGCATACTTCCCGCCGCTATGGCAAGCATGGCCAATCCATACTTCATAAATCTTGTCATTATATTTTTCCTTTGAGGTAATCGATGCGGTCAAAAGCGAGACTTCTCTCATAGTAGGCTTCAAGCAATCCCAGTTTTGCATTCAATACCAGGGTACTGCTGTCCAGAAGTTCGATGTAGGTAGCCAAGCCTTCCCTGTAACGTGCTTCCAGTACTCTTTTTGTTTTTTTCGCAGAGACAAGCTGTGCTTTTTTCGCTTTGATCGTCTTTTCATAACGCCGGATATCTATCAGCAGCGAATGCAGCTCTTCTTTCAGTCCCAGTGCCGTAGAAGCACGCTGTTGCTGTGCGATCTGATACCCTATTTTGGACTGCTGCTCCTCTGCGGTCAATCTGCCGCCATGGTAGAGCGGGATGTTGTAACTGACACCCACATAGTCCGAATTGTAGGCATTCAGCGTATCGAACCTGCTGTGTGAAGCCACCAGGTCCACAGAACCAAAATGTGCCGCTTCCCTTGCATGATGCAGAAGTTTGTTCTTACTGACCGCCTTTCTGTCCATTTTCATTTTATAATTGCTTTCCAACACTTCACGCTCTACATTTTTAGCCAGTCGTACATGTTTTTTCAGTGCCGTTGACTCCAGTTTCACATTTTTTTGTACGGCACTACCCATATAGAGGGAGAGAGACATTTTTGCCTTTTCAAAGATCGCTTCCGCAATGGCAAGATTGTCTTGGGCCACATAGACGGAGGAGAGAAACCTGCTGGCATCGGCATCTGTTTTCAACCCCTGTTTAACCAGCGCTTTCGACTGTGCATAAAATGCTTTTTTACTTTCAATATCTTTCTGCCTGACGGCTATCGCTTCTTTTTGTACCACCAGAAGTTCATAGAGCGACTTCACTTTGTAGGCAAGCAGCGCTTTCACCTCCGCAAGCGAAAGCCTGGAGATATCTTCATCGATCTTCGATGCCTCAATCAAAGAAGTTGTCTTTGCAAAATCCCATACTTTCTGGTGTATGCTTACCCCTGCATTCCAGCCTTCTTCATTAGCCGTATGGAACGTCCCGTTGACAGGCAGCGTAAAAGTTTGCGTAGGAGCATAGGTGGCTGACAGGTCGATCTGGGGCAGATAGTCCGCATAGGCAGCATTGTACCCCTCTTCTGCCTGTTGTATGCGCAGCATGAATGTTTTGACATCCGGGTGGTGTGCCAGTGTTTTGTCTATGGCTGTTTTCAGTGTCAACGTCCGGGCATCAACCCCCTGAAGTCCAAGGAACCCCAGGATCCATAACGATTGTATCAACTGTTTTTTCAAAATACCTTTCAAACGGCTGCTCCTTTACCTGTTTTCAATAGAATAATACTATGGCTATGTGGATTAAGTATGAATTTTTTATGTACCATTATTCCCTCTGAATTCATCGTACAGCAGGGGTTATTCATCATCATTGAAAAAAGCATCCTCTTCTTCTTTCTCTTTGGCTTTTTGCATCTTTTCAAACGCAGCCTGGCTCATCATGAGAATTTTCATTTTCTTGACAAACACCGTTCTGTCCGGAAGCTTGGTAAAGTAGGCGTAGGTACCGTACCCCATCACCAGTACGGTCACTATCAAAATAACCCTTTGTACCGGAGAAAAGGTTTGCACCGGCTCTTTGATCTTCATTTCGCACACACCGCCCGGACAGTACTGAGGGTCTTTTCTTTTGATCCATCCGAAGATCTTGCATCCCAGACAGATGGAAAATGCCGCTTCAAAAAAAAGCAGTGACATACAGATGAGACAGACCAGGACTTTCAGAGGATTGGGCTGAAAGTCGATGACCAGATAGTAGAACATCGGCCATGCCAGCACAAACCCCAGTGCCCAGGCAAAACGCTTCTGTGGCGCGCCTACATATTCGGGTGTCTGGTTCTGCACAAAAAAGCGCCCCAGCATCAAACTGGGTGCATACCGCGGCTGTATTACCCGCATGGTAAAATCGATTGCAAAAAAGGTTACGAAGTATTTGGAAAAAACTGCCGTCCCCAACATAACACCATTGACAAGCCCAAGAAAAGCGCCTACAAACAAAATAGCCGCAGCTGCACGTGCCTCTCTTTCATTCAATACCCTGATATCATAGCCTGGAACTTTTTCACCGTATGCAAAAAAATCTTTCATATTTTTCTCCTTATATATTACCGCACCCACTAAACACCCAAATTTTTAATGT
>Ga0256828_1001307_pt1 | contig 15698 bp, 16 predicted proteins | sample CV88metaG_FD_185993 | JGI IMG/M metagenome (GOLD analysis project Ga0256828, IMG submission 185993) | Hydrothermal vent microbial communities from East Pacific Rise, Pacific Ocean - CV88 | ecosystem: Environmental > Aquatic > Marine > Hydrothermal vents | place: Pacific Ocean: East Pacific Rise...
CATTATCTAAACCGGCATCAACGCCTTGCCATCTGTCAAAATAACCGCCACTCAACTCATAACTATCTGCTTTATACGCTAAAACATACGCATTAAAACTGTTTGGAATCATACGGATATCATCACTGTCAGCCAAAGGTGTATCTAAACCCTGACGTCCACCTTTAAATGTGAACTTATCATTTTTATAGCTAATATACGCCTGTGAGAGCTGATTATAACTCCCTCTATCACCAGAAAGCTCGCTGTTATGCTTCTCACCCTCACCACTCAACACGGTAATGTCATTTGATGTTCTAAATACTACGCCACCGCCAAAGCCGTTAAAGTTTGCGAGTTCATACTTAAGCATACCACCTATTGCTGTAGCATCTTGATTGTTACTGTTCTTTTCATCATAGCCAATATACATCGAACGAATCTCTCCGGTAACTTTACCATCTTTTAACATATGACGAAACGAATTAGCTTCTCCTGTATTCTTTGCAACGACTGCTCCAAAGAGGGTGTTTGTCAAAAGAGAAAAACCTATAAAACTCAATACTATTTTCTTATCCATTTAAATCCTTCTATTTTTTTATACTCTCATTTCAATTTTCATGGCGGAGATATGTCTGTATTTAAAAGTGCGTAAAAGTGTAGATTCTGCTTTGGAGAGTGAAGGGAGCGTAAAATTTTTCTAGTTCTGTTTAAAAAATGGCAATTACAGTGACACGCCTTTAAAGAGAGTTGTAGCGGGCAATTAAGCTCAAGTTCCTCTTCTAGCAACTCTTCTAACTCATCACTCTTACTATCTCCATACCCCTGAAGGTGAATTTTTTGCACACGTGTAGATGTTTGGTGGAGTGTTATAGCATTAACAGTAGCGGTAATAGCACTCAAACTAAAATAGTTCTTTCCAAATCCACGAGGTAATTTCATATAAAAATTATACTATAATTCGAAAAAAAAGAGAATAGTATGGGATATAGTGACTGGATGGCAAAACATGCCAAAAAACATAAAGCTATCGTTACAAAGCTCCTGCGTGAGGGCTATACGCAAGAGATGATAATTGAGTACTTTGATTTTGAAAATATGAAAGAAAAAGAGGTCGATTTCTGCCCTCTCTATGCAAAAAACAAGAAGTGTCACGATATGGAGGAGCTCAACTGCTACCTCTGTGCCTGTCCCAACTTCCGATTCAGTGACCAAGGTATCAAAGAGAAAGAGGGAAAAACCCAATACAGCTACTGCTCTATTGATTCAAAATATGGACGAGAGGGCGTTTATGGGGAGAAGATTCATCAAGACTGCTCCGGCTGTCAAGTCCCACACTCCAAAAACTATGTCAAAAAATATTTTGATACCGACTGGCAAAAGATTATGCAAAAGTGTGAGATAAAAGCGTAGATGGGCGTAAAGACAGAGATTACCCTTAAAGAGGCACAAAAACTCTTTAGCGAGTTTCATCTCACGCAACTCACAGCTACAAAAGAGGGGGTGATGGATACCACCTATGTGGCAAAATCAGACGCTAAGGAGTATATACTCAAGAAGTATGAACGCGACCTCGGCAAGAAGATCATCTTTGATGCAGAGCTTTTAGCACTTCTGCACCACAAGGGGCTCAATGTTCCGCTTTTACTTGCTCAAAATAGGGAGTGGTATCTCTATACAAAACTCCAAGGCAGTGAGCCTAGAACCATCAGATATCCACATATTCAAGCCCTTGGAAGATTTTTGGCAAAACTCCACAACCAAACAGCACAGCTCAAAACTTCAGAAGCGTTTTTAGAGCACTACAGACTCACAAAAGAGTTGCGTGAGATAAAAAGCAAGCACTACTTCTACTACAAAAAACTAGCCTCACTCCATAGGCTCACGCAACTGTGTGACGGCTTTATTCACGGCGATATATTTAAAGACAACACACTTTTTGAGGGCAATAAAATCGCTGTTTTTGATTTTATAGATGGAGGGTGTGGCAGTTTTGCATTTGAGCTTGGAGTAGTGATGCTCTCCTTTAATCCCAACTCACGCAAGAGCTACAAAAGAGTTCTACTTAAAAGCTATAACCAAAACGCCCCAAAAAGAGTAACACTCCAAGAACTCGAAGAAAATATACAAAATGCCGCAAAACTCTATGCCCTTTTACGCATTTCACATCACTCTAACACTAACAGAGCCAAAGAGTTATTAAAATTTTGGTAGAATTCCTCTATGCAAATAACAATTAATGAATACAATATGCAAAATCTTGAAGCCTTTAGCCAACTAAAGAAAAAAGAGATAAGCGAGCTTATCAATGAGGCACTTGAAGTATATTTTATAAACGAAGAGAAAAAACTTTTGGAAAAAAATCTTGCAGATGAGAATGCAATGACAAATCTTGATTATGATGAGTTTTGGGATGATCTGGAGATAGACGAATGATGCTCCATGGTGCCAATATCTACAAATATGCCAAAGAGATAGGGTGTGATCCTCAAGAGATTATAGACTTCTCCTCCAACATCAACTGCTATGCACCCGAAGTCGATTTTAAAGTTGAGCAAGAGAGCATTACAAAATATGCAGATAGTGACTATCCTGAGCTCAAGTCTCTTATTGGCACAAATTATAAGACAGAGAGTGAAAACATTGCTCTTTATAATGGGGCAACAGCTGCCATCTATGCTCTGCTTTCACAACTCAAAGGTAAAAGTGTCACACTCTATGCACCTCTTTATGGTGAATATGAAAAAGCTGCTCTTCAAGCCAACAAAGATATTTATAAGATAAATCGCATAGAAGATATAGAGCAAGAAGTAGAGAAAAAATCGATTGTTATCTTTGTAAATCCATCGACTCCAGAGGGGAGCTTTTATGATTTAGAAGAGCTTTTTTTAGAGTGGAAACGTAAAAAATGTACGATTATTGTAGATGAAAGCTTCATAGAGTTCGAAAACCACAAATCTTTGAAAAACCAAATAAATGACTATAAAAAACTCTATATAATCCAATCTTTTACGAAGTTTTATGCTTGTCCAGGTGTACGAATAGGTGCTGTTTTCTCTCATAAAAAGAACATCCGTTCACTTCAAGTGCCCCTCTGGAACATCTCCTCTCTTGATGCAGCCTTTTTACAAAAACGACTAGCCGACACAACCTTTAAAGAAGCAGCACAAAAAGAGCACCAAGAACAAAAAGAGCAACTTCAGAGAATTCTAAAAGAGTCCAATCTTTTTGAGATTATAGTCCAGAGTGAAGCCAACTACATCCTCACGCAATCATCTCACGCAACTGAACTTTTTAAACATCTGCTCAGCCATAAAATCTTAGTAAGAAGTTGTGAGAGCTTTGATTATCTTGATGCAAGCTGGCTGCGTTTTGCCATAAAAGACAAAACAGCACAAAAGAGACTACAAGAGGCACTCAGTGCATTCGCTTAGTATCTTTGGAACAAGCAGTGATGCCGGAAAATCAACACTCGCCTTTGCCATTACCTACCTTCTGCATAAAGAGGGTGTAAAAGTTGCCCCTTTTAAGGCACAAAATGTCTCAAACAACTCTGTTGTAACGGATATCGACACTGGAGAGATAGCCATTCCGCAAGCTTTTGCAGCAGAATCAATTGGCTTAAAAACCACGCCTCTTTTTAATCCGATACTGCTCAAATCCGGTGGCGCTTCAAAAGCACACCTTATCATTAATGGTAAAAGTATTGGTGATACCAATGTTTGGGACTACTATCGTGATATGAAGCGACTCAGACCCATTGTAAAAAGCGCTTTTAAAGAGCTCCAAAAGAGTTATGAGTGCATCGTCGCAGAGGGTGCAGGCAGTCCGGTTGAGCTTAATCTTATGGACAAGGACCTCTCAAACCTCTATATTGCCAAAAAGTTCAATACCAAAATAATCCTTGTTGCAGATATTGAGAGAGGCGGTGTTTTTGCCTCTATCTATGGTGTTTACAAACTCTTGCCAAAAAAACTCCGTAAAAATGTTATAGGTGTTATTGTCAATAAATTTCGTGGAGATATGAGCCTATTTACAAAAGGGCAAAAGATTATTGAGAAACGTTTTGGCATTAAAGTGCTAGGTGTTGTACCCTACCGACCTTTCAATCTTGGCTTTGAAGACTCAGCCTCTTTAATGGGATACAAACAAGACCTCTCTAAAGCAATCATCAAAGTAGGTGTTATCAAACTGCCACATATCTCCAACTTTACAGATTTTGAACCGCTTGTCGTCGATGAGGAGATAGAACTGAGCTTCATCACAACACCGACAGAGGCTCTCTCGTGTGATATGTTGATTGTTCCCGGGACAAAACGGGTTGTCGATGATTTAAAGTGGCTTCTTGCACAAGGCTTCCGATCTACGCTACTTGATAAAAACAAAACAATTATAGCAATCTGTGGAGGGTATGAGATGTTTCATGAGCGACTCCTTGATCCTCTGCATATCGAGTCACAACAAGAAGAGACACAGGGGCTTGGAAGGTTTAAAGGAGATATAACATTTCAAACTAACAAAGTGCTAACAAAGGGTTGCTACAATCTTTTTGGCACTATGTGTAACGGATATGAGATTCATAATGGTATGGCCAAGAAACGTTCAAAAAAGAGAAAAAATCTCTATGGAACCTTTCTTCATGCTATTTTTGAAAATGATCTTTTAAGAGAGAAGTTTTTTCGCACCCTAAATCCTGCCTATAAAGGCTATATTTTTCCCAAATTCAAAAAACGTGCGATTGCTGATTTTGCAGATCATATTGAACAACACATAGCGCTCAAATACATACGAGAAAGTTTACATGATACTCACTAACATTTTTATTACAATTATTGCCTACTTTACAGACAGACTCTTTGGCGAGTTCCCTTTTATAAAACATCCCGTTATTTTTATGGGAGAGCTCATTGAGTTTTTTGAAAAAAAATTCTATAAAGAGTCCATAATACGAGGCTGTTTTCTTGTTCTTTTTGTCACCACTATTTCAGGAAGTCTAGCTTTTGTTATCTATCTTTATCTTGCCTATCTGCCAACTATAGTCAATGTTATAGCAACAGCACTGATAGCTTCAATGTTCATCGCACACAATATGTTACGCAAAAGTGTAGCTGACATCATCACTGCAAGTGATAAAAAAAGAGCCATAGCACAACTTGTTTCACGAGACACTGATGAGCTAAGTCAAAGTGACATTTATAAAGCAACCATAGAGACCTATGCGGAAAATTTAAGTGATGGTGTTGTCGCCCCTCTTTTTTATCTTCTACTTTTTAATCTCCCCGGAATTGTCATCTATAAAGCGGTCAATACAATGGACTCCATGGTAGGCTACCGAGATAAAAAGTATGAAAAATTTGGCAAATGTGCGGCACGACTTGATGACCTACTTAACTACATTCCCTCACGCATAACAGCCCTACTTATTATGCTCGCAGGAAGAGAGAAAAATCTTTTTGCGTTTTATCACGATGGAAAAAAACATGAGAGTCCAAATGCGGGACACCCTATCACAGCTATGGCTATTGTCCTTGATCTAAAACTAGGTGGCGATACCTCCTATTTTGGAAAGATAAAGAAAAAAGCTCTCTTTGGAACAGGCAGAGAGACGATAGAGAGTGATGATATTAAAAGAGCATTAGAGATTTTATAAACTACGCCAAAGCAAACAAGTGCATTGCTGTTAGTTTATAAAAATTTGATACAATAGAGTTAAAAACTTCTAAAGATTAAACTATGCAAACATTCAATATTTTTACAAACCAAAACGATGGCCTTCCTGAAGGAAAAGCGGACTTTATCCTCTGTGCAAGTGTTACAAAAACTTGTGAAATAGAGGGAATAACCCAAGCCGGAATTCCTGGGATGATTCCACTCACACCAACTCTTGATGCAGAGTTTATCTCTACTGAAAAAGTTTTCTCTCTCGGTGAATTGGCAGAAACACCAACAGGTGTTCCTACACCAGCACTCATTACCCGTGCAACACACAACCGTACTCCTTTTTCCACGATTGAGATTTTTGACTTGGGTCTTGTTACAAAACCACAAAACTGCACTCTTCACAACTTTGACATAGAGCCATCCGATGCGATCAACAAAGGTGCAGGTATCGATGCAAAAGAGATCTTCAATAAAGGCCGCACTGCAGGCAAAAGCTATGAGCTAAAAGGTAACTATCTTATTCTTGGAGAGAGTACACCAGCTGGGACTACCACAGCCACAGCCTCTGCCCTTGCCTTAGGCTATGATCTTAAAGATGACTTTTCATCGAGTTTTTTAAATGTTCCAAACAGCATTAAAGAGAAGACCATAAAAAGTGCACTTGCTTTGATTGATGAGAGTATGAGTAATTTTGAAAAGCTCGGTATTGTCAGTGACAATATGCTTCTTTTCACTGCCGGTTTTATTTTAGAAGCGAGTCGCCGTTTTCATATTGTCTTAGCAGGTGGCACACAGATGGCAGCAGCACTTCTTATAGCTGATGCCTTGCGTGAGGATCTTTTAATGCGTGTAAAAGATGAAAACATCACCCTTGCTACGACACAATGGGTTGCAAAAGATACAAACTCAAACATTCAACATATACTCCAACAACTAAGCTACACACCACATGCACTCTATAGTACCTTTTCATTTGCAGATACAGAGATTCCAGTACTGCGCAAATATGATGAAGGTGAGGCAAAAGAGGGTGTTGGAGCAGGTGCTGCTCTTGCCTATGCGATCAAAAATAGTGTAGAGAACAAGGAACTTCTACAAGAGATAGAACTACTTTTATACTCACTATGACGAATTAATATGAATATTCTGCTACAATAACATTAAATAATTATTTAGATTAGTAGGATTTGTCATGTTTGCCTCCGTTAAAGCAAAAGTTATTCTTTTTATCTCAGCTATTAGTCTCTTTGGTCTTGTTGCCATTAGTTATTATCTCTCTGCAACACTTCATAATTTTTCAAACACTTCAGCAAAGAACTCCTTAAATATGCTGAGTGAATCAATATTTCAGACAATGACAACAAGTATGATGATGGGGGATCCCCAAGTTGTAGATGCTGCCTTTGAAGATGCAAAGAGTATTGATGGTATTCAAAAACTCAATATTGTAAAATCTAAAACAGTGCTTGAACTTTATGCTCCCGATGAAAAGTTTACAACTGACTCTGTAGTGCGTAATGTCCTTGAAAATAAGAAGACACAAATTATAGAAAGCGACAATGGTAAGCACCATATCATTCGTATGATTAAACCTATGGTCGCACAAAAACGCTGTCTACAGTGTCACTATAATGCGCATGTTGGTGATGCACTAGGGGCTATGGATCTTGTTGTCTCTCTTGATAAAAATGATATACAGATCAACGAAACAACAATAACACTCATTATTGCACTTATTGTTGCCTCACTCTTTTTTGCTTTTATTGCTACTATCTTCTTTATTCGTGAGATTTTTACTCCGCTAGAGACTCTTCGCAATAAGATTGCAGATCTAGTTAGTGGAGATAAAGATCTGACAAAAAGACTGGAGCGTAAGGTCGGTAATGAGTTTGGAGATGCAGCCGATGAAGTCAATAAATTTACAGAAATGATTCAAGCAACTGTCAATGAAGTAAAATCTTTAGGTCATCAAAACAAAGAGATCGCTAACGAGATTGAGATGGCTTCACATGTTATTCGAGAGGGTACACAACATGAACAAGCCATTGTAGAGAAAACCTCTGCTAAGAGTGAAGATATTCAAGATATACTCAATGAGACAATCGATGCTGCAGCACAAACACAAGAGAAAATTCTTGCAGCAGAAGAGGAGCTCTCAAGTGCTAAAGAGTCTCTTGCTACCCTTAGTAATGAGGTTAGTACCTTTGTTGAGACAGAGACTGAACTCTTAGAGGAGCTCTCCTCTTTAAAAAATAATGCTGATCAGGTCAAAGATGTCCTCAATATCATTCGTGAAATAGCAGAACAGACAAATCTTCTTGCCCTTAATGCCGCTATTGAAGCAGCACGTGCGGGTGAACATGGTCGTGGATTTGCAGTAGTAGCAGATGAGGTAAGAAAACTTGCAGAACGTACGCAAAGAGGTTTAGGTGAAATTGACATAAGTGTAAGTACTATTGTTCAATCTATCAATGATGTCAGTGATAAGATGGCTTATAACGCCAAAAATATTGAAGCTCTTGCAGATGTCTCTGCTGATGTTGAAGCAAAAATCAACATCACAACAGAAGCTATGGACAGCTCAACACAAGTGGCAAACAAATCAAAAGAGGATAGTCTTGAGATGAGCGAGAAACTCAAAGAGATCATACAGCACATCTCAGATATAGAGACACTCTCTACAGCAAACAAAACAAGTGTAAGCAGTATTGAAAGTGATTTAGAAAAACTTGTCTCAGTTGCCTCATCACTCCAAGCAACTATCGACGAGTTTAAAAGTTAGAGATACCTTATCTAGCTCTTTTAGGGCCTCGTTTATAGGTGTAGTGTTTACGAAAGCACGATTGGCAAATCGCATATTTTGAGTTAAGTGGCAAGGGAGCAGAGCAGAGTTTACACACTTGCGCAAGCTGTGTCTGTTGCAAAGTATTTTCTATATATTTATTGAGGACACCCCTATATTGTCGTGCCTTAACCTCATCGACAAAGTAGTCTTGAAATCTATAAGAGAGCCAAAGATAGAGTGAAATCTCCTTGACCATATCTTCTGCACGCAACAACTCATCAGAGGTTTGAGCGTGTGTTCCTTTTAATCGTGGCGGATGATAATATACTGGCTCTTTTTTCTCCAGTGCATGAATATAACTCTCATACGCTTCAATAATGTAAGGTGATTTCAATGTGAGTGGTGCACAAGCCAAATGGTACTTTGTTGCGATGTCGAGATCATACGAATCCACTATGCGAGAAGCTTCGAGCATATCATCTAGACTTGCTGCATAAAAAGGACCATCAAACTCCATATTTTTAATGAAAAAACGTAATATCTCCTCTAAAGAGTTCTCCTCCAAAATGGTACTCACAAGTTTAATGTGATCTAATGATGCCATCACTTTAAAAGGTGTTTTTACTTTTTTAGGCTCTTTGTCAAAGTTTTTCTTTATAACTGCAAGTGCCTCTTTATGCAGCGCTCCGACATATCCATTTTCATGCAGTCCATAACGTCCTGCGCGCCCTGCAATTTGCTGAATTTCAGAGGGAAAAAGTTTTCGCTGCGATATACCATCAAACTTCTCAGCTTTTGAGAAGAGTATGGTCTTAATCGGCAGGTTCATCCCCATTGCAATTGCATCGGTTGCCACAAGTATCTGTGTCTCACCCTCACGAAACCGACGCGCCTCTTCACGACGAACTTCCGGAGAGAGATTTCCATAGACAACACTCACGCTAAACTCTGCAGAGAGGCGCTGTTTGAGTTTTAAAACATCTTTTCGACTAAAAGCAACTACTGCCGTACCCGCTTCTATATCTTTAAAATCTGTCGGTTGTTCTAAAAGCTCAAGCGGGTTTTTACGCTCAAACTCTATGATCTCAAGCTCTTCACCAAGATACTCCGCAAGGGCTATGATGGCATCTTTTACATTGGGTGAGCCAGTCATGATGACCTCTTGCGCAGGTGCACCAATGATGGCATTTGCCCATGCCCAACCACGATCGCGATCATCTATCATCTGTACCTCATCAATAACACAGACATCAACATCCACATCATAGTTCATCATCTCAATCGTTGAACTGATATGTGTCGCCTCATCATCAAGAATCTGCTCTTCGCCTGTTATCAAAGAGGCATCAATCCCCTCTGCTTTTAAGTTTTCATACCCTTCTAGTGCCAAAAGTCTCAAAGGTGCAAGATAGTAACCGGTATCTGCCTCTTTGAGATGTTGCATAGCACTATATGTCTTTCCACTGTTTGTCGGACCAATATGCAGCGTGAGCTTTCTCTGCATTCCCCGTGCGATAGGAAAGAGATTTTTAAAGTCACGAATCGTTCGTGCAAGAAGCTCTTGACGTTGCTTTTTAATCAACTCCCCTTGAATAGAGTGCAAAAATCGTCGGGTTATCTTTCTATGGAGCTTTGGTGTAAGATGAAGTGTTCTTGGCAATAGTTCAAGTACAAACTCATAAACCCTTGCGTGAAGCTCCTCCTCGCTAAAGTGTAAGAGTTCAGCATAGCCTCGACACTCTTCAACAATCGTACGCAACTCTGCTAAGAACTCCGCTTCATACTCTTTTTTCACCTCTTCGTGAACCTCATCAAAGTTAAAACGTTTGGACTCCCAAATCTCCTCTAAAAGTCCATCAAGCTCAATATGTAGCTCGAGGTTATAGAAAGCTTCAAGCTCTGAGTGTGGCAACTGTAGGTGTTCATCTACAACGATAAGCACCTCTTGTGCATGAATCTCAATCTCTTTTGCCTCTATCTTCTCAGCAATAATGCGCTTTAAAACCTTTGTGCTAACAAGCGGATATGTTAGTTTTGTTTTAGGAGGTGATGCACGGAGTGAGTCGAGTATCTCTTTGGTTGTCAGATAGGCATGCGGGTATTTCAAATTTGCCAAAAAAGCATCTATGCTCTTTTGCTTCTCCTCTACAGTGCGGAGCTTATCTTGCCCAATCTTCTCAACTATCACATCAAAAGGCTGCTCCTCAAGAAACTCATAGGAGTATGGTTTTGTATGGAGGGTTAAAATCTTATGAAAACTCTGATCATACAGGGCATAACGAAGCGATGCATTAAACTCAAAAGTATCATCAATATCAAACAGGCCTTCAAGTTCACGCTCAAGCTTCTCGCGTTTAAGCTCAAAGCGAATATGACGCAGTTTTGACTCCATCTTCTCTATGGTTATCTTCTTCGCACGCACGGTTGCAAATGCCTCACGCAGACGAAGAGCTTCCTCTTCATCAACATCAAGCTCTTCTAAAATCGCCTCTATCTTCTCTTCGCGGTTAAAGTGTGGCTCATCTTTTGGTTTTTCAGATTTATAAACACGCCCGTCCGCTTCAAAAAAATGTAAAATATCCTGACGCATCACACTCTCAGCCTCACTCCATATCATACGAAGTGTTTTTACCATCAGCTTCTTGTTGTGTTCTATATCATAGATACCAAGTGCTCCAAAGAGCTCACTGAGTGTTTTACTCTCGACACGTTCGATGCCTACATCAAAAGGATCTCCGTCGAAATATTTACGTATTCTTTGATTTATCTTACTATTTTTTTTATTCTTTTTTGCCATATCAAATTGTAGCGTTAAAATGGTATAATTCCAACATGAATTATCCTGATGAATGGACTCAAAAAGAGTTCTTAGAAAACAAAAGACGTCTTGCTCAAGAGGGCATAGATGTTATACTGATCGATACCATACTCTCCCCTATAGAAAAAGCCAATAGCATCACCTATAATCCATACCTCTTAAAAGAGTACCCCGAAGGTACAGTATTTGTTTTCTATTGCGACACAGGAAAAGCAACACTTGAGAGACTCAAAGAGTATAGAGCCAAATTTCCCGCACACCCTTGTATCTCTCTTAGAGGTGGTCGTGGATATTGGCGCAAAAATATGCAACTGTTGGATCTTAATGCCAGCGACTAAGATCAATGAATTTCAACACTGTTTAGATGAAAAACGTTTCTATGACGCACATGAGGTCCTTGAAGAGTTCTGGTTTCCAAAACGTTTTGAGCAAAATGATGAGATAAGACTCCTCAAAGGCTTTATCAATGCTGCTGTCAGTTTTGAGCTCAAAAAAAGAGGTCGAATCAAACAGAGCAAACAAGTTTGGAAAAACTATTTAAAATATCGCCAACTACTCTTCAAAGTAGATTCTCCCCATCTAAACACCTACTATAAACTCTCACGCAAGATAGAGTCTCTGCACCACAAACTTCACTAATTCCTCATACTTCTACGTTATAATTATAAAAATCTACATTTAAAAAGGATATGTCATGGATATAGACATTGTAAAATATAAAGAGATGGCTATAATGTATGCCAGTGAGTATGGCTTAAAGATCATTGCAGCTATCATTATCTTTGTCGTTGGGAAATGGGTAGCAAACAAACTTACTGCCTTTATAAAAAGCATGATGACAAAGGCTAATGTAGATAAAACATTAGTAGAGTTTAGTGAAAGTATCGTCTATTTTTCACTTCTTCTTATGGTTATCATTGCCGCATTAAATCAATTAGGTGTCAATACGACTTCATTTGTAGCGGTCTTTGGTGCAGCAACACTTGCTATTGGTTTAGCACTTCAAGGCTCTTTTTCAAATATTGGAGCAGCTGTTCTTATCATTCTCTTCCGTCCTTTTAAAGTTGGAGATGTCATCGAGGCAGCAGGTGTTACAGGAGAGGTAACAGATATCAATCTTTTCTCAACTATCATCACTCCGGTTGACAAACGTATGGTTATTGTACCAAATGCGTCAATTATCGGTGGTAACATCACAAACTTCTCTAACAGAGATACTCGTAGAGTTGATCATGTATTTGGTATTGGTTATGATGATGATCTTAAACTTGCAAAAGATACACTTATTGAAATCGTAAACAATGACAGCAGAATTCTTCAAGATCCAGCACCATTTGTAGCCGTAACAGAGTTAGCTGACAGCAGTGTAAATTTTGTTGTAAGAGCATGGACATCTACGGATGATTATTGGGATGTTTACTTTAATATGTTAGAAGAGGTAAAACTTACATTTGATGAAAAAGGTATCTCTATACCATATCCTCAAATGGATGTTCATACAGATAAAGAAAACTAAAATCAACACAAGGAAAACAAATATGAAAAAAATCGTACTAAGCTCACTTATAGCTTCAACACTACTAGTATCTGCTCACGCAGAGGAGGCAAAAGTAACACCTCTTAAAACACATGCAGAGTTAGGCTACATTGAGACAAACGGAAACACAAGCACAAAAACATTCAATGCAGATGTAACTGCAAAGAAATCTTGGGGCAAACATCAAGGAAAAATCGCTTTTGATGGTCAATACTCTAAAGATAGTGGTGTAGAGACAAAGAACAAGTATCTTGTAGAACTAAACTACAACTATGCTATAACAAAAAGATTTGCATTTGACTATCTTGTAGGATATAAAGCAGATAAATTCTCTGGTTTTACATATCAATTATACACAGGTCCTGGTGCAATATATAAAGTTTTAGTAAGCAAACAACAAAATTTAACTCTTGAGGGAAATATTCTCTATGCACAAGATCAATATGATGATATTGGTACTGTCTCTGGAGCAAAAGAGGATTATGCATCATACAGAGTAAAAGCTGCTTATGATTATGCATTCTCTAAAACAGTAAAATTCAACCAAGAGCTTACAGCTAGAGGTCAACTTGATGATATGCCAAACTACTTTGCATACTCTAAAAGTTCATTAACAGCAAAACTTTCAGATGTTTTTTCTGCAGGTCTTAGCTATAAAGTTGATTATGTAAATCATCCTCCTGTTGATAAAGATACAACAGATACAACACTTACTCTTAACCTTATCGCAGATTTCTAGAATCTATACATTTTCAAGTCTCACGCAAGTGGGGCTTCTCCTCGCTTATACAAACTCACCATAACAAATGCCAAAAACGCAATAAATGAAGAGCTTAAAAAGAGATATGATGGAAAATATTCATAGACCAAACCGGACAAAATCGCTCCACTTAATCCTCCCAAACCATAACTAATTCCTGAAAAAAACTGCTGTGCCAAACTTTTATGTTTATAGTGCATAAAGAGGTATGAGATAGCTGCTGAATGAAAAAGGGCAAAACTCAATGCATGAAGAGATTGCGCAAAAAAGAGTACTCCTAAAGTTGTAGGATAGGCAAAAACCAAGAACCATCGAATAATAGTTGCAAAGATTGTCACTTGAAGTACGGTTAAAAGATTCCCCCTTAAAAACTTTCCTTGAAAAAAGAGCATAGCCACTTCAACAACGACTCCAAAACTCCAAAGATATATGGTCATATCAAGTGAGACGCCTCTGTCAGTTTCATAAATTGTAAAGAAGTTATAAAAAGAGCCAAAACTCATCTGCATCAACAGAAGTGCCAACCAGAATTTATAATCACCAAAAAGATCAATATCATTATGATGAAACTCGCTCGTCTCTTCTGCAGCTTTCACACTGAGATTTTGTACAAAATAGGCAATAGTTGTCATAAAGAGGGATAAAGCAAGTAAAAAGTGCAATGCAACATAAGCAGTTGAGAGAAACTTTACAAGAACAAGTGCTACTATAATAAATCCCAAAGAGCCAAAGAGACGCACCTTTCCATAGCGCTCCTTTCCTATATCGGCCAATGAGATAAGCTCAACATAAGGGAGGATAAGACTAAGACCTATCCCTAAGAAGACATTGGAAAGAAGTAAGAAATAGAAATTTTCCAAAGTAAAGTAAAAAGAGAGCGCACTGAGTAGCACAAGAAGCAAAGATGCATTAAATATTGTAGAGTTTAGCTGCAACCCTCTTATAAACAAAAAAGGCAAAATAAATCGTATTAACGGAGCGGCAGCGAAAATTATACCTATCTCGCTGGCACTATACCCAACACCGCTCAATATCTTAGGTAAAAAAATAATGTAGATACCGACAATAGAAAAATAAAAATAATAAAAAAGTGAAAGCAATAAAATCATTTTGAAATTATAACTGCATTTCATATAATTATATGGTAGAATACATCTTATCACTCAAAAAAAGGTGGAGAATATGACAAGAGAGATGAATGAAAATGACTTTATTGTATCAAAAACAGATACAAAAGGTCGCCTCACTTATGTAAATAAGATTTTTATTGATTTGGCAGAGTACACGGAAGAGGAGCTTCTTGGCAAGCCACATAACATCGTCCGTCACCCAGATATGCCAAGGGCAGTCTTTAAACTTTTATGGGAACGTATTCAAAATAAAGATGAAATTTTTGCTTATGTTATTAACAAAACAAAAAATGGAAACGACTACTGGGTCTATGCTAATGTAACTGCTTCTCTTGATGAGAGAGGAAATATTGTAGGGTATTACTCCGTAAGACGTAAACCAAATCCTGAAGCACTCGCTATCATAAAACCTCTCTATGCCGAGATGCTACAAGCAGAGAAGAGCGGCGGTATCGCTGCAGGTGAGAAGATCTTAAACAATGCAATTAACAACGAAGGAGTAAGCTACGATGAATTTATCATCTCTATTCAAAAATAAGCAGACACTACTGCTATTTGTAACACTTTTGGCCATCACACTCTATGCCTTATTCACAATGAACTTCCTTTTAGGCGGAGTTACCCTTTTAGTGCTCCTTGTTGCTCTATTTATACCTTCTTCTACATCTTCAAATAAAGATAAGATGATCTCAGAGATCCAAAGAGTACTCTCTCATGCAGCACAAGGAAAACTTGAAGCACGTATCACGCATATTCCAAATGACAATTCAGACAATGCAAAAATTGCCTGGGCACTTAATGATACCCTTGATCAACTCGAAGCTTTTATGCGTGATATTGCTACAACAATCAATGCAGCTTCTAATGGTAAAACATATCGTCATACCTATCCACAAGGTCTGCAAGGTATTTTTGGAACTACTGCACAGAGTGTCAACAAAGCAATTACATCAATTGCAAATGGATATGAGACAAAAATCAAAGGAAATATGTCTGAAGAGTTTGCAAAACTTGGTGGTGGAGTAGCA
>Ga0256828_1001308_pt1 | contig 15697 bp, 14 predicted proteins | sample CV88metaG_FD_185993 | JGI IMG/M metagenome (GOLD analysis project Ga0256828, IMG submission 185993) | Hydrothermal vent microbial communities from East Pacific Rise, Pacific Ocean - CV88 | ecosystem: Environmental > Aquatic > Marine > Hydrothermal vents | place: Pacific Ocean: East Pacific Rise...
TATATAGACTATATATTAATTATCTTCTTATATCTTAGAATATTTTTCTAAAACTGGCAATAGCGCTATTGCTCGAAATCGAAAAAAATATGATATATAGACTATTAAATCTAATACATCTTATATATTAGAAAAAAATTAGAATTTCTGGCAATAGCGCTATTGCTCGAAATCTAAAAAATATGATATATAGAATATTAAATCTAATACATCTTATATCTTAGAATATTTTTCTAAAACTGGCAATAGCGCTATTGCTCGAAATCTAAAAAATATGATATATAGAATATTAAATCTAATACATCTTATATCTTAGAATATTTTTCTAAAACTGGCAATAGCGCTATTGCCCGAAATCGAAAAAAATATGATATATAGACTATTAAATCTAATACATCTTATATATTAGAATATTTTTCTAAAACTGGCAATAGCGCTATTGCTCGAAATCGAAAAAATATCTTATGTAGACTATTAAAATCTAATACATCGTATATTAGAATATTTTTCTAAAACTGGCAATAGCGCTATTGCTCGAAATCGAAAAAAATATGATATATAGACTATTAAATCTAATACATCTTATATATTAGAATATTTTTCTAAAACTGGCAATAGCGCTATTGCTCGAAATCGAAAAAATATCTTATGTAGACTATTAAAATCTAATACATCGTATATTAGAATATTTTTCTAAAACTGGCAATAGCGCTATTGCTCGAAATCTAAAAAATATCTTATATAGACTATAATATTTCTATAATCATATTATTTTAAACTCATAGATAAATTCAGTCAGTTAAACAAATTTAAACTATATTTCTCAATATAAGGAAACAATAATGTCTAGTATAAACATAAAACGATTAAATGAATTAAAAAATAATTTAGAAACAATAGATAAAACTATTCGTAAATTAAAAGTTGTTAATCCAAAGACTCGATATTTACGAATTGCTTACTTACATGATGTTTTATCAAAAGCTGAGCAATTAATTAGAGCTGATTTAAAAGATAAAAGGGGATAAAATGCAACCAAAAGAATTTACAAGAGAATCTCAAATGTTTTTATGGTTGGATTCTATGTCTGAATCTTTTAAAAAGTTTAAGAATAAAGTTGATAGATTAGAATCTATGGATAATTTAGATCATGAAGAAGCATTATATATAATTAGAGATCAATATAGAATGATTGAAATTTTATATAATATTGAAACTGGTAAAACTAGTGTACATGGAACATTTCACCCAAAGAAGGATAAAAAATGAAAGAATATATTGGAACGAAGATAATTAATGCTATTCAAATGAATAGATTAGAATATAATGAGTTTAGAGGTTGGGAGCTCCCAGAAGATGAAATAGGTGAGGATGAAGGATATTTAGTAGAATATATTGATGGTGGTCAAGCAAATACTAAAGAATATAAAGGATATGTTTCTTGGAGCCCAAAAGAAGTATTTGAAAAGGCTTATCGTGAAAATGGTAAACTTACTTTCGGCGACGCAATTGAGTACTTAAAGAAAGGTAAAAAGGTTATGAGAAGTGGTTGGAATGGTAAAAATATGTTTCTTTTCTTAGTGCCTAGTTCAGAATTTAAAGTAAATCGTCCTCCATTATTAGGCATTTATGAAGAAGGTACTGAAGTAAAATACCATGCACATATTGATATGAAAACTGCAAATGGTGATGTTGTTCCATGGCTGGCTAGTCAAACTGATATGCTAGCCGAAGATTGGAGTATATTAAAATAATTTTAAAAGGATATTACAATGAGTGCTCAGATTAAAGTAAATGCCGAACTACATATGAAGGAAGCTGGGATAGTAAATGAAATATTTGACCAGCTTCCTGAAAATCCAACACCAGGCTTAATGGTTGTTGTTGATGGAGTTCCACAAACTTATACAAATATTGACGGTGAGTATGGTTGGTGGGTAATGTCCCAAAAAGCAATGTATTATACTCATTATCAAACAGATTCTAGTAAGCAATGGGTTGTTGATCATAATCTTGGAACAGATTCATTAATGGTTCATGTTTATAATGAAGATAATCAATTAATAATGTGTAATATTACTCAAGTAAATGATAATACATTATATATTGATTTAACTAGTGCAACTACAGGTAGAGCTATTATTTTTGGTGCGAGTCAAGCTTATGCTGGATATGTACCTGAATCAAGTATACCAATTCAAAATGAATCAATTGCATATGGAACTGATGAACCAACTGCTGATGAGGATGCGTCATTATATGTTGTAATTGAATAAGGAAAGATAATGATACAAGTCAAGAAAATTGACGGTACATATGCAAAATCTAAGAAAATTTATCGTAAGATAAATGGTGAATATAAAGAAGCAACAGATATTTATTTTAATGAACCTTTGATTGAGTACCGTCTAAAAAAAGATATATCACATCATCTAAGTGAAGTTGTTAGAAATGTAAATTCTCAAATTAAACATTACGAATCAATTACTTTGCAATCAGAAGATTATGTTCCTTATGATGATTTAAAAATACTACGTGTTGCTTATAGAGTAGACCAAGCAGAATTAAATAAACATATTGAATTATATAATTTACATGTTCTTGTATTTAGTAAATTATATAGAAATTCGCGCATTTTACAGTCTATGCATTACACTAGTAAAAATAATAATTTACCATTGGATGATTTTGATGTTATTCAAGTTATTGTAAAAAATAATGACGCTAATAAAAAAGCAACAAGTTATTATATGTTAGATCAAGTAACTATGAATCCAAATTGTGTTAGAGCAGGAAATATATATTTTATAACTCATCCAAAAGAAACAATTGATTCGAAAATAACTGAACTTCAAGATGTATTATCAAATGGTGATACTAATTATTTATCTAATTATGGTAGTGTTTTAAAAATTAATCTAAAGGATTTCAAAAATCATTTAATTGAAGAAATGTTTCATAGTTTAGATCGTTATAAATTAGGTTTAGATCGTGTAAAAAATATTCAAGATTATATTGTATCAAATCTTGATAAATTAACAATTTTAATGGATGATGCATTTTTAAATGAAGGTGATGTTGATAGAACAAGTGATGAATACCAAAATTTATTGAATCGTGTAAATAATGAAGGGTTAAAAATAACTAATCATTATTTTAATGAGACAAATATTGAAGATTATGATGTAAATAATAATATTTACATTGATAGATTTAATCAATTATTACCGGAAAAATATGATTTACGTAAGAATATTGTATATGCATTAAGTGGTATTTATACAATGAATCCTGCCGATGTATATAACGCTAGTAAAACAGTTATGAGTTATATTCTTAATGATAGCAATCAGTCTTTATTACTAAAAACTTTTTCAAAACCAATTGATAATCATGTTTATGCTAATAGTAAAGTCATGTTATTTAATCCAGAAGTTAGTATTATTGGAGATACACAAGATATTATTCAACCTGTAACATGTGATGTATTTGAATTTAATAATCAATGTATAGAACAAGGTGTTCCAAAATATATTATTGATATTGATCATGCTAGATTAGGTGATTTAGATTTTGGGGAATCATTAAGTATTATAGGTGATGCTCAAGATATTATAGAATACCAAGAAACAACGGTATTTGAAATACCTGATACAGTATTAGAAACAACTACAGTTAAAAATATAGTAACTTTAAAACAAGTTGATTATTTTGAATTCAAAGAAGAGAGTTCATTTATTTCAAACATTCCTTATATTTCTAGTGTTGTTGGTTCTCAACATAATGAATTAACTCCAAGTATTGAAATAGATCAACAGAATGCTCAGATAACATTTACTAAATCTGCAAATGTAATGGATATTGCATCTGATATTGAAATAACTCATGAACCTTGGAGCTTAGCTGTACAACAATCAAGTAATATAATGGATTTATCTCCAATTCTTGAAATTTCAAGCGATCCAGCAATTGTTGTATATGAGGTACTTAGTAACTCATTTGAATTAACTCCTAATTTAAATATTAATTCTGATGTTATAAGTATTGTCGATATTGATCATGATAATGAATTTACGTTAACTCCTGAAATAGAAATAATAAGTGATCAAGTATCACTTGTGAATGTGGTTCATGCTAATTCGATGGATTTAATACCAGATCTTCAAATAACTGGAGATGCACCTGAGTTAATTACATTAAGTGAAGCACATGAATTTACTTTAGATCCTAATATAAGTATAACAAGTAATCCAATAATTCAAATATCATATAAAGATAGTAATCCATTCATTTTAGGATATGAAACAAGTCTTACTGCTTTCCATAATTCAATTGTAACTGTTGTTGAATCAAGTACAATGAATATTATAATTGATAATGTGATTAAAGTAAATGATGAAAATGATGATACAAATTCAACAGTTAATGAATTAACATTATCTAATAAACCATCATTTATTATTAATCAAACAGAGACAAATATAATCGAAATTGGTACTACTTTAGATATATCAAGTGATCCAGCATATAGTATTGGATTTATCCAAGCTCATGAGACAATATTAGAAATAGGCGATGTTGTTAAACAAGATGAATTAATTGATATTATTTCAACAAAATCTTATGATATTATAACATTGAATCCTGATATAAGTATAATAAGTGATCCATCATATAATATTGTACATGTTGAATCAAGTACTATTGAATTAGATCCTACTTTAAATATCACGACTATTTTAACTTATAATATTGTACATGTTGAATCAAGTACTATTGAATTAGATCCTGATATAAGTATTACATCTAAAATTGCTCAAGTTGCAGTTTATCAAGAATCACATGTGATGAATCTAGATAGTAATATCATAGTAGAAACAAAAGATTCGTATATTGTAACAGAAGTAACAGATAATATATTTGAATTAAATCCGAATGTAGAAATAGATGCTTATACAATTATGTCTGGTAGTGTGATAATGGCTCGCCCATGGAATATGGAAGATTCTACTGAAATTCAAACTACAGATCACGCAAGTATTATATCAGTAGTACATTCAAATTATAATGATATTGAACCTAAATTAGATATTAGTACACATCATATTTTAAATATTGAACCAATTGTACAAAATGTTGAAAATGATATGACTCCTATAATTGAAAAATATTATAGAAATACTATGACTCCTATTGCTCAAGATCAAGAAATTCAAACTATATCTGAAATATTCAATAGACATATATCAACAGGAATTGCTCAAGATCAAGAAATTCTAACAATTGGAAATATTTATGATATAACAGAAGGCTATAATTTTGGTATTGTTTATGATACACCGTTAAGTTTAGCTCTTTATTTATCAGATGAAGACTTAATGTTGGTTCCTGCTGATGCTAAACAGGGTCCTAGAGAATATGTTTCATCTTTAATTCATGAACCAGAAAAAGTATTTGAATTAAAACAATTAAGTTTTGAATCAAATGATGTATACTTTAATCATAAATACGTTAGTAGTTTACGCAATAGTATTAATATCTATGATCAAGAAATCACTCAATTAGAAGCATTTGATAAACAATATAATCTAATTGATTATATTTCAACATTTAAAACAGATAATAATGTTCATGATCAAATGATTAGTATTGATGGATTTAACCATTATATTTCTCGAATAAGTAATATTACAGTACAAAAAAGAAAAGAATTAGTTCAAGAAGCTCAATTTACTATTTTACCTGATGCATTTGAAAAAATAACTTATTGTAATACAAATGTAGTAACTCAAAAATCATTAGATGTAATAATAGTTCAAGAAGCTCAATTTACTACTTTACCTGATGCATTTGAAGAAGATACTTATTGTAATACAAATATAGTAACGCAAGATAGATTTAATATTCCAACTTTAGTTACACAATCTATAACATTAGCTGATTCATTTGACAGTATTAAATATAGAGATATTAATGTAATAACTCAAAAATCATTAGATGCAATAATAGTTCAAGAAGCTCAATTTACTACTTTACCTGATGCATTTGAAGAAGATACTTATCGTAATACAAATGTAGTAACTCAGAAATCATTAGATGATCAAGTAACACTTGAAGCTCAATTTACTACTTTACCTGATGCATTTGAAGAAGATACTTATCGTAATACAAATGTAGTAACTCAAAAATCATTAGATACTCAAGCTAACTCTACATCTAATACTCTTAGTATTTCAGCATTTAATGATAATTATCGTCATGTTTATAACACTACTCAAAAATCATTAGATAATCAAGCAATATTTGATGCTTATGTTACAGTGAATAAAGCAAATGATGATGTTGAATATCGTGATATTTATATTAGTACTGAAAAAGATTCAGGTGTATTTGAATCATTTATTTGTCATTTAACTGCAAATGATGAATATTTTAAAGATACACGCGTGATAAGTTTTAAAGATTCAGGTTTATTTGATCCAGGAATTACATTTGAAACACAAGCATTTGATAAATATAATGTACCTTTAGAAAACTTAGAAATAGATGATGACTTTGATTACTTACCAAGAGAACGCACAATAAGTAATGTTGTTAATATTAAACGAGGTGATGTTTTTGAATCTAATACATCAACTGATTTTGATAATGAGAGACATATTAATATAGTTAATTCTAGTACAAATAGTATTTTTGATAACTCAACTACGTATGATATGAATTCACATATTAATGTAGTTAATTCTAACACAAATAGTATTTTTGATAACTCAACTACGTATGATATGAATCATGAATTGCATGGCAATATAGATATTCAATATCAAACATTCACTGTTAATTCTACATCACAAACTGTAAAAGTTAATGATGAATTAGAAGTACATTCTTATGGAGTTAGAAGTTCAAGTAATCAAACATTTAGTTTTAAACAAACACTAGAGTTTATTAATTATCATGATGTGGTAGCAATTTATTATCCAACTGATAATAAATTAAATAAAACTGTTGTTACTTTAGATAAAGTAACACCGATTAAATTAAATACAATGATGAATAAAACTTCTACTGTATCCTTAAAATCAATTGGTGATATTAATACTCCATTTGCAATTGGGATATTAAGTGATACAAATTATAAAAGTAATTATATAAGTACTTTTAATCGTGTAGAATATCCAGTGCATGAAAATGGTACATATTATACAAATCAAAAAATATATCATTCTGATGTAGCTTTCTTTAAATCAGCAGATATTCTGAGTTTACAAGATACAAATCAAACTTTAATTATTGATAATAAACACTTTAATTTAATCATTCAATATGAAACAGAACCGATTACATTATATCAATAACTAATAAACTAATATTAAATTGAGGGATATTATCCCTCATAAAAAGAAAAATAAGGAATTAAAAAATGACAGCAATTAATTATTATGGACTATCATATTGTTTTACTCCTCGTGGTGTAGATATTAATGCTCCTATTAAAGATGAGGATGCTGATGGTAATCCAACCGAATTAGATGGTAGAAATTATACTATTAGTAATAATAGTATTTTCTTTTTAAAAGAAGGGGATCATCCATGGGGACATCCAGCATTAATGGATCAATTATATAGTATTCAAAATTCTAGTGAATTAGTAGATCAATTTGGTGCATCTGGAACTGATGATATTGTACTTAGAACACCAGCGTTTGATTTAAAATATACATATGATATTGAAAATAAAAGAAGAATTATTAGAAAAGTTCCTATTAATGCAGAGGATCTTACTAATGAAGGAACTGGAACTATTACTTATGCTGCTATTGTTCTTCATGATGATCGTGATCCAGCAAATCCAAATGAATATATTTTCTTTACAGATAGAGTTGGTGAATGGGGCGATGAAAATGCTATTATTATTATAGATTCTCTTGATTGTACAGCTGATGAAGCTAATATTTTTAAAGATATGTCATTAGTACTAAGAGATACTAGTACATACGAACCTAATTAATATTAAAGGAAAAACATGTCACAAAATATTTTTATTACAAAAAAAATGAATGATGAATTATTTGAAAATTATCTTCTTAATAGATTATATCCAGCTGTTGCTGATGATGCAATGCCACAAGTTAAAGTATACAATCAAGTAAGTTCAGGCTTTACTGGAACAATTGATGATCCTTTTACATTTGTACAATTTGTACCAGAAAGTACATTAACTGTTATTAGTAAATTTAATCAATTACTTATGACTAATTATGATGATGTTGAAGCTGCTTTAGATGGTACATATTCAATTCCAACTATTTTAGATACTTTACATTCATCTGTACCTGATGCAGATGCACCTGAAATTACAGCTGCACGTGCAATGGCTGAAAAATTAGTAGAGTTAGGTATTTTAGCAGTAGAAGACTTAAATAATGGTGCATTCTTTAATAATAGAACACTTATTGGATTTAATCATGCTGAGTGGACAAAAGAACATGGAGCATTAGATGATGCTGAATTACCAGATATTTATCAATTTAGTTTTCCAAATCCTGTTCAATTATCAAAAGAATTTATTGCTGCAGAAGAAGTATTCCGTTTATATGACACGAATCAAAATAAATATGTAACACAAACTACTCCACCTGAAGAAGCAGATAGAGAAAAATATTTTCTAATGTTTAATTCTCTTGTAAAAGATACTTTTTCTGGACAATATGCTACTCCATTACCTAGTCAAGTGTGTTATTTTTATAATCATGTTACAAATAAAAGTGTTCCTCAATCACAATTTATTGCTGCTAGTATGGGTGAATTACAAGATTTAGAGAATCAAGATATTGAATATGATCACATGGATCGTATCCAATACATTGATAGTTTCTTTATCAAAGTAAAACTTCCTAGACTATTATCATAAGGATCTAATCATGGAATTTCGTAATTTTAGTGGGATAGCTCGCTCAATTACGCCTTTCCCTATTGATGCACCTCTTTCAAAAGATCAAGAATTACCAAATACAACTTTTAGAGTAAAAGTTCAAATTTTTGATGGTACTATACCAAATAATCTAACATTATTAAATATAAAAACAGAAGAAGATCTAAATATGCTAACTGATGCATATACAAAACTTCTTGAATTTGATAATATTGGATTTTTTACAACATATGATGAATTAAGAAAAATTCGTATGTTTAAAAAAGTGCCTATTGGTAATACAATAGGCACAGGATTAGGTACAGGAACTGCTAGTTGGGGAGCAATTATCTTCAATAATGGTGATTCTGATTTAACAGAAGAAAGAAGTATGATCTTTACTGAAAAGGTTAGTGATTCAACAGAAGAAGATAAACTAATTTATCTTCAAAATATAAATGTTGAATTAGATAGTGATAATTATCTCCAAGATATTGTATTTAATGTTAGAGATATATGCACAACTGTTGATATACCATGGTAAGGACAAACAATGAGTAATTTTATAATTAATAGTGTTTTCTACAGAGAAGAAAACACAGGTAATTTGAAAAATAGTCTTACTTGTAATTTAGTAGCAAATCCTGTTACTAGTGGAGATGTAATTCCTCAAAGAATTACTTACTTTGACGGTAGTATAAAAACAAAACGTGATTTTGAATATATTCCGTATCGTCATTTTTTATTTGCACCGGAATCAGTTACAAATGGTATGTTAAAAATTGATAAATATATGGCTAGACAACCATATGATCGTGATAATGATCAGTGGAAATGTTACGAAGGTATGAGTCTTCTTAGTGAATATTTTGTATCGCAATATTTAAGTTTTCACTATATTGGAGTACTTAACGATGATGATATAGCTAATGTTGGTATTGTAAGTACTCTTAGTACATTAGAAGATGAACCACTTTATAATTTAAATATTGATGGTATTAGTGATTATACCGGAACAGATATAGTATTTAATGGTACATGTATTATGGATAATCCATATAGAGAAGAAAATAATTTAAATAATGAACCATTAAAATTAATTATAAATGCTGGACCTCGTCCAAACAATAGTCAATATTCAACCACTACAACATTTACAGTTTTAAATAATAATGATGAATTGGTACAAATTAGACAAGTTCCTTATATTATTGCTGATATGGGAACTTTAGGTAGTGGTAAAGACATAGAATTTGACCACTTAGATAAAATAGATTATATAACAAACTTCAAGATTAGATTTAATCTTGATAATAATTTTTAAAGGATATTATAATGGCTACAATTCAAAATAAATACAATTTAACTGGTAATTCATATTACTTTTTTCCTGGGACTTTAGCTAGAACTCATGAAACAGATAGTAATATAGTAATTCCAGGAAATAGAATTGTATTATTCTCAGGAACTATGCCTGAAACAGATGTTGCATATGAGTATAAAAATTTAGATGAAATTAAAGCAGCATATAGTGATAATGTAATTTTTGAATGGACATTTGATTTAAGTTATAAATATTATAGAGATGAAAAACTTAGAACAATTATTGATCCATTGAAAGATGCAATTCCATTTAATCATGAAAATGATGGAGCAATTACATGGTTCGCAGTTCATTTAGTTGAACGTGATACAGTTGAATGGGCAGATTCAGAAGGTAACTTACTATCTGAATGGCAACCAGGCGCAGTTTATGCTGCATATGAGGCTGATGGTGTAACACGTGCTCCAGATAATGATGGTAAAGCAAGTTATTTAATTATTGATGATGATGCAAATGTAATTGAAACAACAGATGAATTAGAAGCAAATTATCCAGATTTATTTCCTAATACATTTCCTAAATTTCATCCATATAAAATTAGTGCTGATGGAACAACAGAATATACATATGGTGATGCTGATTACGATGCAGCTGATAATGTTGAAAATTCAATTGTTATTGTTAGTGATAAAATTAATACATGGGGACATGAAGAAGCAATCGTTATTGTTGAAAGTATGACATTAGCTCAACGTTCAGAAGATGCAATTGCAGAAAATGATGATCCATCTATTAGTGATAGCGAATTTAGAAATATTCTAAAAGACTTTACATTTGAATTACAAGATGCACTTCCTGTGTACTATAGTTAAACACAGTTAATCAAGGATAAATAATGGCTAAATTAATAGTAAATCGTAATTTTAATAAACGTTATATTTCTAAATATATAAAAGAAATATTAAAACCAATTGATATGAATGTTGATGACACTCAAGTTCATAAAGTATTCTTTCCAACTGCAGCCGATAGAAATGCTGATGGAAGCATTAGTGATACATATGAACCAGCATTATTCTATTTAATGACGGAATCAGCAATTACAATGTTAATTGAATATAATAAATATTTAATTGAACAAGGTGATCATACAACTGCAACTTATTTAAATACTCGCGAACAATTAGAAACTATGGACGCTTTTACTGATATCAAGAAAACTGGATTTACTAGTATTCCTATGAAATTAGATGCTTGGAATCTAGAATATCAATGGAAATATAATAATTCTCAAGATTATTATACTTTCTCAAAAATTCGCCCAAGTAAATTAGCATTGAGTTTTAATGAAGATTTACCAAACGGTGAATCTTATAAAGGTATTCCAAACGAAGAAAGAAATAATGCAAATCATGAGCCTCTTTACTTTGTATTCCCACAATATTTACCAACAAGTGATGAACCAGTTAAAATGAATTCATTTACAACTGTTCAAAATAAGCAAATTAATGCAGATGGTACATATGATATTGTACGCCAATATGGTTATTATGCATTTGAGTTAGGACTTGAAGGTAGTGGTAAAGATATCGAATTAGATCATTTAGATAAAATTGATTATTTAGATGCTATTGAAATTAAAATGAGAGCTCGTAGAGAATATAGCTAATTAAAAAGGATTTTTAATGGCTAAATTAATAATAAACCAAAATTTTAATAAAAGATACATGAGGGGCTATTACGAAAACGTAATGGTTCCTCATGGTTTTCCTGTGGCTCAATTACATCCAAATCATAAAAATTATATTGAAAGATTAAATTATCAACCAATTGGAGAAGAGGAAAGTATAAGAACTAGAATGTCACAAGTACTTTTAGTTAATCAAAATTTTATAGAGCAAATTGAAAGAATCAATAATGGTATGTTAAATGATGAATCATTCATTGTATATAATAATGATAAAGATGATTTTGAATTAGATGCTCAAATACGTTATGAGAGAAGATTATCAGCATTTAAAAAATTAACAGGTATGTTAAGTCCTAATTTTGAAAAATTTACATTTAATGATGTTAGGAGTTATTTACATTATTCTTATTTAACTGACCATATGTACTGTAAATTTTTTGAATATTCTGATGTCCAAAAATATAAATTTAAATTTGATGAAAAAAATAATAGATTTATTACAAAAATTCCAGTAGTATATCATTTTGATAATTATAATGCTCAGGTTAAATATGCCAATGCTGAAGGATTAGATAGACACGATCAAAACTTAGATTTAAGTAATATGAATTATATTAAATACCAAACATTTTTTGATCGAAATATTAAACAATCTAATACATATGAAAAAGATTTAGCGAATGATGAAACTCTTTATTTATTTATTCCAGTATTTACTGATAATTATCAGGAATCATATTCCAGAAATGATGAACCAAACAATCATCAAATAAATGAAGATTATTTTAATCGTTATTGTAAATTGTTTAACACTTCATATAATCCTAGTGATGATAGATATTATTATCAATTAAATTATATAGCATTTCCAATTGTTCAACAAGGTGATCAAGAGTCAGGTGTTATATTAGATAGAATAGATAAATTTAAAGCATTAGATAGTTTACAGTATTATATAACACCAAGAAAAGAATATTAGGAGTTAGAATGTTTATAGTTAATAAAAATTTTAATAAACGCTATATTAAACAATTTATAAAAGATATTATTTCATCTCCTGTTTCACAAACGGAATTTGATAATATATCAAATTCTTCAAATTTTAGATTACGTTCTTTTTATACAAGATATTATCGTTCTGATATAGATGGAAATAATCATGATTGTAATTATTATAGAAATTCATCAACATATGAATACATAACACCGTTAAAAGCATTTCATAATTTATTTTTAATAAATGATACAACTTTAGAAATAATTACAAAATTTAATCAATTTATGATGACTCTAAATTATTCAGTTTATAATGCTGATGATCAATATCGTATGTTTGATGCAATAAGTTTTTTATTCTTAAATGATACAATAAATGATGAGCAAAAAGACCATCTTTATCAAACATTTATAGATCGTGATATAGCAACTCAAGAGCAACTAGATAAAATTTATGTAAATAAAATAAATTACCGTAGAATTGATTTTATAGAAGAAGATGACAATTTTAAATTAACATCAAGATTCCCATTAATATTAGAAAAAGAATTTAATCATCTTAAAGATAATCCGGATTTAGAGAAAATGCATTTAATTTGGTTAAATAGTAATGATACAGATGTTGGTTTACCAACTAGATGGGGAATTCAATCTAACTGGGAAGATGATAAATATAAAACACATTACAACTTTAATCCTCATATGACATCATTTTGTGTTGAAAAAGTAAGTGATAATTTAGGCAATGAAATTCATGGTGATATAGAAGTAAGTAAAAGTGGATATCAAAATTTTATACATAATATGAAAAAGGACTATTTTATAACTTATACAAATTTAAGAGGTGAAACTATAACTACTGATAATTCTGGTGTTATTTACCCTGGTATTCGAACATATTTTAGATCAATAATTGATAGTGGATTAAAATATAATATATTACATTTCTATGATACAACTATAAGTCGCACAAATTTATGGGGCGAATTACAATTTGATCAAGTAGATGAAATAAATTCATTTGATCATTTAACTTTTTATTTTAAATTACCTCGAGAATTGTCAAATATTAGACATAGTGATTACGCCCCATATTTATTAGAATAAAGGAATATAATGTCAAAAATAATAATAAATAAAAAATTTAACACTCATTATATTTATAATAATGTTGCCCAATTATTTAATAGATATGATATACAACCCTCAAATGGTATTAATCTTGATGTAATTCAAAATGATGATGGTACAACAACACAAACTAATTATATTCACTGGAATTCAGGGACGGTTAAATGGATGTGGAGTACTTATTGTAAAACTTGTTGGCGAAGTTGTGGAGAAAATTGTAGAGAAGCATATTCATGTTGTTATACACAAGAAGAAAATAGAAATTTAACAACATATTTATCATTTAATGGATCTACACCTTTGGATTTATTTGTCGATAGTAACTTATTTGTATGTACCGCTAATTTTTATAAATATATAGAAATGTTTAATGTGATGATGCGAGATGTTGTACCAATAAATAAAATAATCGATGATCCGGATAATACGTCACGTTTTCCGAGACGCAATGTAAATGATGAAATAGTAGTGGATAAAAATGGTCATACAGTTTATTGTTCATATGAAGAAGAGCGTTGGCGGCTTTATACAAATAATGCTAAAATTTATCATACAATTAAATGTATTTTAAATGCTGAATCTGATCAAATATTACCCGAACAGCTTATAAAATATCCAGAATTAGCTCAATTATTAGATGATGAACCATATTTAATCTCAACTGTTGATAATTCAAATATTATTAGTGTTTATGATTTAGATGCTGATCATTATACTATAACCAACAGTGCATTTTTAGAATTAACTACACCAATTGATATGCAAGGAAATGATGAAGAAGAATTATTTTTACTGTATTTACAATTTTCGAAAGATGACCATATACAATTATGGCAAAAAATGACTCTTAAAATGCAATTAGGTTCAGAAGACGAACATTCTCCAAAACGAGGATATTCTAGAAATTTATCAACTGGTACTTCAATATATGAAGGTGTTGGTCGAAAACATTCATCTAGTTATCGTGATTTTAAATCACAATATGTTAATTTTTATGAATCATCTCAATATAATTCATATAATAATAAATATAATTCAACAATAAAAGATATTATTTTTGATGCTTTAAATTATACAGGTGATATTCCATTTTCGAGAAATTCTGAAGGTAATATGGTTATGAGCTATTTTCAAGCAGTAACTGGTCAATCAGGTAGCAAGGTTAATGTTACATTATATAAAGAATATGATGAAGATGGTAATTTATTGCCATATACAAAAGTTGAAAATTTAAATATTAATATTAGACTAAATAGAGAATACGAATAGTATTCTCTATTTTCTTGTGGTTAAATTCATACAAGATTTAGAAATAACCTTATTTCTATGCTAACTTATTTCTAGCTAGATCCAATTAGCCAGTTTTTATTATTTTTTCTATATATAGACTATAATATCTTATATCTTCTTATATCGAATATTTTTCTAAAACGAGCAATAGCGCTATTGCCAGAAATCGAAAAATATGATATATAGACTATAATATCTTATATCTTCTTATATCGAATATTTTTCTAAAACGAGCAATAGCGCTATTGCCAGAAATCGAAAAATATGATATATAGACTATAATATCTTATATCTTCTTATATCGAATATTTTTCTAAAACGAGCAATAGCGCTATTGCCAGAAATCGAAAAA
>Ga0256828_1001309_pt1 | contig 15686 bp, 17 predicted proteins | sample CV88metaG_FD_185993 | JGI IMG/M metagenome (GOLD analysis project Ga0256828, IMG submission 185993) | Hydrothermal vent microbial communities from East Pacific Rise, Pacific Ocean - CV88 | ecosystem: Environmental > Aquatic > Marine > Hydrothermal vents | place: Pacific Ocean: East Pacific Rise...
GTATCTAAGGGTAGAGCAGCAGTAGCAGCTATGCGTTCTGCTATCGCTATGGAGAGACAAAAGAGAATTTTGCGTGGTGATTTTGATGATATATCTGGTGATGAAGTTGAAGATTTGCTAGATTATAATCTAAGTGAGCAGTGGAGTAGAAGTGGTGATACTTTTACATTTAAAGACCCTAGTAGTAATGAGTGTGACTTTGATGTTGAACATAACAAACTTGTCAAAAAAGATTGTGATGTAGATGGTATGAGTGACCTCTAAGGTAGCAGTTGTTTTACTATCAAGTTATTATTTTAGGCTCAAAAGCCCCCGATTTGATTTATAGTTCTACTATCGATATAGATAGAGGAGCTATCATAAAAGTGACTCTAAATGGCAAAGAGAAGAGAGCTGTTGTACTATCTTGTGTATCTAAAGTAGAGTTTGATACACAAGATATATTGGAGGTTACACCACTATTTTTTGATGAGATACAGTTGGGTATCGCAAAATTTATATCACAATACTACTTCTCTACACTCTCTCAATCTTTAAATCTATTTTCTCCTTATCATAAAGATTTTTTAAACTCTGATATAAAGGTAGAGTTTGATAAGAGTATCTATCCAAAACTCTCAAAACTACAACAAAATGCTTATCATAGTATCAAAAAAAATAGTATATCTCTATTATTTGGTGTGACAGGTTCAGGTAAAACAGAGATTTTTATCTCTCTTATGATAGATACTCTTTTAGATAATAAGAGTGCCATTATGTTGATGCCAGAGATATCTCTAACTCCTCAAATGGAGCAAAGACTTAAGCGTTACTTTGGTTCAAAAGTGGCTATTTGGCACTCAAAACTGACTAAAAAGAGAAAAGATGAGATATTACAAGGGGTATATAGTGGAGATATTAGGATAGTAGCAGGTGCTAGGTCTGCTCTATTTGTTCCATTTAAAGATTTAGGATTGATTGTTGTAGATGAGGAGCATGATGATAGCTATAAATCTATGAGTAGCCCAAGATATAATGCGAGAGATTTGGCTGTGTATATGGGTAAAAAGTTAAATCTCAAAGTTCTTTTAGCATCAGCTACACCGACACCAAGTAGTTATTTTAAGTATAATGTTGTACGACTAAAAGAGCCATATATCAAGAGTAAAAAGCGTTATAAGTTTATCTCTGGAGTAGAGATTACAGATGAGATTATCTCATATATAGATAGAAACCATAAAGAGCATAATCAGAGTTTGGTTTTTGTGCCAACTCGAGCCAATTTTAAGTATCTATATTGTAGTAGTTGTGGAAAGACACACAGTTGTCCATTCTGTTCAGTTGGTATGGCTCTACATAGGCAAAACAAGATGTTAAAGTGTCACTACTGTAACTATACACAGATGATACCAACAGAGTGTAGTTTTTGTGGGGCATCACCACTTTTAAGTAATCGTATAGGAACTCAAGAGGCGATAGAGCAGATAAATGCTAAATTACCAGATATCAAAATAGAGCAGTTTGATAGAGATAGTATAACAACACCAAATAAGTTAAAAAAAGCTTTAGAGCGATTTGCTAGTGCTAAGAGTGATATTCTTCTTGGTACACAAATGTTAAGTAAAGGGCATGATTATGCCAATATTACACTAGCTGTCATTACTGGGGTTGATTATATTTTGGGTTTAGCAGATTATAGAGCTAGAGAGAGAGCTATGAGTTTAGTTGTTCAGTTAGCAGGAAGAAGTGGAAGAGCCAAAGAGTCTATGGTTTTAATCCAGAGTCAAAATAGTGATTTTTTTGGTGAGTATCTGGGCGACTATGAAGACTTTTTGATAGATGAGCTTGAGTTTTTAGAGATAGCACAATATCCACCATATATTAATCTAGCAAGAGTTTTGATTGCCCATAAAGATGATGCTAAGGGGGCAAAGATAACTTTAGATACAACAACATATCTCAAATCATCTGAAGGGATAGAGATAGTTGGTAGTGGAAAAGCACCGATAGAGAAGATATCCAATCGATACAGGTATCAAATACTTATAAAAAGTGATAAAAAAACTACACTTTTAAAAGTGCTTCATAGTATCAAAGATAGAAACTTAGAAATTGATATGGACCCTGTTGAGTTTAGTTGAATTTTTTTGTAGTATAATACAAAAATTAAACAAATAAGGCTTGATATGAAACCTAGAGTATTAACCAAAAAGATATATGTAGGCGATGTAGCAGTAGGTGGAGATGCTCCTATATCTGTACAATCTATGACTTATAGTGATACACATAATGTAGAGGCGACGGTTGAGCAGATAAATAGATTACATTTTGCTGGTGCTGATATGGTAAGAGTTGCTGTCCCACAGATGGAAGATGCTTTGGCTTTAAAAGCTATAAAAGAGCAGATATCTTTACCATTAATAGCAGATATTCATTTTAACTATAAATTGGCATTAGAGGCGGCTAAGTGGGTTGATTGTATCCGTTTTAATCCAGGTAATATAGGTGAAAAGAGCCGTATCAAAGAGATAGTAAAAGCTTGTAATGATAGAAAATTGCCTATCCGTATAGGTGTCAATGCTGGTAGTTTAGAGAGTGAGTTTGAAGATAAGTACGGTGCTACTGCTGAGGGTATGGTAGCTAGTGCTGAGTATAATATCAAATTTTTAGAAGATTTGGGATTTACAGATATAAAAGTATCTCTAAAAGCTAGTGATGTAGATAGAACAGTAGAGGCATACAGAACGCTAAGAGCTAAAAATCACTACCCATTTCATCTAGGAGTAACAGAAGCAGGTACTATATATCACGCTACTATCAAATCGGCTATCGGTTTGGGTGCTTTACTGTTAGATGGTATAGGTGATACGATGAGAGTCTCTATCACTGGTGAGTTGGAAGAGGAGATAAAGGTAGCTAAAGCGATACTTAAAGATAGTGGAAGAGTTAGTGATGGATTAAATATAATCTCTTGTCCTACTTGTGGAAGAATAGAGGCTGATTTAGTAAGTGCCGTAGCTGAGGTTGAGAGAAGAACAGCACATATAAAAACACCGATGGATGTGAGTGTAATGGGGTGTGTAGTAAATGCGATAGGTGAGGCAAAACACGCAGATGTAGCGATAGCTTATGGTAAAGGTAGTGGGCTTGTTATGGTTAAGGGTGAAGTTGTAGCTAAGTTACCAGAGGATAAGTTAGTCGATAGATTTGTCTTAGAGGTTGAGAAGATGGCAGATATTTTAGAGAAGGCGTAGAGATACGATATGGAGAATTTATATAACTTAAATATAGAAAGAGCTGTATTATCATCTATCATATTTGACCCTGAGACTTATGAGGAGATAGCTTCAAAGTTAAATTATCATGACTTTTATCTACCTTTTCATCAGCACACTTTTGAGGCTATGGAGGAGTTAAGTAGAGAAGAGAAACCTATCGATGAGGAGTTTTTAAAATCTAAACTTGAGTCTAAAGGACATTTTGATGAGGTGGCTATGCTAGAGCTGTTATCGGCAAACCCTATAACAAACACATCAGCATATATAGCAGAGATTAAAGCCAAATCAAGTAAAAGAGCATTGGCAACATTGGCAACTCAGATTAAAAAAGTAACTTTAGAAGATGATTTACCAGCTGAAGAGGTGATGAACCTCGTTGAGAAAAAGTTATATGAGATAACACAAAATAATACAAATGAAGATTTTAGAGCATCTAAAGATATAACTCTATCGATGCTAGATGAGATAAACCGTCTAAAAGCTTTAGGTAACTCAAAACTTATAGGTGTAGATACAGGGTTTAAAAATCTAAATGATAAAACAAGTGGATTTGGGAAAGGGGATTTAGTAATCATAGCAGCCAGACCAGCGATGGGTAAAACGGCTTTTGTACTAAATATGGCACTTAAGGCGATAGAGAGAGATGAGGGGGTGGCATTTTTTTCACTTGAGATGCCAGCTGAACAGTTGATGTTGAGACTTTTATCGGCTAAGACTTCAATTCCACTACAAGCACTTAGGGTAGGGGATTTAAATGATGAACAGTGGAGTCAGTTATCTTCGGCTACTGATGAGATGAGTAGAAAGAAGCTTTTTGTAGATGATGGAGGGTATGCTACTATACATCATGTACGGAGTAAATTGAGAAAATTAAAAGCACAACACCCTGAGATATCTATGGCTATTATCGACTATCTTCAGCTTATGAGTGGAGATGGAAAAGAGGGAAGACAACAAGAGGTATCAGAGATTTCAAGAGGTTTAAAACAGTTAGCAAGAGAGTTACAAATACCGATAATAGCACTTTCTCAGCTAAATCGTTCGTTAGAGAGTAGAGATAATAAAAGACCGATGCTTAGTGACCTTAGGGAGTCTGGAGCGATAGAGCAAGATGCCGATATTATACTTTTTGTATATAGAGATGATGTCTATCGTGAGGCTAAAGAGAAAGAGAAAGAGATGAAAGCTAAAGCAGAAGGTAAAGAGTACACTTCAGACTTTAGAAAAAAACCAGAAGAGGATGCTGAGATTATCATAGGTAAGCAGAGAAATGGACCAACGGGTACAGTTGATTTGATATTTCAAAAGAGATTTACTAGATTTGTTGATGCCACAAACTCACCAGCATTTGAAGTGGTTTATGAAGATAGTGATATCCCAGCCAATATGGGAAATATAGAGATACCAACTATCTGATATGTTACCACCACCAAAGCTTTATGAGTTTAGAGGTGAGTTAAGATATACTATTTATATATTTTTACTCTTACTCTTGGCTGAGTTACTAATCTCTTATAACTCATATCGCGAATTTATATCTAAACCGTTTTATTTTACCAATGCTTATGTGACGGATAGTTATATGAAGCATAAGAAGGGTTACTCATATATCGTATTGAAGTTAAAGAGTGATGATGGGTTGGAGTTTTTTACAACAACCAGTAAAAAAAAGAGTTTTAAAGATAGTAAGGTTAGGTTGGAGATATTTCCCAATAAGAGTATAACCTTTTATGAGTATATGAGTAGTTTTTATGTAAAATCAAAAATCAAATCTATAATAAAAGAGCCAGATGATTTAAAAAGTAGTTTTGTAGATAAGATATACTCTGAACATAATGAGAGTAAAATATCATCTTTTTTTAGTGCTATATTTTTAGCTACACCATTAGATAAAGAGGTAAGAAAACAGGTATCTAAATTGGGAGTTAGCCATCTTATCGCTTTGAGTGGGCTACATTTAGGATTGTTGTGGATAGCTATCTATACCGTTTTACTATATCCATATAAGTTTTTACAGCAGAGATATTTTCCATATAGATATATGAGATTTGATTTGGGAGTAGTGATACTTTTGAGTTTAGGGTATTATCTATATTTTGTAGATTATCCACCATCTCTACTAAGAGCATACTTTATGTTGTTATTTAGCTGGTTGGCTCTTATTGTTGGGATTGAGTTGTTGAGTTTTGAGTTTATTTTGAGTGTAGTTATGTTTTTACTCATCTTAATACCCAAATTACTATTTTCTATCGCTTTTTGGTTATCAGTATTTGGAGTGTTTTATATATTTTTGATTTTAGAATATAACAAAAAATCTAATTATAGATTACTCTCGTTGGTTCTATTGCCATTGGGGGTATATCTACTAATTCAGCCTGTGGTACATACGATATTTACCACTACAACGATATATCAACTACTATCACCTATATTATCACTACTATTTACACCATTTTATATAGTCTCTATACTTTTACATATCATTGGATTGGGGGATTTATTTGATAGTGCTATTGGATATTTACTACATTTGAAAATGGAGGAGATAGATGTAAAAACACCGATTTGGTTTTTAATTTTATATATCTACCTATCATATAAAGCTATCAAATATGAAAGATATTTTTATATCTTAGTAGGAACAGCTATTTTATACAATCTTATCAATATCATCATACTCTTGACAAAGTGTATCTTTTAGGATACACTTTAATATGTTTATAGTAAAAGAGACAGAGTTATTTTCAAAATGGTTGTTAAAACTTAAAGATATAAAAGGAAAAGTTGCTATTCTTCGTAGAGTTTCACGCATAAAAGATGGAAATTTTGGAGACCATAAAAGTGTTGGAGATGGTGTATCTGAACTTAGGATAACAGTAGGTGCTGGTTATCGTGTATATTATACTCAAAGAGAAGAGACTATAATTATTCTACTTATAGGTGGGGATAAGTCAACTCAATCAAAAGATATAGCAAAAGCCAAAAAAATAGTAAAGGAGTATCAAAATGTATAAAGAGTTAGAAACATTTGATGTAGCAAAATATCTTGATAGTCAGGAGGTTATAGCCGAATATCTTTCTCAAATATTAGCAGATGGTGATTTAGATGAACTTATGTTAGCAATAGGAGAAATAGCAAAAGCTAAAGGTATGATTCAAGTTGCTAAAGATACGGGTTTAGGTAGGGAAAGTTTATATAAATCATTTGGAGTAGGAGCAAAGCCTAGGTTTGATACTGTTGTAAAAGTTTTAAATTCTCTAGGTATTCGTTTAGAAGCAGTAGCTTGAGAGTTATGGTAAGTTTGATTATTATACAATCTTATCAATATCATCATACTTATCTATGAGATAGCATAGTCTTAATCCATGTAGAAATATCGCCCAAGAGATATATATCCATAAAAAGAAAAAAAGTAGGGTACTTATACTGCCATAAATACTACTATATGTTTGATTATGTACTACATAGAAGATAAAAGCTGTTTTACTAATATACCATATAGCAGATGAGATAAATGAGCTACTTAGAGCAGATAGGAAATCTATATGAATTTTAGCTGAAAGTTGATACATAGTATAGAATACAAGCCATACTATTAGAAATGGTACTATGGTATATAGATGTATCATACTTGTAATGGCTGTTTTATTCAATATATCTTGTATGATAGTTGAGATATAGAAGGAGAAGCCTATCATTAATGGTATAAATATCATCAATATAGTATAGACTCGTATCGCTCTATGTAATTTTCTAGGAGTTACTTCAAATATATCATTGACTATATAGTCATAGTTTTTAAAAAACATAAATGATGCGAATAGTACATAAAATATACCGATAATTCCTAGTTTATAAGCATTTGTGATAAACTGGTTGATATATGACATTATCTCTTGTGATTGAGCTGGCATTAAATTTTCAAAAATCAGACTCTCAACTCTTTGATGGACACTATCAAAAATAGGTAGAGTTGTAAAGAGATAAAGAGCTATTGCTAGTATTGGAATGATTGAGAATATAGTATTCCAACTTAGGCTAGAGGCATAATATCCTATTCTATCTTCAAACAGTTCAAAGAAAAAATCTCTAATAAAGAGATAATATCCTTTGAGTATCTTTCTACTTGTAAATTTTGCCAATTATAGTCCCATTTTAGATGGATTTAATATATTGTTTGGGTCAAAAGCCTGTTTAATATCTCTAAATAGTTGAAGTTCATCTTCTGTAAAGGCGATATCCATAAAAGGAGCTTTACTTGTACCTATACCGTGTTCGCCACTTAGTGTTCCTCCTAGAGATACAACCATTTCAAAAATCTCCTCTATGGCTTTATGTCCCTCTTCTAACTCTTGTTGATTTTTACCATCTACAACCATCACATTTACATGGATATTGCCATCTCCAGCATGTCCAAAACATGGTACTTTTAGTCCATATTTCTCTCCAATAGCATAAATTTTTTCAAGTGCTACGGGTAACATACTTCTAGGTACGGATATATCTTCATTTAGTTTTTTATTACCAAATATTGTGATAGCAGGAGAGGCATTTCTTCTAGCAAACCACAACTTGTCTCTCTCTTTTTCATCATTTGCTACTATGAACTCTTGAGCCCCATTTTCTTTAAATGACTCTTCTAAGATTTTAAGTTGAAAATCAACCTCTTCAGAGACATTACCATCTACATCACCTATAAGTAATGCTCCAGCATCTTTTGGTAGTTCAACATTTAACTTCTCTTTTAATGCTTGGACAACTAGAGCGTCCATAAACTCCATAGCTACGGGATTTGCTCCAGAGGCTAAAGATTTAAATACAGCATTCATCGCATCATCAACAGATGGGAATACACCCATATAGGCTTTTGTAAATTTTGGTTTTGGTATCAGTTTTAGTGTAATCTCTGTGATAACACCTAATGTACCTTCACTAGCTATAATGATACCAGCTATATTGTAACCTGCTACATCTTTTATGGTTCTTTTTCCTGCTCTGATAATATCACCATTTGCTCTAACAGCACGAAGAGCCATCACATAATCTTTGGTCAAGCCATACTTGGCAGCTCTCATACCACCAGCATTTTCACTTACATTACCACCTAAAGTTGAGTACTCTTCACTAGCAGGGTCAGGTGGATAAAATAGCCCAACCTCTTCAACAGCTCTTTGTAAATCTTTATTGACAACACCAGGTTGGACAACTGCTACCATATTTTCCATATCTATCTCTAGAATTTTATTCATATGTTTTTCCATAGCTAGAGTGATACCACCATTTGTTGGTAATGCTCCACCAGTAAATCCACTACCAGCTCCTCTTGGAGTGATAACTATTTTGTGTTTGTTACAATAGATAAGAATACGGCTTACATCATCTTCATTTCTAGGAAAAACAACGGCATCAGGCTCATACCTTGTTCGAGTAGCATCATAGCTATAAGCTATCATATGTGCTTTATCTGTGTATATATTTTCATCTCCAACTATTGAGCGTAAAGCTTCTATATGTTTTTTATCTATCATTTAAACCTCTCCACACTTTGATAATAATCACCATCTTTTTTACTAAACCACCCTGTATCAAGCTCTTTAAAGTGCATATAGAAAGGGTATTTACTTTTGTTGCCTATTGCTTTATATGGTTTTTTTGCTACTATATTTTTTGAGATAGGGTCATAAAGAACAATCTCTCTCTTTTTTACTATCATAATTAGTCCAACTTGATACCTTTTGGCAAACTCTTCTAAAGACTCTTTCGTTATCTCATCTATATTCTCTTGAGATAAAAACATTGCGTATAAATCTGGGTGTAACCATTTTTTATGATACTTTTTTGTAATATTTTCATAAGTTTTTTCATCAGGAGCTATTAATAAAAGATTACTGTAAAGGTAGCCAACTTTTACACTGTCTCCAACCTTTGGTGAAGTATTGATAGTTGGTATGTTTTGGTGTTGAATTATATTACCTTGAATAACCTTTATCGTATTATGTGATGTAACTTTACATATATGTGTCATAGCTTTTATATTATTGCCATAATTGTGAATGATAATACAGCTCATTCCTTTTTTTAAAGGTTTGGAAACTTCTATCTGTTTATTTATAGCTTTGATAGTCGTTGTAGTTGTTTTAGGAAAAAAATCAGCTACTAACGGAAGACTTATCAAGAGCATAAAGAGTAATTTATACATATATAATTCCTTCTATTTTGTATAAGTGATTATACATATTAAATACTAAAAAACTACATATCTTAACTAAAATCTGATATAATATCCCAGTTTATAGAGAGGTTGTGCCATTGGGTATCGTAAGATATATTTTTTTGATTTTGATTTTGATGGATATTCTATTTGCCAATAGAGTATCATATAAAGAGTGGGTAGCTGGAAAAACTTTTTCAAACTATCTTCAAGAACACAATATATCTATACAACTTTTAGATGCTATATCTGAAGATGATAAAAAGTATCTATCTGAAATTGGGGAAAGATATAAATATTTTGAACTTATAGATGAAAATTTAACTCTGATACAGGCACTTATTCCGATAAGTGATGTGATGCAAATACATCTTTTTAAAGAAGATAGGGGATATGGTTTTGATATTACTCCTATTGAGTTTGAAACAAAAGATTATTTTGCTCATATTGTCATAAATAGTAATCCATATATTGATACACTAAAAGCAACTCAAAACTCTAAGTTAGCAGATAAAGTTACTATTGCCATCTCTAATTGTATTGATACTAGAAAATTAAAAAAGGGTGATAGCTTAGATATATTATATTCTCAATCAACTAGGGCAGGAGTAGCTTTTAAACAGCCTGTAATCAAGAGTATAAAGTTAATTAATAGTGATAAAGAACTATTTATCTATATTGATAAAGATAGCTCACTAGGATATACTAAAAATCAAAAGAAGATACCATATACTGTAAATAATAAAAGAAAAATAACATATAAAAAGAGAGTACCCATATCCAATAGAGAACCACACTTTGGAATGCCATTAAGACATATTAGAGTAACTTCAAGTTTTTCACTTAGAAGATGGCACCCGATACTTCATAAGTATAGGCCTCATCATGGTACAGATTTTGGTGCTAGAAGAGGTGTCCCACTACTTGCTGTTGAGAGTGGTAAGATTGTTTATGCTGGTTGGATGAGAGGTTATGGTAAAGTTGTTAAAATCAAACATAAGTCAGGATTTATATCTCTATATGCTCACCAGAGTAGAATACGAGTCAGGTTAGGACAAAGGGTTAAAAAAGGTCAAATTATAGGTTATGTTGGAAGTACAGGGAGAAGTACAGGCCCACATTTACACTTTGGATTGATGAAAAATGGTAGATGGGTTAATCCTATGAAATATTTAGGTAAAACTAAAACTGTTTTAAAAACATTTACAAAATATAAGAATGAAAAGATTACTAAATATAAATTTGTAAATTTAGAAAATGCGTCAAGTTATAAAAAAGAGTTGATTAAGTTTATTGAAAATAATACTACAACATATAATTGGGAAGATAATCAAGTAACAGAGGTGTATAGATATGATGAAAAATAGTTTTAATGAGATAGAAGATATTCAAGAGTTTAGATTAGAACCATTGAGTGATGCGAAATATATCTCAACAGCATTCGCAAAGTATAGACAAAATGGTATAGATAAAACATGGGAAGTTGTCCAAGCTAGTGATAGTGTGGCTATCTTGATTTATCATAGGGAAAAAAATGCCTTTGTTTTAGTTCAGCAGTTTAGACCAGCTGTATATTTAAATAATAATCATGGTGTGACAACAGAGCTATGTGCTGGTATTGTAGATAAGGATTTAGAGTTAGTTGATATAGCAAGAGAAGAGATTGAAGAGGAGTGTGGATATAGAGTTGATTCACAAGATATTCAAAAGATAACATCTTTTCACACATCAGTTGGATTTGCTGGTAGTAAGCAGACACTATATTATACAGAGGTAGATGAGAGTATGAAAGTAAGTAGTGGAGGTGGTATAGATGCTGAGATGATTACACTTTTATACTTAGATATAGATAGCGCAAAAGATTTTATATATGATGAATCTATTGCTAAAACACCTGGTTTAATGTTTGCTTTTATGTGGTGGTTTGAGAAGTTTTTATAAAAAGTATAAATATAGATAAGCCAACTATCATCAATAGAGCATTTCCTATGATATCGTGTATAAGATAGAAAGAGTTACTACCATATATCTCTGTAACTTTAGTTACTATTATGAGTCTTAATATATTTGTTATGACATAAAAAATATAGCCTATGATAATCCATATCAATTTATACTTTAATTTTGTAGGATAAGCTAATATAGAGGCATATAAAAAGAGTATAGGTATCATACCATTACACGCTTGTGTAATAATAATTTTATAGTGAGGATTTATCCATATATCTACATCTATAAGTTGATTTGGTTTTAAAAAAGGTTCAATACCATAGAGTGTCAAGTCTGTTTGTAGTTGATTTAGCAAGATTGATATCGGATTTGTAGGCAGATAGAGAGTAATAAAAAGAGTAGCTAGATAAAAAAAGTATAATACTACAAATTTTTTTGTTTTTTTTGTAGTATTATATAAAAACATAGGTTATTTTTCTTCTTTTGCCTGTGTATAGGCAGCATAGTAAGTACTACCATCAGCAAAAGTATTGACAGTTAGTTTTGAAAATCTCTCAAGATATTCCCAGAACTCTTTTATAAGTTCAATATCAACATTTTGAGCTTTGTCAGCTAATGCTTCTCTCATAGTTCCTAACCATTCAATACGAGATTTTTCTGTAATTGAAAAGTCATCATGAAGTCTTATCATATACTCATTTAGGTTCATACCCTTAGCCTCATCTTCATAAACTTTAGGACCACCACAAATTTGTACAAAGAATTTTGTATTTTTAAACTTTACTTCATCAAACTCTTCTTCATCTTGTGGAAAAAAGTTAGCTATATCACTCTCATAAATCTTATCATAAAAATCATACATTAACTCTTTCATTCCCTCTTCTTCACCAATAGCTTTAAAGAACTCTAAAGGGGGATTTTTAAATGGTACAGCTTCACCTTTTATTACAGGTGACATATCTAGTGCCATTATCTCTTTTTTTGTTGCCATTATTTTTCCTTTAAATTAATTATTGATACAATTATAGTTAAAATCTCTTAAAATTAATCACAATATCTTCTCTTTAAACACTTATAGTTTTCAACTCTTCTATCTCTTAAAAAAGGCCATATTTTTCTAACTTCACTAGCTTGTTTTAAGTCTATATCAACTATTAATATCTCCTCTTTGTCATTTGAAGCTTGAGCAATAATTTCACCTTGAGGACCTGATACAAAACTATTGCCCCAAAACTCTATACCCTCAAGTACACCACTCTCATCATACTCTATACCTACACGATTGACACTGATAAGTGGTAAGCCATTTGCTATTGAGTGAGCTTTTTGTATATTAATCCAAGCATTTAACATTTTCTCTTTCTCTTCTTTGCTATTCTCTTTTTCACATAGTTCATCTACTCTATCTTTAGGACATTGTAGATAACCAATGGCAGTTGGATATATAAGTATCTCAGCACCCTTTAATGCCATAATCCTAGCAGCTTCAGGATACCATTGATCCCAGCATATTAAAACACCTAATTTACCAATAGATGTATCTATCGGTTCAAACCCTAAATCACCAATTGTAAAATAGAATTTTTCATAAAATCCAGGGTCATCTGGAATATGCATTTTTCTATATTTCCCAGCTATACTACCATCTGTATCAAATACAACAGCAGTATTATGATATAGACCAGAGGCTCTTTTTTCAAATAGTGATGTTACTAAGACAACTTGATATTTTTTAGCAATATTTGACCAATATTTAACATCTTTTTCAAACTCTTCAGCATAATCAAAAAATTTTGTATTTTCAGATTGACAAAAATACTCATTTTGATGTAACTCTTGTAGTACAATGAGTTTAGCCTTTTTTTTTGATGCCTCTTTAATTTTGTTTGTTGTTAATTTAACTGTTTTTGATTTTGATTTATAATATTTTTGTTGAATTAGAGCTATTTTCATAAAAAATCCTATTTTCCTACTTGTATGCTTGAGCAGTGAAGACTACCACCTTGTTCTATAAGTTTTAGAGAGTTTATTGGAATAATCTCTTTATTTGGATATAGATTTTGAAAAATTTTAGCTACTATCTTATCATTTTTATCACTATATGTTGGATATAGTATAGAGTGATTTGTGATAAGAAAATTAGCATAAGTAGCTGGAAGTCTATTTCCATTACTATCATATTTAGCTTCACACATAGGCAGTGCTACTAGCTTATATGGATTATTATTCTCATCTACAAAACTCTTTAATTGATTTTCCATATTTTTTAACTCTTCATAGTGTTCATCTCTTTTATTATCACACTTTATATAAGCTATTGTCTCTTTATCTATAAATCTAGCTAATGTATCTATATGAGAGTCTGTATCATCTCCTGCTAAATAACCAAAATCTAACCATAAAACTCTTTTAGCTCCTAGGTATTTATTGAGTTTCTCTTCAATAGTTTGTTTATCCAATCCACCATTTCTATTTGGATTACAAAGGCATTTGGAAGTTGTGAGAATTGTACCACTTCCATCACTTTCAATAGACCCACCCTCTAATACATAATCAATCGTCTCCATAGGTATATCGCCTAATAATTTGCTATTATGAAGTTTTTTATTTACGCTATTATCTAATTTTGATGAAAATTTATTTCCCCAACCATCAAAAGTAAAGTCTAAAAATTTAGTCTGATTATCCTCTTTTATTGTCAGTAGTCCATAATCTCTAATCCATGTATCATCTGTCTCAATTTCAACAAATATAAGATTTCTTTTTGAACAAAAAAGAGACTCAATAGTTTTTTTATTTTTACATACAATATATACAAGCTGATTATAAGCTATCGCTTGTGCCATTCTAATAAAAGGTGTTAAACTCTCTTTTAATCTTCCATCTTTAGCCCAATCTGTATTTTCATGAGGAAAACTCAAGATGATACATCGTTGTTCTTCCCATTCTGCCAATAATCTTTTAGTCAAGTTCACACCTTTTAGAGACTTTACCCTCTTTATCATCTTTAATTGTTCGTATAAAAACTTTTAGATAGTATCCCATAAATATTAAAGTAAGTATCATTCCAATAATAATACTATAATCAAACCAATTCATTTTAACTCCTTTTTGATATAATATCTCTATGGCATATATAGAAATAGATAAAAAAAACTTGTATCATAATCTTAACCAAATTGCGATAAAAACTAGCTCAGTTGATAAAATAGCTGTTGTTTTAAAAGATAATGCTTATGGGCACGGACTAGATATTATCGCTCAATTATGTTCGGAGTATGGTATTAAACACGCTGTTGTAAAAAACTATACAGAGGCTTTAGCTATAAAAGAGTTATTTGATACTATTTTAGTTTTAAATGATAAAATTATTTTTGATGATAAAATATATTTTGCTATTAATTCACTAGAAGATATCTCTAAAGCAGAAAAATATTCAAATATTGAATTAAAAGTTGATACAGGTATGCACCGTAATGGAATATCTATTGATGAGTTAGAAGAAGCTCTTTTATTAATTCAACAAAGAAGGTTAAAATTAGTAGGTGTGATGAGCCACTTTAGAAGTGCTGATGAGTTAAGTAGTGAATTTTTTTGGCAACATAAAAGCTTTGAAAAGATAAAAAAATATATTAGAGATAAAGGCTTTAAAGATATTAGGTTTCACTCATATAACTCAGCATCAATATTAAGAAGCAATAGTTTTTCAGATGATTTAGTTAGAGTAGGAATTGCTATTTATGGTTATTCAGAATTACCTAATTTATATAATCAAATAGAGTTAAAACCCGTTATGAAGCTTTATGCTAATAGGGTTAGTAGCAGAAAATTGTTAAAAGGTCAGAGATTAGGATATGGAGGAGATTTTATAGCCGATAAAAATATGTTAGTATCTACCTATGATATAGGTTATGGAGATGGTTGGTGTAGAAATGTTAATGATAAAGTATATCTTCTAAATGGATTAGAAATTTTAGGTAGAGTCTCTATGGATTTTATATCTTTGGAATCTAGGGCTGATAAAATATGTATTTTTGATAATGTAAAAGAGATTGCTAAAAATAAAAAAACAATAACTTATGAGATATTGACATCATTAAACTCTAATATCGATAGAAAAGTTATATAATATAATGTAAGTAAATCCCCCAAAAAAAGCTAAAAAAGAAAAAAAGTAAAAAAAAAGTGAAAAAAGAGGTAAAAGTACTTGACAAGAAGAGAGGAGTCTGCTATAATACGCGTCCACAAACACAGAGAGCTAACGAGT
>Ga0256828_1001310_pt1 | contig 15672 bp, 17 predicted proteins | sample CV88metaG_FD_185993 | JGI IMG/M metagenome (GOLD analysis project Ga0256828, IMG submission 185993) | Hydrothermal vent microbial communities from East Pacific Rise, Pacific Ocean - CV88 | ecosystem: Environmental > Aquatic > Marine > Hydrothermal vents | place: Pacific Ocean: East Pacific Rise...
ACAGGGATTTAACTATCCTTTAGTCCTCGATTTACAGGGATTAATAAAAAGCGGGATAATCTCTTATTTAATTTCTGCCCGGTCTATTTCACCTTTCCCTACCTCCAATTCCCCTTTTTCCCTTCCTATTTTTCAGACTGATAAGCCTCAGACCGACAATTCTTCCTCCTCTCACTCTTCTTTTCCCTATCCAACCTCTACTGAGACTCACCTTTCAAATTTTTTTCCAATCCAACCAATCGGAAATACCAGTTCCCAAAAATCTTTAGAGGTCGATACTTTCCACTCTCCTCAACCCACCTCTCCAATTAGAATAGGTCCTACTCCTGCCCGGGAAAGGATAGCGGAACTCTTTTACACTCAAAAAGTAAAAATAGACCCTTCCCAGGTTGCTACCGAAAGATATATAAAAATCGCCGGAATAGAAGAAAGGGAGTTTTTAACCAATCATCCGAAATTGATTGGATATCAGCCAACCCATTTTCCCTATCTTTCCAACTATCGAAAAAATGTGGCTTTTATAATTGGCTCCACTTGGGAATGTCGAAAATTGCCAATTGAGACGTGGATTTCTATCGGTAAAGGATTAAAGGGATGGAATATTTTAATTCCCTACTATAACGAAAAGGAGCGGGAATATGGGGAGAGGATTGTGGAAAAAACAGGAGGAGAACTTTTGCGACTTCCTCTCCATTTACTCAAAGCCCTTCTTTCCCAAGTGGATTTAATCATCGGACACGATACTGGTCCGACTTTTATTGGATGGGCTAACAATATTCCAAATATTATCCTCTACACTTGCACTTATCGAAATAAGATTTTGGAAAATCGATGGTGCCGGTCGGTAGAAGTGCAACGGGGAAAGGTAGACCGCCATCTCTACAACGGAAATTTATTAAAAGCTAATCAGGTATTGGAGCGGATAGAGGAATTGACAAAAGAGGGAATTATTGGATGAAATGGTTTGAGGAAAAAGTAGGGCAACTACTACTGAAAAAAAAGAAAGGAAAATTTGAAAAAAAAGGGGAGAGGGAGCAGAAAAAAAAGGGAAACGGGATGGAGGGAGTAAAGGATTTCCCAACTTTTTCTTTAAAATTCCCTTATCCTGACACCAATTCCCTTTTCTACTATTCCTTTAAACTATTGGAACTATTAGTTCGAATTACTCCTTTTTGGAAAGAAAAATATATTCAATTTCTCGGTTGGAGTGGATACCATTTGGACCGATGGCGAAAAAAGGTAATTATTGCCAACCTCCAATTGGCATTTCCCAGCTGGGATGAAAAAAAAAGGGATGAGGTTACCCGACAAATTTATCGAAATTTTGCTAAAAATTTAGTGGAATTTATCTACACCAAACAGATAACTACTCCAGAGCAACTGGAAAAGGTAGTAGACCTCTCCAATTTATCCCAATTAAAAGAAAAGTGTCCGGGACAATCCATTTTTGTAACCGCCCATTTTGGTAATTGGGAATTAATTCCATTGGTTATAGGAGGGTTTATAGCTCCAATGGCAGTAGTTGCCCGGAAAGTGGACAGTGAAAAATTGGACCGGGAAATTGTAAACCATCGGCAAAAATTTAATGTAGAAGTTGTTTATAAAAAGGGAGCGTTGGGAAAATTGGTGCGACGCATTCGAAAAGGAATAAGTATCGGAATACTCCCAGACCAAAATACTGCAAAACGGGAAGGGATTGAAACAAAATGGTTTAATCGAAGGGTTTTACAAAATCCCAGTCCAATTCAATTGGCATTAAAATTTAACCTTCCGATTGTAGTACTTTTTACCGAGCCAACTGTCGAAGACAAATGGCAAATAGTAATACGGGACCGATTTTATCCCAAATCGGTAGAGGAAGGGGTCCATCGACTTGCTAAAATAATGGAAGAGGAAATAGAACGATATCCCAGTTACTACTTCTGGTTTCATAAACGGTTTAAACATTTTTATGAAGAGGTTTATAAAGGGAAATAGGTTTCCAAAAGGGTTTAGGTCCCAAAAAGGTTTAAAAGAGGGAAAAAAATTCTAATTTTTGAAAATCAAATTTATAGTCTGGTTCCAGTTTTTTAATTAAAACCCTTCAAATTGCTGGAATAAAGTCCAATCGGGAAAGTCAATTGAAAAAGTCCAATTGAAAAAATTCCATCGGAAAAATCCCGTTAAAACGAAAAAACAGTTATTGGCAATTCAGTAAAATTGGAAAGGAGTTGTTCCCAAATGTTTAAATTTCTCTCTTTTATTATTATAATCGGTCTGATTTTAGCCCTATTTAAAAAAAATCGGAAGTGGTATCGGATACTCTTTTGGAGTAGTATTGGCGGTGGGATAGTAATAGCACTTCCACTGCCCTCGGGAATAAAAATGATATTCCTCTTTTTTCTCCTTTTTTTCCTATTTTTCGGAGATGAGGATGGTTTTCAAAAGGAAGATAACCAGTCCCATTTCCAAAATTCCTCTTCCAACGGGAAAAATGGAAGGTCGAATATTTCCAATCCAAATATCCAATTACTTTCTTATGCCCAACAGAAAGTGGAGCAGACTGCCCAACTTATTCCCAAAATTGTAAAAATCTCTTTACGATATCGACTTAGCAATTTGGTGCAACTGGAACAAGACTTACTCAACCGGTTAAAAAAAGAGGAAAATTTAGACCGGTGGCGGGAAGTCATTATTTCTCTTCCCGACACAATTTTAAATCTTACCGATAATTTAGTAAAAGTGGAAAGTAGTCTATCGGAAGAAAAGGAAATCGAGTTATTAAAACTTTTGGAACAGACTGAAAATCGACTATTAAAAGAATTAAAATGGACAACTGAAAAGGGAGAGGAGGGATTGGAAATAGAAACAGAACTTCTCCGACATTTTTTAAAAAAGGTTTAAAAAAGAGGGTTTAAAAAAGAGGAGTTTAAGGTCAAAAAATAGATTTAAAGTTTAGAAAAATTAGGTTTTGCTAAAAAGAACAATTAAAAAGTCGGGAATTGGAAGAGGTGGAATTGAAAAAATCGGAAAAGTTGTTGGCAAGCCTGAAATCGAAAAAGTTGGCAAGCGGTAACTTTAAAGGTCAAAAAATTGGGAAAATAAGGTCAAAAAATTGGGAAAATTTAGAGGTTAAAAGAAAAAATTGGAAAAGTTAAAAAGGGTTGAGGTTGAAGGGATTGGAAAGAATGGAAAGACCGGAAAATAGGGAAAAAGGCGGGAAAATAGGGCAAAAAAGTGAAAAAACAGGAGAGCGCGCCGAAAAAATAGGGAAAACTCGAAAAATAGCTAAAAAATCGAAAAAAATAGGAAAGTAATAAAAAAATAGGGAAAAAGTAAAAGTAGGGAAAATCAGAAAAAAGAGTTATCGACCACCCCCACCCATATCTCTTAAAACACCATTTAGAAATTGTTCCGTCATCTATTTATTCCAGTCTTTCTCCCAAAATCTGTTTTGCCCGGAAATTTACTTAAAAAATCCACCCTTTCCCACTTTCCCTACCTTTTTCTAAATTAATAAAAATCTATTTCCTTCCCTCCACTCCAACCTTTAAACCCAAATTTCTTTCCAACCCCCAATCCTCTTCCCATTTTAAGTAGGATTTTTAAACAAACTGGATAATGCACATTTCGGCGGCATCTCCTCGACGAAACCGGGTTCGAATAATCCGGGTATATCCTCCATTCCGTTCCCGATATTTGGGAGCAATTTCTTCAATCAATCGTCGCGTATTTCCTTTTGCCCGACTGTTAGAGCCCAATTTGGCATAAATATAACGGTGGGTGTTAAAATCGGGATTTTTTGCCCGGGTAATTAATTTTTCGATATATCGTCTCAACTCTTTTGCCTTTGGAAGGGTGGTCTCTATTTTCCCATTTTCAATTAAATCGCAGGAGAGGTTTCGGAGTAGTGCTTTCCGATGCTCCATTACCCTTCCCAATTTGCGATAACCGTGTCTATGCCTCATTACTCTCCCCTTTTAGCTGTTTAATTTTTTCTTCTATTGTGGTCCGAATTTCGGCAGGTAAAACTTTTGTTACCGGAAAACCTATTTCTTCCAGTTTTTCAATAATTTCTTCCAACGATTTTTGACCTAAGTTTTTAATATTGGCAATTTCTTCCCGTCCTTTTAAAACCAATTCACCGATAAATTTAATCCCTGCCCTATCCAATGAATTATAACTCCGGCTCCGGAGATTCATCCGTTCAATCGGTTCAAATAAGATATTGTATTCTGGTCCCAACTCTACAACCCCCGCTTCAATCACTTGAAGTCCAAATTTTCTGGAAACTCCCACAAAATGCTTTAAAAAGTTATCCACCGCTTCTTTAAAAAGGTCCAAAGGTACCCGTTGTCCATCCCCTTCAATTTCGAAAATTACCTTTTCAAAAGTAGGGTCATCTTCCCGTAAAAACTTTTCAATATGGTATTGGACCCGTTTTACTGGAGAAAAGTAGGCATCAATCCCAATAAAACCATCCGGCAAATCTTCTCTAAACTCCTCCACCGGCACATATCCCATCCCTTTTTTAATGAGGATAGAAAGTTCCAATTCTGCCTCTTCATTTAGAGTTGCCACATACTCCTCCGGATTGACTACATCTACTTCACTATTAATCAGGGACGCACCGGTAATAGTCTGGGGACCTTTAAAAGAATAACTGACAATAATTTCCCTTTTAGAGGGTTCTTTAAATTTAAAACGGATACTTTTTAAATTGATAATCAAATTAGCTACATCTTCCAACATTCCCCGGACCGAATCAAATTCATGTTTAACTCCATCAATTTTAATTGCGACCGGAGCATAGCCAACGCTGGACGCCAAAAGGGTTCGACGGATTGGATGGGCAAAAGTAACCCCGAACCCTGCTTCAAAGGGGGAAATTTCCAAAACCGCCCGCCGTTCCCCGTTTTCCTTTAATTCTATCCGGTCCGGCAAGGTCAACTCTGTTTTAATTTTGTGCATAATTACCCCCTACTATTTGGAGTAAAGCTCAACTACCAACCGCTCATCTACTGGTAGGCTTACCTCATCCCGTTCTGGAATTCGTTGGAATATTCCTTCCAAATTATCCCAATCTACATCAATCCAAGTTACAAGACCGGTTGCTTTACTCAATTCAATTGAAGATAGAATTTGAGGATTATTTTTGGATTTTTCCCGAATAGAGATTTTATCTCCCGGTCTTACCAAATAGGATGGAATATTTACCCGTTTACCATTTACCAGAATATGTCCGTGAGTTACCAGTTGTCGGGCAAATCGCCGGGTAGAGGCAAAACCCATTCGGTAAACCACATTGTCCAATCGCCGTTCTAAAAGTTTAATCAAATTTTCCCCTGTCGAACCCTCTTGCCGATTTGCCTCTTTAAAAAACCGTCGGAATTGTCGTTCAGAAACTCCGTAATAATATTTCATTTTCTGTTTTTCCCGGAGTTGAAGACCATATTCAGTTATTTTAGCCCGCCGTTGTCCGTGCTGACCAGGGGCATAGGGTCGTCTATCCAACGCCGATTTCCCTTTAAATCGTCGCTCTCCCTTTAATTCAAGACTTACTCCCAATCGCCGTTCAATTCTCTCTACCGGTCCAGTATATCGTGCCATTGTTATACCCTTCTCCGTTTTCTCGGTCTACATCCGTTATGGGGTAACGGAGTAATATCTTTCATCCATAGGACCCGAATTCCTTCGGTTGCTCCGACTGTTTTAACGGCGGTTTCCCGTCCACCTCCCGGTCCTTGGACTTTAATACCAACTTCCCTTAATCCATACTCCTTTGCCTTTGCCATTGCATCTTCAACTGCCTGTTGGGCAGCATAAGGAGTGGATTTTTTACTTCCTTTAAATCCCAATGCTCCGGCACTACTCCAAGTTAAAACATTTCCCATTTCATCGGTAACAGTAATAACAGTATTGTTAAAAGTGGCGGTAATATAAACCACTCCTCGACCTACCTGTTTTTTAATTTTCTTTTTCCGGACTACTCTCTTTTTTTTAGCCATTTAAGTCCCTTTATTTTTTCGGTTTTGAACCGACAGTTTTTCGTTTCCCTTTTCGGGTTCGGGCATTTGTTCGGGTGCGTTGTCCCCGGACTGGCAACCCTTTCCGATGCCGTAATCCCCGGTAACACTTAATATCCATCAATTCTTTGATATTAAGTTGGACCTGTTTTCGGAGTTCCCCTTCCACCACATAATTATTGTTAATCTCTTTATTTAAAATTGCTACCTCATCCTCACTCAATTCGTAAACCCGTTTATTTGGGTCAATACCAGTGTCGGCTAAAATTTTCCGACTTAAAGTTAGCCCAATCCCATAAATATAGGGTAGAGCATACTCAATTCGCTTTTTTTTAGGTAAGTCAACCCCTGCTACCCGTGCCATTGTTTATCCTTGTCGTTGTTTGTGTCTTGGATTTTCACAGATAACCCGCACCACCCCTTTTCGCCGAATAACTCGACATTTAGGACAAATTTTTTTTACAGAAGCCCGCACTTTCATTTAACTCCTCCAAATTGGTATAGGTTCCCGATAGGTTGGGATGTGGAAAAGGATTTAAAAATAGCCCAACCAGCCCTTGCAGAGGGTTTAGCCCTGTGCAAAGCCTCCGACCGGTTTCGGGAGTGATAATTATATCAAAAAAGTAACTTTTGGAAAAATTCATATTAACGGGGTAAAATATTAAAAGTAAATCGGTTAAAAAAGGAGAGAAAATGGTAAAAAAAATGGTATTTAGCTGGGTAGTTTTGGGCAATTTGGCTTTTGGTGCCCTGTTTCAATTTGATATGGGAGTTGGATTATGGAATCAGCAAATCGATGGAGATATAAGTGTAAACGGAGTTCAAAATTACTTTAACGATTCCACAAAGGAAGGGGATGGAAACACTAAAACCGGGAATTTTGGGCTTCAACGGGAAACAAACGTTTATCTCTACTTTAAATTAGTTCATCCAATTCCAATTGTCCCAAATCTAAAACTCCAATATACCCGCTATGATACCACCGGTAATAGCGGTTATCTGGCTGGTGGGAGTAAAGTTTTCGGGGTGGTAGAAATTCCAGTTGGGTTAACCGATGTAAAAAGTGATTTACAAATCGATTCTTATGATTTAACCCTCTTTTATCAACTCAATCCACTGGTTTTAAGTTTGGAAGTGGGAGCCGGGGTTGATTTTTGGAGCGGAAAGGTGAGAATAGACGGAAAGGATAATAATGGTCAAAGACGGGTTATAGACCGGAAATTTTATATACCTTTACCCTACCTCTACGGTGGAATTGAAACAATGAAATTTTTCGGATTTTCGGCAGTTGGAACCGCTAAATATGCCAAATGGGGAGATAGCTACCATTGGGATTTGGATGGAGGTATAAAATATACCTTTAACCTACCTGGATTTGGGACAGGAGCGGTAAAAGGGGGATATCGAATAAAAGATATTAAATGGGTAAAAGGAAACGATTCCAGCCATATTAAATTTTCCGGACCTTACGCCGAAATTTCCCTCTCCTTTTAATCCATCCCCCTTCTCTTTTCAATTAGGGCGAAAGGGGAGTGGAGCGGGAACTTTAATTTTTTAACGATTTTAACTTTTGTTGAGTTTATTTTAAGGGGGGGAGATGGAATTTCATCAATGGCAAGTAATATTTGTAGATTTTGGGGTTTATTGGGAAAAATTGGAAGAGCGGGACTACTCTAAAGAAGAATTAAAAATGGGAATAAATGTAGGTCGTGAATTTTCCAATCCCCATATGGCAATTGTTCTCTCTCCCAATCCCCTCTGTCGGGGAGATACCATTTTAGTTGTTCCAATTACCCATTACACAATTGGGGATGAACGGCACTGGGATAAAATTGTTTTGGAGCCGGAAGAAAATAGCTTTTTAAAAAAACGAAGTGCAATTCATCTTTCCGCAATTCGAGGAATTTCCAAATTGAGGATTATTAAGGAGATTCGCCCTTACATTTCCAAAAGGATTCAACGGGAGATAAAACAGCGACTTATCTCTTTTTTAAAGATTTTTTAAAATTTTTAAAAATTAAATTTTTGTTTAATTTAGCCTTTTTTCGATTAATTTGAACCAATCCTTTCAATAGCTTTAAACCAATCTTATTCCACAAATAGCCGTTTTTTATCACCTTTTTAAGATTTTTTTCCAGAAATTTTCCGTCGAAAGTCAATTTTTCGGTCTCTAAAAATTCCACCTCTAAAAATTTTATTTTTGGGTAGATTAGATTACTGCTGGAAAGATGGTGAGCCGTGTGGGAATCGAACCCACAACCCCCGGATTAAGAGTCCGATGCTCTACCAATTGAGCTAACGGCTCATTTAAATTATATCCAAATAAAAAAAAATCGTCAAATGGAATATTCCTACCACTTGAAGATTTTAAAAAAAACTTAATTCCCTACCAAGAAAAAAAATGATGAAAAGTAATGCCCACAGAATTGGACCATTCAAAAAAATAGGTCCGACCAGCAGTAACTGTTACCTCGTTATTTCGACCAACTTTAAAAGTATTGGTTACTTTAAACCGCCAAATATGACTCCGATAACTACCTAAATGGTTCAACCGCTCCAGTTGGAGATAGAGTTGGTATCTACTCCACCATCGGAGATAACCTCCTCCAATTCCCGCTCCAAATCTATAATTTTTTTTCAACCGATGGGAATAATCCAATTGGGTTTGAAGTAAGCCATAGAGATAACCTCCACCTATTTGATATCCAAATCCACCTCCTGGATTGAGACTTAACAGGGAGTGGAAAATTCCTTTTTCAACCGGTTGGCGGTAAATTCCAAATCTCACCTTCCAAGATATGGGAGAAAAGAGGATATCCCGGGGTACTACAGATTTTAAATCGATTAAAGTCAATTGGTGCAAATAACTTTTTTTTCTCTCTGGATACCATCTAATTTGTGGCTCAAAAAAAATAACTTGACTTCCCATTTTAAAACCGTAACCTATATCCTCTAAAGATTGGTAAGCTCCCCGAATCCCAATCTGGTAGAAATGCTCCCTTTTAGCCACTCCCCATCCAGCTGAAAATCGATGGGAGTTGTGCCCCAAATCGGGACGGGGAGGGTTGGGATATCGATAATTGCCAATAAAAGGAATTTTACTTCTTACCCTTAGAATAGGTAAAAATCGGTTTAAATACTCTTTTCGGCTCCAACCTTCCCGATTTGCCCGATACTGGAGATAACGGACACCACTATCTAAAATCCTGCCCTTTTCCTCCAGAGTTAAATTGGGGTCGGTGGAAATTTGTTGAGGTAAAATTTTCCCAGTCGCCACTTCCTTTATTAATTTTTTCAAATGTTGAGGTAGGCGACTCGAAATAACCTGAATCTGGGTATAAATGGAAGGACGATAGTAAACTCCTCCAATTACTCCTTTGGAATAGAGATATCGAATTGTATCGATTGGGATAACCGACCTACCTTTAAAATGGTCAATAATTCCTAACTTAGGACGGACTATTTGAATTAACCAAAGAAGTTCATAGGAACAGTTTCGACTAAAAAAGTAATAGGGAGAGTAAATATCCTTTAACTCCCAAGTGTGGAGGGCTATTTGAAAAGCCTCAGCCGGAGTAAAATTAAGCCGATATTCCCATAAATCGCGTCCTTCCAGCTCTACATACTGTTTAATCTTATCGTAATAGGGCATTGGTGTAAAATAGCCCTTATAAAATCCAAAAATCCCTTTAAAAGCAAAAGCTAACCCGCCATCGGTTGGATTTTCTTCCGCTGCATAGTTGACTGCCGTCGAAATTAAAGGATTAGTTAGATTGTCGTCAATTCGCAAAAGGGTATGACCAAACATATAAGCCGGCTTATTGATATAGGCATCGGCAAATACAATTGAAACTTTATAAGGATTGATGGCTTTTAAAGCTTTAAAAAGTTTTGGACATTTGGAAATAGGTATTTCCGGCAATGGAAACCACTTTTTTAACCAAAAATAGCGAAGAGGGAATCGGCATCGCAATTTTAGAGCTGACTCACCTCCCTTTTGAAAAATTTCCAATTCCCTTTTTAACTCTTCTATTGGTTTATTTCCTCCATCGGGAAGGGTAAAAAAACGGGAATCGGAAACCTCACTAAAATATTGAAATAATCCCTTTCGACAGTGGAGTAAATCCAACCATTTGGACAGTTGGGACGGAGAAAGGTTAAATTGGGATAAATAATCATCTTTTAACGGGAACACTCCCTTCGCAAGAGTAAATTGCACTATTCCAATTAAAATTACAATCCCGATTCCTACCTTTCCTCTCCCTCTCCATCCCAATTTTAAAACCGCTCAGATTAAATATTTTCAGCAATAGAATCGATAACTTTTGCAGAATCAACCGCCGATGAACTATAAATTTGATTGAAATTGGATTTTAGTTTAGAGTAAAAAATGGGACGCTTTGAATGGGGCACTTTCAGTAAATCGGCGATTGTATCAAGGGTAGCCCCTTTTCCAGCGGAAATGTCAATTGCTACTTGGTCCATATTGTCAGCAATAAATTTTTGCAATTTATTGTTATCCACAAATTTATGGGGTTTTCGACACCCAGAGGTTCCGGAGGTAATTCCAAAAGTTTGGTTTCCAAAGGTGGCGTTGGTAGTAGCTGCTAAACTCTGTCTCAAAATAGAGTTATCGGCATTATGTTTCCACAATTGGGTTCCCAATCCACATCCTACATTTTCCCGGGCTCCTCCAAAAGCAACTCCCACTGCTAAAATTGATAAAAAAAGTAGCCGTTTCATTGCCTCTCCTTCAAAATTTGATATAAAAATTGTAACAAATCCAATTAAATTTAAAAGAAAAGGAAAAAAATGGATGTGATTCTAATAGGTATTGCCCTTTTAATCGGGATTATTGGACATGAGATAATGCATGGAATAGTAGCACTGGCATTGGGAGATAGGACTGCCCTATTGGCTGGACGAATTACTTTAAACCCAATCGCCCACCTTGACCCGGTCGGGTCAATCGGAATTCCTCTTTTCCTTTTTTTTAGCCAAAAATTGATGGGAATAACCAATCCAATTTTATTGGGATGGGCTAAACCGGTTCCAGTTAATATTAATTATATTCTCTACCGATGGGGATATTTGGGAGGAATTTTTGTGGCATTGGGAGGAGTGGTCTATAACTTTTTATTAGCTTTTGTAGCAATAAAATTGGCAATTATTACGGAGGGAGGAGTTTTGGGACAATTTTTTTTTCACCTTCTACTAATAAACACAATTTTGGGAGTCTTTAACCTAATCCCAATCCCTCCATTAGACGGAGGACGGGTGTTGGAATATCTTTTTGGAATGGTTGGTTTTAGGAAAGGAATTGAATTTCTCTATAAAATAGAGCCGATAGGAATTTTTCTGGTATTTTTGTTAATGGCATTTGAAAAAACCTCTTCCCTTTTTGGGCAATTAGTGCAACAAATTATAATGGGACTCGCCACTTTTTGGGATGGTTTATAAAAGTAGCCAAATAAATCCTTTAAGGCTAAAATTGTAAGGTGAGTTTACCAGTTTTGAAAAGTTGAAAAAAAGGAGGAAAAATGGATTACTATACCCTTTTAGGGGTAGAGCGAAATGCTACCAAAGAGGAAATAAAACGGGCTTATCGAAAACTTGCCCGAAAATATCATCCCGATATTTGTAAAGAGCCGGAATGTGAAGAAAAATTTAAAGAAATAAACGAGGCGTTTCAAGTGTTAAGTGACGATCAAAAACGGCAACTTTACGATAAATATGGAAAAGAGGGGGTTAAAAGAGGAGGAGAAGGGTTTGAAGGATTCGATTTTGGAGACCTTTTTGAAGATATTATGGAGCAGATGTTCGGAGGAAGGAACAGGAGGAGTCAAAGGGACCTTCCCTATGATTTGGATAAATTGGTAAAGGTTGTATTGGAGTTCGAAGAGAGTGCATACGGCATTTCAAAAGAAATAAAAATTCACTATTTTGTGCCCTGTCCCAAATGTAGCGGAACTGGAGCGGAAAAAGTGGAAAAGTGTCCTACCTGTTTTGGAATGGGAACTATCCATCATCAAGCCGGTTTTATGCATTTTACCCAAACCTGTCCCGACTGTGGAGGAACGGGTATGCGGGCAACAAAAAGATGTAATAAATGTGGCGGACAAGGGTATCAAATAAAAGAGGAAAAAGTTAAAGTTCAAATTCCGGCGGGAGTGGATACCAGTTTAAAGATGCGAATACCTGGGAAAGGGAATAGGGGATTAAAAGGAGAGCGGGGCGACCTCTATATCGTTTTTGAGGTAAAGCCATCTACCATTTTTAAACGGGATGGATTGGATTTATGGGTAACAGTTCCAGTCTTTTTTACCACCGCCCTCCTCGGTGAAAAGATAAAAATTCCCACTTTAAAAGGAGAAAGGGAAGTAGAATTAAAACCTTTTACTAAAAACGGCACAATTTTACGATTAAAAAGGGAAGGGGTGCCAAATCCAACCAATCCGACAAGGAAGGGAGACCTTTATATTAAAATTGATATCAAATACCCTTCAAAATTGACTGACCATCAACGGAAATTGATAGAGGAGTTACACCAATCTTTCGGAAATGCGGTAAAAGAACACCGGAACTTTTTGGAAGATATGCTAAAAAAATGTAAAAGTTGGTGGGAAAAATTTATTCAAAAAGGGAAAAAACCGGAATAATTGATAAAAATGGAATTTATAAAACCAAAGTAGTTAGAGATTTTTTAAAAAGGGAGATTCTGGAAGAGGAAAAGGATGGTATAGTTATCCAAGTGAAAGTTTTTAATTAAAAATTTAATTTAAAGGGGGCAGGTGAGAATTGTGGAATTGAAAAAAGGGCAAGGGGAGGAAAAGATTGAATACTCCCTCCGCCCTACCACTTTAAAAGGGTATATCGGTCAAAAAAAAGTAAAAACTAATTTAAAAATTTTTATGGAGGCAGCCCAAAGGAGAAGAGAGCCGTTGGAGCACTTGCTTTTTTTTGGACCACCGGGATTGGGAAAAACTACACTGGCTACTGTTATTGCCAATGAAATGGAGACAGGTATAAAAATTATTTCCGCTCCAATGTTGGAACGAACCGGAGATTTGGCAGCTATTTTGACCAATTTGGAAGAGGGAGACATTCTCTTTATCGATGAAATTCATCGATTAAAACCGATTGTTGAGGAGGTTCTCTATTCGGCTATGGAAGATTTCCGGCTGGATATTGTGGTTGGAGCTGGACCCGCTGCCCAAACTATAAAAATAGACCTCCCTCGATTTACCCTAATTGGAGCCACAACCAGAGCTGGACTCTTGAGTAACCCCCTTCGGAACCGGTTTGGGATTCTGTTCCGACTAACTTTTTATTCGGCAGAGGAGTTGGCTGAAATTGTAATTTTGGCAGGGAAACGGTTGGGAGTGGAGGTGGAATGGGAAGGGGCTTTAGAGATTGGAAGAAGAGCCCGAGGAACTCCCCGAATAGCCCTCCGTCTTCTCCGACGGGTGCGGGATTTTATTCAAGTGGAAGGGAAAGAAAAAATAGACCGGGAAAGTGCCCAACGGGGGATTGAAGCGCTCGGAATTGACCAATTTGGATTTGACGAATTGGACCGCCGTTTTCTCCAACTACTGATTAATGCCCGGAAACCAATCGGACTCTCCACAATTGCCGCCGCCCTAAGTGAAGATGAAGGGACAATTGAGGAGGTTATCGAACCTTACCTACTGGCATCTGGGTATATTGAAAAGACTCCAAAAGGAAGGATAGCTACCCGGAAGGCTTTTGAATTGCTCCAATTTTCCCCTTCTACTCCCTCCTTTTTTAATACAAAAATTTAGAAAAAAGGGAAAGTTGAAATAGGTGGAAAATATGGCAAATAAAAGGGAATCTCCCGAAAAAAAAAAGTTGAAAGGAAATGGTTATGAAAAATACTGCTGTTTTAATCGATATGGAAAATTTAATAGGCGGGTATGCCTTTAAATATTTAGGTGGACTCTCCCTCTCCCGAATTTTTTCCAAATTGGAAGGGGAAGGATATAACCAAATTGCGGTCAAACGGGCTTATGCCGATTGGAGTAATGCCCGGTTTAATACATTAAAATGGGAAATTGTGGAATTGGGAATAGAGCCAGTCCAAATGTATGGATTTAGCCGGGGAGCCCATAAAAATGCCTCCGATATTCAACTGGTAATTGATGCAATGGAACTCCTCCATACTAAACCTTTTATTGAAAATTATGTATTGGTATCGGGAGATGGAGGATTTAGTGCTTTAGTTAAAAAGATTAGTGAATATGGAAAAAAGGTTATAGGGGTTGCCTATGAAAACACCCTAAATCCAATTTTTAAAAGTGTGTGCGACCAATTCTTTTTTATTGAAAATACTTTAACCGATGAGGATAAAAACCGGATTGATGCAAAATTGAGACAAGTCCAAGAGTTGGATGAAAAGAAAAAAATGGCATTGGTTCAACACCCACTTTTAAACGAGATAATTCGCCGGTTAAATCGAATTTCGGAATACAATATCGATACTATTAAAATTTATAGCATTAAAGCCCTCAACTTACTGAAAGGTATCGATAAGGGACGGCGAACTTTCCAAAAAGGGATGAATATCTCCACTTTTAGACTAATTTTAGATTATCTTTTTGAAAGTTTTGATTATAAAAAATTGGGGTTCAGTCGATACAGTGAATTTATTCGACACATACTTTGCAATAGTCCCTATAAACTAATTTTAAAGGAACCCTCCGATTATCGAATTACTCCCGTTGAAGTCAATATCCCGGGATTTATAACCGTTCCGTGTGAAAATTCGGGTCCGGAAATTCACAGTGAAGAAGGGTATATCAATCTTTTAAAATCGATTCATTTCCCACCATCCCGAATCCTTCCGATTGAAAAAGCGGTAGAATTGATCGAAAAGGGAATTGGGATAGAGGAAAATAGGGAAGAAGGGATTGAAGAGGAAATTTTTAAAAGTGTGAGGAGATGGTCAAGTTTACTAAAAAAGAGTGGAGTTTTAGTAGAAGGGGAACCACTCCCTCCTATGGAGGAGATTAAAAAACGGCTGGAGGAACATATCCGCCATTTAATACTCCAACAGATTGGGGAATATGACCCATCTGTTTTGGAACGGGTAATAAAACTTTATTTCAACCCTCCCAAATAGTCTAACTGTTTCAAATAAACCATCCCTTCCTTTCTCCACCCTTTTATTAACTCTTTTCCCAATGATTATTTTAGATTAAAAGCCCGCCCATGCCCTATTTCTGTTAAATCATTGATAGAGGTTAGATGGTGGTGGGAGGTATTTGTAAAATTTTTCCACTCCTCCTGCATCCGCCGTATTTCCTCCTTCTGTTTTAATACCTCCTCCCGGAGAGCTTCCAATTCCAATTCCCGGCGAATATCGGCGGTCATATTGTGCCAAAATCGTCGAACTTTACCAATTGTCCGTCCTAATCCCCGCATAGCTTCCGGCATTTTTTCCGGACCTATTACAATTAGGGTTACAAGTACAATAAATAACAATTCACTCATTCCAATGTCTGGCATTGCTACTCCTTTTTGGTAGATTATTAAAGTCTGTTTTATTATATCAGATGAAATTTGGTTTATAAAAGATAGGAAAAAGATAAAAATTGAAAAAAAATGGAAAAGGCAATTCCATCCAAAGGAGCTCAAATGGGAATTTTAT
>Ga0256828_1001312_pt1 | contig 15654 bp, 14 predicted proteins | sample CV88metaG_FD_185993 | JGI IMG/M metagenome (GOLD analysis project Ga0256828, IMG submission 185993) | Hydrothermal vent microbial communities from East Pacific Rise, Pacific Ocean - CV88 | ecosystem: Environmental > Aquatic > Marine > Hydrothermal vents | place: Pacific Ocean: East Pacific Rise...
ACTTCATTTAATTTTGCTGATTTGTATTCATAATTTTTTTGTTTTTTCAATGATGTATTAGCTCCACCATCATATAAATCTATACCTAACTTTACAAAACCAACTGTTGTTGCTCCTACTTGTGTTGTTCTTATATCTCCATCTAATTTTAAATAATTAATTCCTAAATTAACTGTTGGATTTAATGTATTTGATACACTATCATAAACTTTTTGTTTAGAAAGTGTTTGTGTTTTATTTGCATTAATATTTATATTGTTATTTAATGTGCTATTAATCATATCTTTTAAAGTTGTAGCATTTGCAAGTAATGTAAATGAACTTAATAATAAAATCTTTTTATATAATATCATCTTGATTTTCCTTAATATCTATTTTTTTATCTTTGATTGTTAAAACTTTATCACAATAAGGTAATAATCTATCATCATGTGTAACCATTATAATTGTAACACCTCTTTCTCTTGTAATCTTTTTAAGAAGTTTTACAACACTTACAGCTCTTTGCTTATCTAAAGCTGCTGTTGGTTCATCTGCTAGTATTATATCAGGCTCATTTGCTAATGCTCTTGCTATTGCTATTCTTTGATTTTGTCCACCACTAAGTTCACTTGGCATATTATTCATTTTATCTGTCATATCAAGATAGTCCATTATATCATGAACTCTTTTTTGAACTACCTTTTTACTCTCACCATTTTGATATGGTAATAATGTAATATTTTCTTCAATATTTAAAAATGGTATTAAATAATGATGTTGGAAAATAAAACCAATTTGTTTTCTTCTTAATTCCCTATCATCTTTTATAAGCCATTTTTCATCATATACTACTTCTTCACCTATTACTATTTTACCACTTGTAGGTTCTAGTACACATCCTAACATCATAAGTAATGTAGTTTTACCACTTCCACTAGGTGCAACAAGTCCTACAAACTCACCTTTTTTTAAAGTAAAATTTGCACCATCTATTACATCTACTTTATTATCACCTTTTCCAAAGCTTTTTACTAAATTTTCTATAGTTATTGCATTATCTTCATACATATTTTACCTTCGTAGTATTTTGTTTATTATAATATAGAAGTATTAACAAACTATTAACATTAATATAAATTTTATTTTTAGTTATTTTTTGTATCATACTTAATAAACTTATTTAAGGAACACTATGAAACTATATGCCCCTTGGGAAAAAGCTTTTAAAAAAGTATCAACTCCCTTTGAACATTTTTTACATGCACAAACAACTACTGGTCTTGTATTAATGACTATGACAATTATTGCTTTAATACTAGCTAACTCTCCTTTATATGAAACATATTCACACTTCTTTCATACAAATATTAACTTAAGTGTTGGTACATGGACACTATCAAACTCTATACATCATTGGATAAATGATGGTCTTATGGCTATATTTTTCTTTATAATAGGACTAGAAATAAAAAGAGAAGTATTAGTAGGTGAATTATCAAATATTAAAGTAGCTATTTTACCTATACTTGCTGCTATTGGAGGTATGATATTTCCTGCACTTATATATCTTGCAATAAATAATGGTACTGCTGGTGAAAATGGTTGGGGAATACCTATGGCTACTGATATTGCATTTGCTATTAGTGCTTTAGTTTTATTAGGGAAAAGAGTACCAACAGCCCTTGTAACTTTTCTTGTTGCTTTAGCAATTGTAGATGATTTAGGTGCTGTTTTAGTTATAGCTATTTTTTATACTGATCATATCAATTATATACCTTTAGCATTAGCTGGTGGTTCATTTTTTATTATGATTGCTCTTAATAGATTTGGGATACATGCTATATTACCATACTTTATTGTTGGATTATTTATGTGGTTTTTTATGCTTGAATCAGGTGTTCATGCAACAATAGCTGGAGTTATTGCAGCTTTAGCAATACCATCTAAACCCAAATATGCACCTATTAGTTTATCTGATGATACTAGAGAGTTACTTAATCAATACGATAGTTATCCTATTGCTACAGATCATATGATGCATGAAAAACAAAAAACTATTTTAAATAATATAAAAGACAAAATTGATGCTGTAGGAACTCCTGCTGCTAGATTAGAACATGATTTACATTTACCTATTGCTTTAATTATAATACCTCTTTTTGCTCTTGCAAATGCTGGAATTAGTATAGATTTTAGTTCAATAAGCAATACTATTGTTCAACCTATATCTTTAGGTATTATTGCTGGTTTAATTGGTGGAAAGATTTTAGGTATTTTTGGTGTTTCTTTTTTAGCAATAAAATTAAAAATTGCTTCTATTCCTAAAAATAGTTCAATGAGTCAAATTTTTGGTGTTTCAGTACTAGGTGGCATTGGATTTACTATGTCTATATTTGTAGCAGATTTAGCATTTTTAGGTAATGCAGATTTTATATTTCAAGCTAAAATAGGTATTTTAGCAGCATCTTTATTTGCTGGATTATTTGGATATTTTTGGTTAAGATTTTCAAAATAAAAGACTTAATAATTTAAGTCTTTTGCTTATCCAGCAATTGCTTCTGCTGGATCTGTTTTTATAACTTTATAAATACCAAACAATGAAGCAAATATAGATGATATAAGTATTACTATAAATAATCCTATTGCATCACTTTGTAAAAGTACAATTCTTTTTGGGAAACTCCCACTAATCATATTGGCAAATCCATTTCCTGCAATAAAAGCTAAAAATCCTAAAACAACAGTTTCTTGAATAATCATTTTAGATATTGTAAAATTTGGTATTCCTATTAGTTTCATAATACTAATCTCTTTTATTTTTTCTAATGTCATAGTATAAATAATAAGAGCAATAATTATAATTGATACAACTATTAAGATTACAGTAAACATACCTATTTGTTTTGATGATTTTTTAATAACTTTTTGTAACAATAATGTCTTTTGTTCATCTTTAGTAAATACTTTTTTATGTGTTGTATTTTCAATATTTTTTGCAACACTATTTGGATTATATCCATCTTTTGTTTTTGCTATTATTGCATTTACTAGATGTGGATTTCCACCTTTTATACCTCTATTGTCATCACTTCTTATTCTCTCATTTGTATAAGTAAATTGTAAAGTTTGAGCATCTTTAAGTGAAGTAAATATTAAGTAATCTCCACCATTACTTACTGTATCATCTGTAATTCCCACTACTTTATAAATATCTCTACCCATAGTGATATATTCACCTAATTTGTAGTTTGTTTTTTTAGATACTACTATTTCATAGTGTTGTTTTTGGATACTTCTACCTTCAATTAATTTTGATTTATCTATAACTTCAATCTTTCCAAATGGATCAAATCCTACAAGCATTACTTTAAAATCACCATATTTATTTTCCATTTGAAATGTTTGAAAAGTAATAGCTTCTGCTGCTTTTATCCCATCTTGATAAGATATTTGATTTTTTAAATCTTCATGAATTTTTGAAGTTTGTGCAAAAGGACCAAGTGTATCTTGCTGAACTACCCATATATCGGCTTTAATATCATCAACTAATACTTTAGCATCAAATACCATCCCTCTATATACACCTATCATTACAATTACTATACCTAAAAGCACTCCAACACTAATAGCTGTTATTAAAAACTTGCTAAGAGAGTGTTGAATATCTTTTGCTGCTAGATTAATCATTATAAATTTTCATCCCTTCTTTTAAAGCTTTTTTCTTAGGATCAGGTAATACTAATTTTACATTAGTATTTATATCTTTTGTAGCAACACTTTTATTTTCATAAGCTAAGATTTTTAAAGGTTTAAAGTGAACTTTATTATTATTTAGTATCCATACACCTGATTTTTCATTGTATGTACTTAATGCTCTTGATGGTACTTTAACAATATCTTTTAATTGTTTTATATCAATAGTTACACTTGCTTGTTCTTCTAAATAAAATGGTATAGGTAAATTATCAAAACTTACATCTACTTCTCTTTCATTTGTTACACTGTTATTTATAGGTTTAATATTTGATACTTTACCTTTATACAATTTGTTAGATGATCTTAATTTAATAGTTGCTGTATTATTTATTTTTACTTCACCACTTATTCTTGTATCTATATATGTTTTTACCCATACATCTTTAGGATTTACTATTTGTACCAATGTTTGATTTGGCATAATTATTTGATAATTTGAAATATATTTCTTTGTAATATATCCATCTACTGGAGCTTTTATTATGTATTGAGCTAATCTTTTTTCTAAACCATTTTTACTAAATGTAACTTGATTTAATTGAGAGTTTAATGATGCAATCTTAGTATTAAAACTATCTATTGTTAATCTTGCTACATCTTTATTTGTTTTATATTTTTGAAAATCAAGTTCAGAAATTGCACCTTTTTTATATAATTTTCTATTTTTATTATAAATTTCTTTTTGATAGTTATATTGTACAATTGCACTTTGTTTACTTATTTTTAATGATTTAATATCACTTTTTATTTTATTTATAGTAGCACTTAATTCTGCAATTTTATCTTTTAAATCAACAGAATCAATAGTAGCAATTAAATCACCTTTTTTTATAAAATCACCTTCATTAAGACTAAATGATTCTACTTTTCCACCATATAAAGAACCTATTTGATAGATATTTTTAGCTCCTACATTTCCTACACCATTAACTTTTACAGATATATCACCATTTTGGGCTGTTGTTGTTTTGAATGTATGTTTTGGAATATATACTTTATTGTATATTCCAAAACCAACTACACCTATAATTGCTGCTGTTACTAAGTATTTTTTCATCATAAACTATCCTTTATATTGAAATAATATAATAATAGTGTTAATGAAGTATTAATATTTTAAGCTTATCCTTCTGCTCTTGTAAATGAATTTTCTCTTTCCATAATATTTATCTCTTCTATTCCACTTATTAATATATCTGGATTAGGTTTAAACATTTCGCTATCAGCTTTATTTTCATAATCCATAGTATTTAAAATATGTTTAATTGTTTCAAGTCGTGCTTTTTTCTTATTATCACTTCTTATTACTGTCCAAGGAGCAATTTCAGTATTACTTGCCATTAACATTGAATATTTAGCTACTGTGTATTTATCCCATAACTTTTGAGATTCTTTATCTACTGGACTTAATTTGTATTGTTTTAAAGGATCTGTTTCTCTTTTTAGAAATCTTTTTTGTTGCTCTTTTTTTGAAACTGATATATAAAATTTGAAAAGAATAGTATCTGATTTTACAAGCATTTTTTCAAAATCAGGAACTTCTCTTAAAAATTCATGATGTTCTTCTTGTGTACAAAACCCCATCACAGGCTCAACACCTGCTCTATTGTACCAAGATCTATCAAATAGCACTATCTCTCCTGCACTTGGTAAATGCTGAGTATATCTTTGGAAATACCATTGAGTTCTTTCTTTATCATTTGGTTTTTCCAATGCAACTATTTTTGCACCTCTTGGATTTAAGTGTTCAGTTATTCTTTTTATTGTTCCACCTTTTCCAGCTGCATCTCTACCTTCAAATATCATAAGAACTTTTAAACCTTTTTCTTTTATATGATTTTGTAATTTTAAAAGCTCTATTTGAAGTCTTTTTAATTCATTTTCATATTCTATTGTTTCTTTTTTTATCCATACTTTTACTTTATTTTTTTTTGACATTATTCTTCCTTAGATTCCTCTATCATTGTACTTATTTCTTCAAGTAACTCTTTACATTCATCTTCTTCTAGTTCATTGTTATTAATATCATCTAAAACTAATGTAAATTCTTTTCTCATCTCTTGAAGATCTTCTAATTCTTCTTCATCTTCTTTTGATGCATTTTTATTTGTAGCTATCTCTTCAAATATATCATCAATTGCATCTTCTATATCTGGCATAACTACATCTTCTAGTAGCTCTTTTAATTTTTTATTACATTCACTCATTTATTTCTCCTAATTCTTCTTTTAATTGATTTACTTTACTTTGTAAATTCTTTTTTTCTTCTTCATCATCACTCATATTTATTTTTTGTAAAAGTTTATTTATTTGCATTCTTATTGCATTTTGTTCTTGTACTTTTAAATCTTCTTGAAAAGTTTTATATATCTTATATGAACTAAATAGTGTTAAAAATATAATAATAAAAATCACTATATAAGATATTATTCCAATATCATTACTAAGTACAATATATGCTACACAAAAAAATATCACTAATAAAGGTATAATTACTAACATTATTTACTTTTCCTTTGATATATTGTACTATAAATAATTGGTAAATAATATAAATTAAGTACAGTAGCCCAAAGTACTCCAAATCCTAAAGATACAGCCATAGGTTGTAAAATAAGAGCTTGTCCTGAAGCAAAAAATATTAATGAACTTAAACCTAGTATTGTAGTAAACGAAGTTAATAGTATTGGTCTTAATCTTAATGTTGCCAATGTTGTTACTTCATTTATATTTTTAGCTTTTTGTATAAAATCCATCATTATAATTCCATCATTTACAATTACTCCAGCTAATCCAATAATACCAATAACTCCAGGCATTGTCATATTTATTCCCATAATAATATGACCAATTAGAACACCTAAAATAGATAAAGGGATAGTAGAAAGTATTAAAAATGATTTTAATAAAGAATCAAACATTACAACTAATGAGATAAAAATAAGCACCAATGCAATAATAAATGCTTGTGTCATCTCTGCTTGTACTTTTTTATTTTCTTCTTGTTCACCTTTTATTTTTACTTCAACACCTTTTGGTAAATTTTTTAAAGATTTATCAAGTATCTCATATACTTCATCTGATGTTATTTGATCTAAAGATGCTGTTATACTTTGAATTTTTATGTTATCTTCTTTTAATATTTCACTTAAACTTGGTGTCTTTTTAAATATAACTACATCATTTATATTTATTTTATTATTAGTATTAGGAATAGTTAATTCAAAGTTATCTAAAGAAGATTTTATATTTTTATTTTTACTTTGAAATACTATATCAACCATTCCATTTTTATCATACATTTTTGAATAGTTTGCTTTAAAATAATAAGGCTTTAAAGCATTTACAATATTTGTTTCATTGAAACCTAAACTCAAACCATAAGAAGTAACAGTAAATTTTAAATCATAATTACCTAGTAAAATATCATCTGTTATATTGTTTACACCTTTTATATTAGATAATTGTTTTTTAATTATTTTTATTGTTTGTCTTACTAGTTTTGCATCACCACTAAATGCCATTTCAATATCATTTTTTACAATTCCTGCTCCAGGTACTTTTACACTCAACTCTTTAAATAATGGATTTGAAATATCATCTTTTAATACTTCATCTATTTTTTTAGCTATTTGTTTTGCACTTTGTTCTCTTGTCATATCTGTATCATCATATTTTGGACTTAAAATAGGATTGATATATCTATCAAATAAATTTGCTGGTTTTGCTTCTTTTAGATTTACAAATATTTGAAAATAAAACTCTTGCATTTGTGGAAGTTGTTTTCCATCTAATTTTAATCCAACAACACTTGACATAGAATCTATCTCTTTTCCTAGTTCAAAATGACTTAATAATTTTTTTTCTATTTTATATACTATTTGTTCTGTTTGTTCTAAACTATGCCCTGCTCCTATTGAAGCTGAAACATAAATTTGAGTAGTATCAAATTCTGGCATAAACTCAAATTTTGACTTTTTTGCTAAATAAACTGTAAAAAATACAATCAAAGATACCAATATAAACAATGAGATATATTTACTTTTTAATAAAAAAGATAATGTTGTATTATAAGTATCTTTTATTTTTTCCCAATATGTTTCATCATCTTTTTTACTAGGATTTAATTTATATGTATGCATAGCATGTAATGGAAGAAAATAAAAAGCTTCAAATAAAGAAGATAGTATAAGTACAGATATCATTACAGGAAGTATTCGTAAAAACACTCCTGTTTCTCCAGTCATCATAAGTATTGGTAAAAATGCAAATATTGTAGTAGCTGTTGCTGTTAAAACTGCAGGAAACATCTCATAAGCACCATCTAATGCTGCATCATATTTACTTTTGCCCATTTCAAGATGTCTATATATATTTTCACCTACAACAATAGCTTCATCTACTAACATACCCAAAGCTAACAATGCTCCTAAAAGAGATAGCATATTTAAACTATGTCCTAAATAATCAGCACTTATAAGTCCTATCATAAACGAAGTAGGAATACCAACTGCAACCACAAAAGCTATCCTTGCATTTATAAAAAACAATAATGCAATAGATAATAATATAACACCAAATAATATATTTGAAACAACTGTATTTAATCTATTTTTTATCCATACTGAAGTATCAAGATAAGTGGCAAATGTAACATCTTTATATTTTTTTTGTTCATCTTTTAGTATTTGTTTAATTTGTTTTACTAAAGCAATACTATCTCCACTTCTACCTTTGTTTATACCTATTGCTATATTTTTATTTGAATTAAAATGTGAAATTGTTTGTATATCTTTTAGTTTATATTCTACTTTTGCTATATCTTTTAAATATAATTGCACTTGCCCTATTTTAATTATAGAATTTTTAATATCATTTATATCTTTTGCACCATTTGCACTTGATAAAAAATAATGTGCAGATTCTTTATTGTCTTTTATTTCTCCTGCTGGAAATATTGAAGATAGTGAAGACACTGCAGATATAACTGCACTTTTATTTAATCCATAAGCATCTATTTTTTGTTCATCAAATGTTATTAGTAGTTGTTTATCACTATCACCATATATTCTAATACTAGATAAATCACCTAATTTTATAAGTCTTTTTTTCAAATCTTTTGATATTTGAAGTAAATCTTTATTTGGGTTTGAAGAACTAACAGCAACACTTACAAGTGGAAAAGCAATTTTTACTTCACTTACTGTTGGTTCATTCATATCTGCTGGTAAATCTTGTTTGACATTACTTACTATATCTTTTATTTCATCTATTACATCAGATACTTCATAACCATCTTTTATAGTAGCTTTTATACTAAAAGATCCACTTCTTACAACTGTTGTTATTTTATCAAGTTCACTTACATTTGATAAATCATCTTCTATTTTATCTACAGCTAATAAATCTAAAATATCAGAACTAGCTCCAATATATGAACCTTTTATACTAATAGCATTTAGTGCTGAAATAGGAAATATCTCTTTTGGTATTTGTAAATATGAAAATACACTAAGCATAAATATAAATGCTAGTAATATATGATTTAAAATTGGTCTATTTATAGCAAATGCAATTATATTTTTTATCATGAAGTATCCTTAGCTTATTTCAAAATGTCCAAGCTACAAATCTTGTTTGCTTATTACCTTGAGTCATATCAACTATTTTTAGCTCTTTTACATTTAGTTTTGTTAATTGTTTTTGTATATCTTTTAAGTTTTCTTTTTTAGAAACTAGTGTTGTAAACCACTTTACATTATTTTTATATAAAATACTTTGTTTTATCATCTTTTTTATAAATGCAGCTTCACCATTTTTGCACCATAATTCATTTGACATTCCACCAAAGTTTGAAGAATCATCTTTTATATTTAAATTTTTATTTTTTCTTAGTGTCCCTTTTAGTGCCTCTTTTTGAGAAGAATGAAAAGGTGGATTACACATAGTAAAATCAAACTTATCATTTGAAGATATTATATTATTAAATATCTCATGTTTTTTTGTTTGTAATATTGGTGTTATATTCTCTTTTAGATTAGGATTATTATTTAAAATTTTATTCACATTATCTAAAGATTCTTCACTTATATCACTACATACAAACTTCCAATTATAAATACTATTTCCTAGTATTGGGTATATACAATTTGCACCTACTCCAATATCAAGACCTTTTAGATTTTCTTTATTTTCAAATAGGTCAGCAATATAGTGTATATAATCTGCCCTTCCAGGAATAGCAGGACATAGATAATTTTTAGGGATATCCCAATATTTTACATCATAATATGTTTTTAATAGTGCTTTATTTAAAGCTATAAGAGCTAAATGGTTACTAAAATCAATTGTAGTGTTATTATATTGATTTACAAATACATACTCACTCAAACTTATCTCATTTGAGCATAAAAGCTCAAAATCATAATCTTGATTGTGAATATTATTTTTATGAAAAGTTTTTGTTTTCATTTAAATTTATTATTTGTTTTCTCTTGCTATATAAAAATGATTCTTACCATCATTTTTATCATATAGTTTACTTTTTTTATCTCTATATTTTGATATTATCTCTCTTGCTTTTATTAAAGATGGTGCTTTTGCTATAAGCTCTTCTTTATCAGCATCTGTAATAAAACTACTATCTTGTACTTTTTTAAATCTTGAAGCTCTATGCATATCTGTAAATATTACTTTTATTACATCTATATCTCTTTTTACATCAATTGATACTGTTTTCTTTGAGTTATCAAATCTAATAATTCTATTTCCATTTGATGTTATTTTCATAGATGTTGCTTCTTGGATATTTATATTTGAAATATCATCTAGTATTAAATACTCTTTATCATTTATTTCTACAATATCATCAGAAATCTTTTTAATACTTCTTATTGTAGTTTTTTTACCTTTTGCCATGGTATTTTCCTTTAGGTTATTTACCTTTTGCTTTTTGAATAGTATTTACATATTCATATGTTATTTCTATATTTCTTTTTTTAGGTAAACTATTACTTAGTCTATTTACTAAATCATTAAAATCATCAAATAAATAGTTTGCCATAGAACCAGGGATTGAGTTTATCTCATTTAGATATACTTCATCATCTATTACAAAAAAATCACATCTTATAATAGCACCTTCAAAAGTATTGTTATATATCTTTGTAAAGTTATCTTTTAATTTTTGTGTTAACTCATCACTAACTTGTGCTTTTAAAACTTGCTCTGTTCTTGCAAAATCTAAATATTTTTTTTCAAAATCTAAAAATTCTTCTTTTTGAGGTTCTTCTACAATTGAGAAGTTAAACTCTCCATTGATTTTACAACCAGCTAAATTATACTCTTTTACTCCAGCTATAAATGGCTCAACAATAGCACTATTATCAAACTCAAAAGCTGTATCAAGTGCATATGATAGTTCATTTTCACTTTTAACTATAGAAACACCTATACTTGAACCTAATTTTGTAGGTTTTATTATTACTGGGTATTTATCTACTTTTAAATCATTTACTGTATCTGGTGTTACATACTGACATGGAAGAGTTTTTACATCACATCCAGATGAGTATGTTTTAGTAATATATTTATCCATAGATACTACACAAGCTTCATTTCTAGGACCTATAAATGGAATATTAAAAAACTCAAATAATGATGCTAAAACACCATCTTCTCCATCTCCACCATGAGTAATATTTAAAACAATATCAAAATCAATAAATTTTTCACCAAATAAAGATTTTTTAGTAAAACCATTTTGTACAATATTTAGTTTATCAAATTTTTTATAATCCCCACTGCTAAAAAGTTTTGAATTTATTTTGTCACTAGGTATTAAATAAAATTCTCTATACTTATCAATAAATATAAATTTTAAATCATTTTTTAATACTTTTTTCATAGAGATAGATGATACTATACTAATCTCATGTTCATAACTTTTTGCTCCAAATACTATTGCTATTGTTTTACTCATATTTTCCCTTATTTTATTTATTTAATCTTTTCAATGCTTCTTTAACTAAATCAGATGTACTAGAACTAGTACAACCTTTTAAAGCTTTGTTAATTGCATCTTTTTTAAATCCTAATGATTCCAGTGCAAGTACAGCATCACTAGCAATTGCACTTATATTATTATCATTATTTCCATCTACAACAAATCCACTAAGCTCTACTAATATTCTACTAGCTCCCTTTGGACCAATACCTGGTACTCTTTTTAGACTTCCTACATCATTTGTACTTACTATTTGAGCAAAAGAAGTTGGAGTATATGTACTACAAATAGCAAGAGCGACTTTAGGACCTACACCATTTATTTTAATAACAGTATCAAAAAGTTTTTTTTCATTTGTATCTAAAAAACCATACAATGTATTTGCATCTTCTCTTATTATTTGTGTTGTGTGTAATTTTACTTCATTTGTTATTATTGCACTTGAACAGTTTATAGAAACAAACACTTCATATGTTAAACCATTTACATTAATATGTAAAAGTGTTGGTTCTTTTTTTTCTACTTTACCTTGTATTGCTACTATCATTTTATCTCACAGTTTATGTATATAAATTATAAGTAGTATATTAGCTAATTATTGCTTATTAGCTTATTTACTTATCATACTTTAAAAGTATAGTATAAAAATTTTATTTTGATTGAAAATATGTCAGTTTGTAATATTTTATATAAATATTATTAATATACTTATATAAAATACTAATATCACCAAATTTCATTAAATCAATTGATTTAATGAAATAAAGTTTAGAATAATTATTTTTAAAACTTATTGAACAGTTACATTACCTTCAACACAGTTCATATCAGTTCCATCTATAGAGATAACTTTAGTAAATGCATTTCCATCTTTTAATGTAACATTTGTAGATAAACAAGACTGAACAGTATATGTTCCTTGTTTATTGAACCACTCACTTATTGTATCATTAAAGTCACTGTATGCTGAATTTGCTCTTATTGTATTTACTTGAGATGTTAAATCAACAGTCATTGCACCATTTGCATCTGTTGTAAATGTATCTGCTGTAATATTTGTAGAATTAGCATTTTTTGTTACACCAGAAGTATTAGTATATGCAATATTTAATGCACTATCTGTTCCAACTACAATATTTGCACTTGTATCACTAGATTTTGTAATATTTGTATTTGTAACTTTGATTAATACTTCTTTTTCATCTTGAGTAATTCTCATAGCAAATGTAGCTCCACTAGTATTTCCATCTACTCTTTCTGCAAAGTTTGCATAAGAAGCTGTTAAAGTATTATCAAAACCTGTAGAAACAGTAATAGGTGCTACTTGACCTTCTCTTGTAATATTTGTATCAACCCCAGCTAATGAAAAGTCTTGATAATCATAAGCTACTGCTTTTTCATCTGTTACTAAACTTGATGTATTATAATCTGAAGCATCAACTTTTTCATCTTCTACATCATCTAAAATTTCATCAAAACTACTAGATAAAGCTTTTGCTGTTTTTGCAGCTTCTTCTGTTTTATTTTCTTCAATATTTTTTTCAACAGCAGCTGTTACAACTTCAACAGCTTTTGATACTGTTTTTAATTCAGTTACATTTGTTAATTTTGTTTCATCAATATTTTTTAATGTTTCTTTAACAACAGTAAGTGCTTCAATTGTGTTTGCATCAGTAGTAACTGATTTTATTGTAGTAGTTAATGCTGTATCTAATTTAGCACCATCAGTATCTTTTGTATCTGCTTTTAATGATGTTGCAATAGATGCAAATGCTTTATCAGAGATAGTTTTATCAGCTGTATCTGTTTTACTTAAAGCCTCAACTATTTTTTGAACTTGTAAAATTGCTTTTAAAGCTTTTTTAGATTCTGGTTTGTCTATATTTGCTACTGGATCCATATCAAGTGTTGCAACATCTAATCCAAGACCATTTGCAATTTGTTTTTTAACTGAATCAATAGAATCAGATGAAGTAACTGCAGCAGCTACTAATGTAGTAAGTGGAGTTACAACTGTAGAACCACCTTTTTTAGCTGGAATTACAGCTTTTAGTGTACCTTCAAAAGCTTCACCTGTAGCCATATCTGTTCCACCTGAAACTTCGATTTTTTTAGTATTATTACCAAAATCTTTATTTGGTACTTTTACAATTGTCCATTTACCATTTGCATCAGTCTTTGCTGTTTTACCATCATAGTTTACATTTGCACCAGAGATATATCCATCTACAGCTGTACCACTTAAATCTGTTGTAAATGATGAAGGCTTAGACTCTCCATAACACCCAGAAAATACTGTTGCAGCTAATATAGAAGATGCAATCATACTTAATTTAATATTTTTATTCATAATTATTCCTTGAATTTTTATGTATTATAAACTAATTTAAAATAAACTAAGCTTAAACAATAATAATTTATGCTATTATTTTTGTATATTATTTAAATTAAGGAGTGCAAAATGTTAAAATATTTAATGCTTGCATTATTATTTTATGGTTGTGGTCCAAGTGGAAGTTGCGATACAAATAAAGAAACTATTATTGAAGAAGAATCATCTACAAATGAAGAAACTACAGTAGAAGTACAAAGAGGTGATGTGTATAATGCCATAGTTATTGATTCAAATGGTCAAAAAGCAATCTGGGATATTTATGATAATAATAACACTCTATCAAATAAATATACATTTAAAGAAAAAGTTAAATATCCTATTTATGTATCAGGTGGGATTATTGATATAAATCAAGATTTTAAAATAGATACAAATGATACAAAACTTGATATTAATATGAGTTCAAATACAAATATTATAACTCCTATTTCTACATTTTTAGTAAATGCTTCAAATACACAAAAAGAAGTATTAAACCAATATATAGATTTAAATTTTAATCTTAATATAAATGATATTGATAAATATTTACCAAGCTCATATACTACTAATGAACTATCGATCCTAAATAATGCTTTATATTTAAATATCAAAAAAAATAATTTTGAACTAAATACAACTATTTTAGATGATATAAAATCTAAAGCTGAGCAAAATAGTTCACTTAATAGTAAAGATATGTTAAAGTATCTTGAAACATACATTATAGATACTCAAAATATTCAAACATTAAATGAGGATGAGATTTTAGATTTTAATACTCAAATATCAAAAATAAAAAATGTAATTAGTCTTAATAATGGATATTTTTCAAGACAAGTTAAAACAACTAATACTATAGAGGATATATGGAATTTTACATTTAAAATAAATAACAAATCAGAAGAACCTTTTGATTTAGCTGTTAAAATCTCTAAGGAATCTGGTGCATTTGGTACTATTGTATTTAATAATAATCAATTAATAAATAATACTTTTAGTTCTGCTAAAACTATGTCTGTTTATTTTAAATCATCAACAGGAAGTAGTTTATCTAAAACATATGATGGAGTAAGATTTATGCCTATAGAAAACTCTATTGATATTTATGAAAATTATTTATTAATCAACTTTGCAAATATTATGTTAAGTGATGATTTTAATGAGTACCTTGAAAAATTTACAGCACAAGGTAACTATAAAGTTGAAATATTTATAAAAGGTGGTTTAAGTATTTTAAATGATCAAACTTTATCTTCTACTAAAGAAGTAGAAATATATAATGATTCTGTATTATTCCCAAATGATAGTCATATAATAACAGCAGATTTAAATATAAGTAATTAATGATGAAAAATATAATTTTAATTTTAACACTAAGTTCAACTATAGTTTTTGCCGAACAAATGCAACTAAAACTTGAATATCAAAAAGTAAATGATACTCTTGATATACTAAATATAAAAGAAAAAGAGTTCTCAGGTAATAAAAACTTATCTTCACTAGGTGATATGAATGGATATACAATAGATTTTAA
>Ga0256828_1001313_pt1 | contig 15648 bp, 17 predicted proteins | sample CV88metaG_FD_185993 | JGI IMG/M metagenome (GOLD analysis project Ga0256828, IMG submission 185993) | Hydrothermal vent microbial communities from East Pacific Rise, Pacific Ocean - CV88 | ecosystem: Environmental > Aquatic > Marine > Hydrothermal vents | place: Pacific Ocean: East Pacific Rise...
TATCAACTATAGTAAATCAACACGCGCTATCTCTCTGGAAGACTCTTTGCAGCAGACAAAAGAACCTTCCAATGCCTTCATGGAATTGGCAAAATTCAATGCAGCCGTACTTCTCTTCCTGACCGAAAGGAAAGAGAGTATTGAAAGAGGGCTCCAGGCGCTTTAACCCTCTCACGCTACTTAGTACGATGAGGCTTGCACTCACATTTTAAAATAAATTTTGCAATACCGTCAAGCTGTACCGCTGTCAAATCAGTATAGGCACGCATAGGGATGGTATATTTCGGCCACGCTCCTTTACTGCCATGAAGAATAGCATGCTTGATAGGTTCAATCCCCTTATCGGCATACTTCTTCCCTATCTGCGCAAAGGAAGGTGCGATCTTCCCTGCAGCGGCAATATGGCACATTTTACAGTCTTTGGTCGCTAACACCTGTTGTGCCGGAGGCAGCGCATCGATCTTGGCTTTCTCCTGCAGAATCTCTAACATTTTCATCTGGTCATAGGTATCAAAAATATGGTGGGCAATTGCTTCGAGTTCCTCTTCGGTCACATTGCCTTTCTGTGCCGGCATCACTCCGTATGTATCAAGACTCTCTTTATTGCAATAGGCTTTATCTCTTTCGGGATGAATCACATACGATTGCACAAAAGAGGTAAATTTTCCTCTCAGTTCCGAAGGGTTATCGACTTTCATCCAGTCTTTCAAATGTACTGTTACCGTATAGAGAGGAGGAGCCAGCTCTTTGTCACTTGTCTTTGGCGGCATATCAAGATTATGGCATTTGGCACACTTTTCTGCAGCCAGCTTCTCTCCATCAAGGTTGGCAGTATGCTTTTGCATATTGCATCCGGAAAACAACAGTGTCATACAGACAAGAAAAAACAGTTTCATAAATAACCTTATCTTAACTTTTTAATAATTATACGTTATATAGGTTAATATCTGATAAAGTTTTTGGAGGTACCCTTAAATTCTTTACTTCAGTACTTCAATCACTTTTTCTTTTATAACCTTTACTGAGAGAGCATTGCCACAAACAGGTTCAGTCAAAAATATTTCTCTGCTGCTGTCTACAAAAAACAGTGCAGGAAAGCATGTTGCATAATACATTTCTACAGGATAATGCTGCTTTCCCTCATAGGTAACGATCACAGCAACCGCTTTTTCATTGATCGTATCAATATATGGCTGCTCCATAAAAATATGTTTGATCATATCTCCGGAGCGTGAGGAACCTTTCTTTACAAGAAGAACAAGAAGGGGTTTATGCGCATGAAGTGCTTTTTGATGCGCCATAGTATAGTCACCTTTCCAGTGGACAAAATTGGCTGAGAGAATGAGAGGAAAGAGCCACAGCCAAAAAAGTTTTAATGGCTGTGCGTACATCATCTATTTTTTATCTTCAGAATCATACAGGAAAATACCAGAAGGGTGTTTTACCTGATAAATCTCGCGTTCAAGATACCACTCGTTGGTATCAAGCACATTGACCTGGTTGGCATCATTGACAGAAACATAGAGTTCAGGGTATTTTTTTGACCATCTCACATGAAGCACTTTGCCTTTAAAGGTAAATGTCTTGATGATCTTCAGTGTTTTTGTATCGATGATCTGAATCGTTGGGAAATTTTTTCCGGAATAGGTCACTGCCAGATATTTCTGGTCTGGACTCAATGAGGTAAAGACCGGCAATCCCTGTGTTCTGATATTTTTAATAAACTTGAAATGGTTGTCATACACCATCACCGCATTGTCTCCTACCGCAGGAATAAATGTCCTCTCTTTGCTCAGAGACCAAAAACCAAAATGTGGTACTTTCAGAACAGGCTTATTGCCCTCTGCCGTTACTTTAATCAGATGATATTGCATGGTATCCAAATCAATCACACCAAATCCTTTGGTCAAAAAGAATCCTACAATATAGGTATTCTTTTTGATCATCGCATCAAAAGGCATTTTTCCTACCTGAAATTCTTTATATCGTTTGAATTTCGGTAACCCTTTGCCTGCATTTTCATCTTTGAGTACAGTCACTTTGTCATTATCCATCTGTGCAAAGATGATCATATCTTTATAAATTTTGATACCCACATTTTTTGAACCGGTCACAATTTTGTCAATCGGTTTCAGGTCACGGGTCAGGATATCGACAGATTTATCATCATAATTGGCAACAGCCACATAATTCTTGCCAATAACAAATCCGATAGCAGATTTGCTTGTTTTGTACTCTGCTTCCCTTTTTTCCGTTTTGGGGTCAAACTTTACAACATATCCGTCACGGCTGATCAGATATGCATCTTCCCCGTCAAACTTGATAATTCCATGGTTCATATTGTGCATATGCTCCATATGCCTTTTTGCCAAGCCGTCCTCAATAACGGCAACAGATTCACTTTCACGCTCCACAACAAAATACTTCTCTTTTGCACTCAAGGTCGTTGCAAAAAATGCTGTACCCAAAAGCAAAACCGACAGTAAAAATCTCATATATGTATCCTTTAAAAATAAGTGGCTTCATTGTACTGAAAAATATATAACAACTCTGTTTATATCGATTAATTTTTTATAGTAAAGGGATTAAAATTGACGAAAAAAGAGATCTGTAAACTTTTTGATTCTAATCAAGACAAATTTTATCCTATTTAGATATATTTCGAAAAATTTTATTATCTAGAGGAAAAAATGAAACTGTTTTATATGATCCTGGGGCTTACCGCAGGTACGACACTCTTTGCAGATGTTGCTGCAGGTAAAAAGGTATTTGCCGCCAACTGTGCCATGTGCCACACAACCAATGGAGGAAGGGCTTTGGGCCCCGATATGAACCTGGTGGCCTATACCCGCCGTAAAGCTGAGATAATTGCCTATGCCAAAGATCCGTATGAACACTACAGAGAATTCGGCTACAGTGCCAACGCCATGCCCACGCTGCCTCTTGAAGATCAGGAATTCAAAGATGTTGCCGACTATATCAGTTCACTGCAACCGTTCAAGAAATGGATGATTAAAAAAACACCAAAAAATTAGAACTTTTTCCAGAAACTTTTGCTGAAAAGCAAAAAGACTGTATAAAATTCAAGTCTTCCAATAATCATCCCTACAGAGAGGACTACTTTATCTATCTCAGAAAAAAATCCGTAATTGTGTGCCGGACCGGTCAGGGAAAATCCCGGCCCAATGTTTCCGACACACGCCAATGCTGTTGAGACAGAGGTCATGGCATCAAAACCTCTCGCGAACAGGTACAGTGTCAGAAACATATTGGTAATGACAAAAAGAAAAATAAAACCGGTCGTCGATGAGATAATTTGCGATGAAACTTTCTGATTGTCTATAAAAACACCCAATACAGCATTGGGGTGCAGTGTTTTTTTCAGCTGCATTGCAATATTTTTAAACAATACAATATAACGGATCACCTTCACACCCCCTGCTGTCGAACCGGCATTTCCGCCCACCAGCATGGCAACAAAGATCACGGCTATCGCAATATGCCCCCACTGCTCATAGTCAAGTGTGGCAAACCCTGTAGTGGTCAGGACAGAAGCTACCGTGAACGAAGCATGTGTCAATGCATGGAAGTAACTGTCATAATCCACAAAAACATCAATCGTGCTCAAAAGCAGGGAAAGGATTATAAAGATAGCCAAATACCATAACACCTCTTCTCTTCTGTAGCCCTCTGCTTTTCCTGTTGAAAAGAGTTTCAAGTGTGCCAGAAAGTTGATCCCGGAAATGATCATAAAAAAGGTCGTAATCCATACGATCACATTGGAATCATAATACCCAAGTGAAGCATTTTTTGTTGAAAAACCTCCTGTTGATATCGTAGAAAAAGCATGATTGATTGCATCAAAGAGATTCATTCCTGCCAATTTTAATGCAATGGCATCCACCACAGTAAAAAGGAGATAAATACCCCACAGCCGTATAGCCGTATCTTTAACCTTCGGTGTGATCTTTTCCATTTTGATCCCCGTAGATTCTGCTTTGAAAAGTGTCATGGAACCACTTGGATTGATAAGGGAGAAGAGCCCCACACCCAAAACAATGATCCCCATACCTCCCAGCCAGTGCATCAGGCTTCTCAGGTACAAAATCGACTTTGGCAGTGATTCTATGTCGGAAAAAACGGTGGCTCCGGTCGTCGTAAAGCCGCTAACGGACTCAAAAAAAGCATCTGCCGGAGAAATAGCCGTATAGAGCAGGAAAGGAATCGCCCCTGCTACCCCCAGAAGGATCCATATCAGATTGACAGAGAGTATGCCTCCTTTAATGCTCAATTTCATCTTGTGTTCTTTAAGCAGGAAAAAAATAATCACATTTGTCATCAATAAAGCAAAATCAAAATAGAGAAATCTGCTCATCTCTTCATGGTAAATCCACCCGACAACAATAGCGCTAAAAAAGAAAATACTCAGTGCTACACCGATGACTGAAACAAATTTAAAAATATTTTTTAAAGCGTGTATATCCACTGCTGTATCTCTTCTTTATTTTCAAAGGCTCCAAAGACCACAATAATGTCTCCCTGCTCAAGCTGACTGACTTCAGAAAAGAGATGCAGTTTCTCTTCCCTTAAAAGCAAAACAATGGATGTCCCGATATTTACCGCTTTGGGCTTTTTGCCTATAAGCTCTGAATTGGGATAGATCTTTCTCATGAAAAGGATGCCGCTTCCTCCGCAAAAATGTCTCTGTGTAACAATGGAACTGGAGGATATCTTTTCCAGGATCGCATAATGGGCTCCTGCTTTGCTGCCTCTAACCACTACCACACCCATTTTATGCATCAGATTATAATAGGCTTTGTCATTGTTGACCGCAACCACTTTTTCTATACCATACTCTTTGGCTTCTATACATTTGACAATGTTTTTTTCATCGTTGTGCCCGGCGGCAATGATCATATCGGCATTTTTAAGCCCCTCTTCTTCAAACAGGCGCTGATCTTCGTAAGCGGAGTTAATGATGGTAACTTTATCCTGAAGCAGTTCCGAAGCTGTCCTGCAATGGTGGATATCTTTTTCAATCATTTTGATATCCAGCTTTTTATCCAAAAGTGCTTTTGCAATTTTCTGCGCCAGCGTATTGGCACCAAAAATAACGATCTTCTTGATGGAGGAAGGCATCTTCTCATCCAGTTTGGCCGAGATCTTCTCAACAGCTTCCATATTGCCAAAAAGGTAGACAAGGTCCTCTTTCTGGATACGTTCACTTTTATCGGGTACAAAGAATGATTTTTCCCTCTCTATCCCGACAATGGCTACACTCTCGCTGACAAGTTCCTCTACCCGATAAAGCATCTGTGCATCATACTGTACCCGTATGGAAACCAGTTTATGTTTGGTCTGATGAAACATTTTTACATTGTTCGCTTTGGGAAAGGTAAAGAGTGCTTTGACTTTGTTTGCTGTTGTGATATCCGGGAAAACCGCATAGTCTATTGAGAGTTTCTCCAATACATGACTCTTTAAAAAACCGTCATTTTTAAGTCTGATGATCTTTCTTTTAACCTCTACCACATCTTCGACAATAAGCGTAGAGAGTAGATTGGCTTCATCCGAATCCGTTACAGCAATAAACAAGTCTACCTTCTCAAGATTGAGAGACTGGTAGGTTTTTGGATTTTCAATATCTCCCTGAACCACGAGAATATCAATATCTTCATCCAGTTTATTCAGTTTGACAATATCCTTGTCTATCACTATGACATTATGCTGAAAAGAGAGGGTATGCGCAAGGCCATATCCTACTGTCCCCGCACCGGCAATCATAATATCCATCTATCCTTCCTTTCTGAAAAGGGTACTCTCTTAAAACTTTAAAGTTACTTTTTTAATCAGCACAGGCTCCAGCAAACGCTTATCGGAAAGATTGACAGCACTTGCACACTCTGCTTTTGCCAATTGGACATACAGGCCGGCAATAACCCGGTCACCTTTTTGTACCACTGGTATTGTATAGTGTAATACTTTGGTTTCATCTGGCTTTAAATTATTCACTTTCCCTGCAGTTGCATGGTAGGGAATGATAACCGGTTTTCCATGCGCTTTAAAACTGGCTGCAAAATATCCCTCTGTATCCTCTCTTGGGTCTCTCTTGTAATTCTGCCAAATGACTTTATTACCTCTTATTAGCTCTATTTTCAGAAATTTTGCACGTGCAGACTGGATGATCAGGGGATGTTCCATTTTGTTGTGCATCATGATGTCAAGGGTATTATGATCAACGGTAATATTCAGATCGACACCTTTTTTTCGAAATGCAGCATCATGGATACCCAAAAACTTATGGCTGGCATGATGGAGTCTTGCTCTTTTGTTGATCTTGTCAGAGCCTCCCTCCAGTTCGGGCATATGGCACTTAATACAATTTTCACTGTTCTGACCCTCTTCCATTGCATGAAAAATTGTCACATTGTTTTCATTCAGTTTATGCGAATGGCAGCCGGTACATACTTTTTTGGCATAGATGGGATTTTGAACAGAAGAGTGCTTGTCGTTATGGTCGGGGTTTTCCAGCCTGCCATAGAGCGTAGGTTTATAGTTCGCTGCCTGTTTTGCTTTAATATTCAGGTTGAAACGATGGGATTTTTTCACATAGGCAATTGTATGGCAAAAGTAGCAACTGATCGCATCTGTATGTGTTTTATTGTTTTTATCAGGCCGGGCTTTACCCGTAACGATCTCTCTAAGATTATTTGCCATAGGCATATGGCAGGTTGCACAGTCATATTTTTTCATACTGATCTTATCTGCTATTTTCCGGTGCAGTACATCGTTAAAATAGCCTTTGGAGTGCATAGAGGATTGAAACTCGTCATAAATCTTTTCATGACACTCTTTACAGGAATCATTGTCAAGATACTTGGCCTCAAGAGAGGAGAAGAGTCCAAGCAAAAGAATACAGCATTGAAAAAAAACCATCCGTTTCATTGTAAACCTTGGTAACTTATTGAAAAGATCCAGAGATCATCTCAATAAATCACCCTCTCCCGAAGGAGAGAGTAAAAGAACAATTACGCACCAGGTACGTGTTGTCTATGCTCAACTGAGTATGTAAACGTAGGTGTTGTCAAGTTTTCAATATACTTCACGAACTTACCTGTTTCAGACTCGTAGATACCAATTCTACCGGTAGTCCACTCAGAGATCATTGTCCATTTACCATGGTTGGCAGGCTCTGCATGAAGCAGTCTAGGCTGTACAGGATTTTTTACTGCTTTACCCAAATGGTCAGGCATAGGCAAGATTTTCTCTTTACCAAATGCTTTTTCATTTACAGCCACTTTTTCATGTTGTGTTGCATCCCATTCTTGAAGGACTTTACCTGTTTTTGCATCAATAAGCTGACCTTTTTTCTTACCAACTTTAATGATTCTGTCAGTTTCAAGCGTCTCTTTGTTGATCAAGTGAACTTCATTGTAGTTTGCTGGTTTACCAAGCACACAGTCAGACCAGATCCATGGAGTGTCTTCACCTGTACCGACAAACAGTCCACCACCGGCAGTTTTAATCTTTTTAACCACTTTCCAATCTGGAGAAGACCAGATAACCACTTGACCAAAGTTCATACTTTGCGTTGCATTGAGCTGTTTACCCAATCTTTTATTGAACCAAGAAGAACCTTGACCTGGGTGCGGCTTAGACTTTTTACCTGTATGCACTTTTGCTGCAAGTTTTTTAGTCTTTTGATCCACAATTCCCATAAGGTCAGACCCCTGAGATGCCACTTGTACATAACGACCATAATCTTCACCCTCATTCTCATTCAAGAATGCATCATGAAGCACTTTACCGATCCCTGGAATATCTCCTACAATAGGAAAGTCCGGTTTACTGTAATCTACAATATAGACATGACCTGCATCTTTCAGTGCAAATGAGAAGTAAGGACCATATGGTGTATCTGCAATGTAGGCAACACGGCTAGGCTCAATCTGCCCGTCTGTATTGATGACACGGCTGGTATCATAGACTTTAAGCGGCTCAAGTGTATGTGCATCACACAGTACTGCACCGCCTGGGTTATAGTTACCCGCCATGACATATTTACCATCTGGAGAAACCGCAAGACCACGAGACTCTTGACCTACTTGAACAGATGCCAATGCAGGTTGTCCCGGAGCAGCGATATCAAACATCGTCAATTTACCTGAACGGGAAATAGAGTAAGCATATCTAGGCTCTTTTTTATTGGTAACTGTTACGTGAACCGCAAATCCAGCTTTATGGCGAGACAATACTTTACCTGTAGTTGAATCGATAAAGTCAACCAAAGATGCATCTCTTTCCGTTGCAAATGTAATATCTTTTACATCTTTTACATCTGCTGCTTTTGGATATTTTTTAGCCAACGCTTCTCTGTCAGCCAGTTTTGTCCATGATTTATGTACTTCATCAAGGCTCAATTTAAGTTCAACCGTATTTTTCCAGTCCATCAACCAGTCAATCATACCAGTTGCATCATCTTTTGAAAATTTTGCTTTCCATGCAGGCATTGCAGTATTTTCTCTACCGTTCAAGATCGTTTCAGCCAAAAACTCTCTATTTTTCTTTTTCAATGCTTTTGGTCTAAGGTCAGATCCAACACCACCCTGGTGGATAGGACCGTGACATCCCTGACACTCTTTCTCATACATTTTTGCAAAATCCATGTTTGATGTACCAGCGATAGCCATTGTTGCCGCGAAACTTGTTACTGCTGCCAAACCTAAAATTTTATTTAACTTCATTTGTTCTCCTTTTTTAAAAACATCAATGTAGTATGGGTAAAACATTTGCTTTACCCACTTTTTTTGTAAAGGGCTAACTACCCTTCACACTGCTGCAAGATTTACTTCTCCTGCTCCAGTCTCTTTTTTTCACTGAAATAGATCCAGAACATTGGCAATATGATCACCGTATGCAAAAAGATCGTCAATGTCAAAGGTCCCTGATTTAACATACCAAAGAAACTTGGTACGACATCTGTAAATGGTTCAAACATTTTTACTCCTTTAATCTATATTGGAGAGGAGAGCCTCTCCATCTTTTATGCTGCTTGCGCTGCTTTTGCCTGCTTACCGATAGTAAGAAGATCCCATACAAGATAAACGAACCCTACGAATGTTACTACACCCATAATTGCTCTCCAGACCATTGCCTGAACAAACCAAGGCAACTCTTGTGCAGTAAAGAATGCATTCCAACCGCCGCCAAGTTCAGCTCTTTCGATGAGTACCTGTTCATAACCTGCAATGGTCAACGCTACACCCATACCCAATACGCCGAACGTAATAAGGAAAATTCCCATTTTAGATTTGAATGTTGCTTTGAGCTCTTTAATACCATAAGCATACTGGACACCCATATACATCATTCCGATAAGGATCGTTGCATAGGCTCCAAAGAATGCCAAGTGGCCGTGAGCTGCTGTAAACTGAGACCCGTGTGTATAAATGTTTACCTGTGGCAATGTATGGAAGAAGCCCCAGATACCAGCCCCAAGGAAGTTACCAAATGCATTGGTTACGATCCAAGCCATAGCAGGACCATTATTCATAACCTTACCAGCTTTACCTTCTGCTTTAGCAATACCTTGCTCTTTACCCCAATCATAGAGTACGTGAACGAACATTGCAACCAACGGAACTGGCTCTAGTGATGAGAACAGTGCACCAATTTCCCACCAGTACTCAGGTGTACCGATCCAGAAGTAGTGGTGACCAAGACCTAAAATACCTGAACCGAAAAGCATCAATACTTCGATCCATAGCCACATCTCAACGATTTCACGCTTCGCACCGATAATTTTGATAAGTGCGTATGCTGCCAATGTACCGACAAATACTTCCCAGGTAGCTTCAACCCAAAGGTGTATTACCCACCACCACCAGAATTGATCCATAGAGATGTTGTCTGTAAAGAACATACCTGCCAAATAGAGGCCTGCAAGTGCCATCAAGTTGGCAACCATAACAGTCATAATTCCTGTTTTCTGCCCCTTCATATAAGTTGCAAAAACATTCCAGTAGAATATAAGTACAACCACAACAATACCGATATCGGCCCATCTTGGTGCTTCAAGGTACTCTCTACCTTCATTGATTAGCCAGATAGTTGTTTCTGTACCAGAACCAACCTGGATAAAGATGTAAACAAGAACAACTACTGTTACTGCCGCTGTCAATACCCAGAATGCCAACTTGCCAAGACCGATAGCAACAGGTTGCTCTCCTGTCTCATCCGTAAGCATAAAATATGTTGAACCAATCATTGCATAAAGCATCCAAACTACGAGGGCATTGATATGCACCATTCTTGCTACTGAAAAATCGAACAATTCAAACAAGAATCCCGGAACCAAGAATTGTATTGCGGCAATCAGACCCATAAGGAGCTGTGCACCAAAGAGTATAATTGCTACTCTGAAGTACATCATCCCTAATTCTTTACCTTTATCGCCCGCAAATTCATTTGTTTTAATACTAGTGAGCATTTGTGCCTCCTGTTTTGAATTGATCAACAGTTTTAGAGAAGTTTCTTGGGAAACCGTTGGTGTCGATACTACTCATATGCTTGAGGAAAGCTACCAATCCTTTTGCTTCATCCGCAGTGATTCCAAGATTTGGCATCATACGTGCATGCGTAGGATACTGTGATGGATGCTGTAAAAATTCAGCCATTGCTTCTTCTACAGTATTTTTTCCTGTCATACCCTGCATAGGGCCACCATTCTGCCATGCCGGATCCAACCATGCTTTGGTAAGGTCTGGAGCATAATATGCACCGTTACCCAAAAGTGTATGACAGTTCATACAGTTCTTTGCCTGAGAAGTCAGTTTACCAAGGTGAAGCAGTGCTGCTGCATCTTTTTCACTCCACTCTTTACCGAAGAATGGCTGCTTCTCACCGATTACCGGTACCTCATGCCCTCTCTTTTTACTCATTTTGTAATCAATATGATAATTGATCACCGTTGGAGCAGGTACCCTTTTGGTTACTCCGTTTTTAAGGTCTGCATCCGTACCCATACTGATCTGTCCAAGCGTATCGAACGTTAGCCAGATAAGCAAAATCGTTGCAAATCCCGTTACCCATGCCGCTGAACGACGCCAGAATGGAATGCTGGTCCAAACCGAAACATTTTTGTTAGCCATGTGTCCTCCTTTTTTTGTTTATAAGAAGTTCTTCGAACAAAATTAAAATTATTGCCTGAAAAACATACTTATATTATTTATTGGTATCCTGTACGATATCATCCGTATCTTCATAACGCGCATCCCCTGCACTTATAAGATAAAAATAGAGGTGGGGAACAAAGAGATATGCCACCATTGTGACCATCATTACTTTTACTGTAAAATGGTTACTTTGGATAAGCATGGAGAAATCGTACAAGAAGTAAGTTTGTAATGCCCAAAATAGATACCCTACAGGCATCCATTTTTTGGAAAAGTACCCCATTTTGGCGAGCGTTATAACCGCTGCATAGCCCACGCCAAAAACAAGCACCAGTGTCGATTCAACAAAGATCGGCAAGAATTGATCTAATGCGATCTCCGGACGAACGAATAACTGTTCCATTCATGTCTCCTGTTTAAAGTATCTATTTACTGAAGGGGTCAAAACCCTAGAGCATAAGAGTATTATGACAGTTTAGAGATTAGAAGGGGTTGACATATATCAAGAAAAAGAAGAAAAATCAATGAAATTGATCTCTTGGTTAAGCAGAAACGATCGTTTCATTTTAAATGAAAACGGTAGCAAGAGAGAACGTTACTTAACGATACATCTCGCAGCAAAAAAAGGCCTTACATAATGGGGTGAAACAAAATTGTCATCTTTCAGAGACCAGTCATTTTCTTTCTTAATGTATACTGACTGCGCTACTTTTCTCTGCATTCTGCTTTCACAGATAATTGTCTGGCCATTCTCAAATGCTGCTTTGACTGCTTCCATTCTGCCTGTAGTGATCTTATAGTGTAAACCTACCATCACACCAATCACCAGCGATACCCACAGAAGTCCTCTTTTCCAGGCACCTTTTGCCATAAACGGACGTGTACCCACAAACAGAGTAATTAGCAGAATAATAGCTCCCAGTATAAGGTAAGCACCTTCAAGATATAAAAAATTTTGCATATGTATGATCAGCCTCTATAGAATAATTTTTTTGAATTAAAAATAATGATAACACATTTCCTCCTTGTACCTATTGATATTCATCAAGCCTGTTTTAAACAAAAGCCTCTATACTTGCACGAATATATAGATTGAAAGGCTTGCAATGCAGCATATGAGAAAATTCCTTTTACCCGCACTTTTCCTGGGCTTTCTCTTCATCGGTATTGCTGCACTGATAGAAAGTAAACCCAGCCCAAAAAATGCCCGGGTGTATAAAACAGTGCAGCAGTTCAGCCCGTACACCCTCGAAAAACGTTTTGGCGGCTTGCAGATCATCAATAAAGAGGACCCCGATTTTAAAGAAAAACCAAACAATATGACACTCTTCAAAGAGTTTGAACGTCTGGAGAAAGCATGGGGGAAAAAACATTTGAAATATACCAACAATCAATTGATTATCATGGATAACAACGGAACTACTGTCCATATCCTCAGACTAAAGACAAAAGATGAAGCAGCCTTTGTTCATCGATATTACGGAATATAATATGCTTGATATTATATTAACACTTGTTTTTTCTGTCGTCATGCTGGTTTTTATGGCATTTCCGGCAATGAAAATAGTCGAATGGATCGAAACCAAAAGAGCACTCTCGGACACTTGGCACAATCTATTGCAAATTCTCATTACCATTTTCCTCTCTCTTCTTATCGGGTTGTTCCTGCGCTTTGCATAATAACCCTCTATTAACCACATTTTAGATAAAATAATTCATTAATTTTTACATGCACACTGCATATTTTTGGAGAATAGATAAATGAACGAAGCAAAATATATATGGATGGATGGTGAACTGATAGAGTGGAAAGATGCAAAAGTCCATGTACTGACACATACGGTACACTATGGAAATTCTGTTTTTGAAGGGACAAGGGCCTATCAGACAGAAGATGGACTGGCCATTTTCAGGTTGGACGATCACTGCAAGCGACTCTACAACTCCGCCAAGATCGTTGCGATTAAACCCAATTTGGACTACGATACGGTTAAAGAAGCGCATATTGAAATCCTCAGAAGTAATGGTTTTACAAAAAATGTCTATATTAGGCCTATCATTTTTCTTGGGTATGGCCAAATGGGGATACATCATATCAAAGTACCGGTAAGAACGACCGTTGCTGCCTGGGAATGGGGTGCCTATCTGGGAAAAGAAGGCTTGGAAAAGGGTATTAAATGCTGTACTTCATCGATTACCCGTAATCCGAACCGTTCAACATTCGGCAAAGCAAAAGCAGCAGGGAATTACCTTAACAGCCAAATGGCAAAATATGAAGCGATAGAAAATGGGTTTGATGAAGCACTGATGCTTGATGAGAACGGTTTTGTAGCCGAAGGTACCGGAGAGTGTATTTTTATTGTACGTGACGGGAAACTTATCTCTCCTCCAAATGACAACTCTTTAGAATCCATCACCCAGGCAACTGTACTTGAACTTGCCGCCGATATGGGTATCGAGATAGAGAGACGCAACATTACAAGAGATGAAATATATATTGCGGATGAACTGTTTTTAACCGGAACAGCCGCAGAGGTTACACCTGTTAACTCCTATGATCACAGAGTGATCGGAAATGGGAAAAGAGGCCCACTCACCCAAAAACTGCAGGAAGCCTATTTTGATGTTGTATTTGGACGTAATGAAAAATACAAACACTATCTAACATATATTTAACCCAGAATATGCATTAGGGATTCCCCCACCTCTTTCTGATGCATCATCCGGGATTCACAGCAACAGACTCCCGGGTTTACAAAAAAACCATATACGAAGGAAAATCATGCCAGCAGACATGAACGACTATTTTAAAAAGAAAAAGCCCAGTAACAACACTCAGGGTAACACTAACAACAGTTTCCAAAACCCTATGGGCAATATGGGGAAAGGTGCACCATGGATCTTCATTGTTCTTGCTGTCGCTTTTGCCCTCTTTGCACTCAAACCCTTTACCATCATCAATTCCGGTGAAGTCGGTATCAAGATCAATACGGGTAAATTTGAAGATACGCCTTTGGAACCTGGCCTTCATTTTTTCATTCCTGTCTTTCAAAAGATTGTACCGGTCAACACACGTATCCGTCTGATTACCTACTCTGACATTTCAACAGGTGCACTGGGTGACGGGTACAGGAACTATGAAGGTGGGCTCAAGAGAAATCCTGCCATTACCGTACTTGACAGACGCGGTCTGACTGTCAATATTGATATTGCAGTACAGTACAGACTGCGTGCAGAAACCGCACCAAGAACCATTGAAAAGTGGGGTACAAGCTGGGAAGAGAAGATCATCAACTCCAAAGTACGTGAAGTGGTACGCGATGTGGTAGGACAGTATACGGCAGAACAGCTTCCGGAAATGCGTAACGAAATTGCTGCCGCTATTGAAATGAAGATCAAGCAGAGTGTCCAGGAGCTTCCCGAAAAACCGGTTATCCTCACTTCTGTAGAGTTGAGAACGATCAATCTCCCCAAAAAGATCAAAGAGCAGATAGAACGTGTTCAAATTGCAAAGCAGGAAGTCACGATTGCAGAGCAGAAGAAAGAACAAGCAAAACAGGAAGCACAGCGACAGGCAGAAATTGCACGGGGTGAAGCAGAAAAGAACCGTATTGAAGCGCAGGGAGAAGCGGACAAAATCCGTATTGAAGCAGAGGAACAGTCCAAAGCGAACAAACTGATTTCCAATTCACTGACACCTGAACTGCTGCAACTGGAACAGATCAAGACACAGGGAAAATTCAATGAAGCCCTTAAAGTCAACAAAGATGCACAAATCTTCCTGACCCCCGGCGGTGCCGTACCAAATATTTGGGTAAATGCAAAAGACAGAGAGCAGAAAACTATTTCTGCACAACAATAATTCAGTGAGGAGTGAGGAGTGAGGAGTGAGGAGTTAATGTAAGCTTTTTTCAAAAAGTCTACATGCTTCTTAACACTCAACACTTAACACTCAATGCTGATAATTTTGGAGAAATTATCATGAACATAGACTGGAACAAAACCCCCCTTATCCCCGCTATCGCACAGGATGCACAGACAAATGATGTCCTTATGCTTGCCTATATGAATGAAGAAGCCTACACGCTTACACTCTCTACCGGATACGCACACTACTTCAGCCGAAGCAAACAGCGTATCTGGAAAAAAGGAGAAAGCTCAGGCCATACACAGGAGGTCAAAGACGTACTCCTGGACTGTGATGCCGATACGGTAGTACTCAAAATTAAACAGAACGGTGTTGCCTGTCATACAGGCCGCAGAAGCTGTTTTTTCACTTCAGTGCTTCAGGAGAAGGTCGTTCTTGATAAAGAGGTAGATACCGATGCCATCTACGGTGTGGTAGACACACTCTACCATACCATTCTGGAACGTAAAAATGCATCTGCTGCACAAAAGTCATGGACGAAAAAACTGCTTGATGACAAAGAATTAATGCTCAGTAAGATCAGAGAAGAAGCAGAGGAAGTCTGTG
>Ga0256828_1001314_pt1 | contig 15646 bp, 19 predicted proteins | sample CV88metaG_FD_185993 | JGI IMG/M metagenome (GOLD analysis project Ga0256828, IMG submission 185993) | Hydrothermal vent microbial communities from East Pacific Rise, Pacific Ocean - CV88 | ecosystem: Environmental > Aquatic > Marine > Hydrothermal vents | place: Pacific Ocean: East Pacific Rise...
ACTCTATCTGGGTGCTAGAAATAAACAAGAGTTATATAAGCTAAAAGCGAAGTTACAAGGGTTTAGACTTCTTGATATAACTCAAGATGAGATGGATTTGGCAACGCAGATTGTTGATATATACTCTTTGTCTCATGGGGCTAAAATACAAGATGCTATCATAGCATCATCTTGTTTGATAAGTGATTTAAGTTTAGCAACATATAACTTAAAAGATTTTAGATACATTCCTAATTTGAAGTTGGAAAAGGATATTAGATGAAGATACATTTTATAGGGATAGGTGGTATAGGGCTGTCGGCTCTTGCTAAGTTTTTACACAATGATGGACATATCATCTCTGGTTCGGATATAAAGCAGAGTGAGATTACAAATGATTTGGCACTTAATTATGATGCTAAGATAACTATACCACACCATGAAGATGCTGTTTTAGGTGTTGATATGGTGATATACTCAGCAGCAGTTAGGGCAAATAATCCTGAGTATCAAAAGGCTAAAGAGTTAGGGATTGAGTTGTTATCTCGTAAAGAGGCTTTGAAGTTTATCTTGGGTTCAAAAGAGGTATATGCTGTTGGTGGTGCTCACGGTAAGAGTACAACATCTGCTATGCTCTCATCTATCGTACCCAATAGTAATGCTCTAATTGGTGCTATATCGAAAGAGTTTGGTTCAAATGTGAGAAACTATCCAAATAATAAGGTGGTTTTTGAAGCTGATGAGAGTGATGAGAGTTTTTTAAACTCAAACCCTTATCTAGCGATAGTTACCAATGTAGAGCCTGAGCATATGGAGTATTATGAGTATGATGAGGAGAGATTTTATAACGCTTATAGAAACTTCTTATCACTAGCTAATGTAAGAGTTATCAATGCTGAAGATGAGTTTTTAAGCTCACTAGATATGGATAGTATCAAGCTATATCCAAGTAAAGATATATCAGATGTTGAGTATGTTTTAGTTCATGGTGAGCCACACACTAGATTTAAGTTGAAAGAGTTTGGGCAATTTGAAGTATTTGGCTTTGGTTATCATATAGCTCTTGATGCCTCTTTGGCTATATTGGGTGCTTTGGAGTTAGGGGAAGATATCGAGACTATTCGAGATAATCTACTAAACTATAAGGGTATCAAAAAGAGATTTGACATCATTCAAAATCGTGAAGAGTGTGTCATTATAGATGATTATGGACACCACCCAACAGAGATAAAAGCGACTATGAGTTCTTTGAGTGAGTATAAGAAACTTAGAGATTTTCATAAATTGACAGTTATATGGCAACCACACAAATATAGTCGTACTATGGATAATTTAGCAGGATTTGTAGAGTGCTTTGATGGTGTTGATGAGTTGATTATATTGCCTATTTGGAGTGCTGGAGAGATAGAGATACCGATAGATTTAAAAGGTGCTTTTAGTAGATACAATCCTATTATGGCAGATAGTATCATAAAAGAAGATGGTATGATTAAGGTACAAAAAGATGCTCACACTATCGGTGAGTATGACTTAGGTTTGATTGTAGGTTTTGGAGCAGGAGATATCACTTATCAACTTAGAGGAGAGTGATGTAGTAGATAGAGGTGTGACTTTAGTTATAGTGTTCTATACAAATATTTGTAAGCTATATATAAAATGGTGTTGTGAGGCACAACACCCTACAAATATAGCAAATATGTGTAGGGTGTTCTCCCCTGAGAACACCATTTAGCAATAAAAGTTTTAGAAAGTTATGAGTTCAATTTCATTTAGTCTCATTTATATAGATATAATTCTTGATTTAGGTTAAGTTTTTCTTTTTTAGGCAGTGATATAATAGAGTTCAATCTTATATCAAAAAGGAGAGTTTATGAGAAGAGTTATGTCTATGGTAGCACTAAGTGCTTGTTTGGCATTTGGTACAAACCTAAGTGCGTCAGAGGGAGCTTCATCTACAAAAGAGGTGAAACAGCAAAGTGGTAATGTTATCAATTTAGCTGGAAAACAGAGAATGCTTACTCAAAAGATGAGTAAAGAGGCTCTATTTGTAGCAAAAGGTGTAGATGTAGATAACAATAAAGCAAATCTTGATAAAACAGTTGCTCTATTTGATAAGACTCTACACGGTTTAATCGCTGGTGATAGTGATTTAGGGTTACCAAAAACTGAAAATGCTGATATCTTGGCACAATTAACAGTAGTTAAAGAGCTTTGGACTCCATTTAAAGCTAGTATTCAAAAAGGTGATTTAAAAGCTATCAGTGAGCAAAATATCCCTCTACTTAAAAATATGAATAAAGCAGTACAGATGTATGCTAAAGCTAGTGGTTCTAAACTAGACCCTGCTATGGCTCAGACTATCAATTTGGCTGGGCGTCAAAGAATGCTAACTCAAAAGATGACAAAAGAGCTTCTTTTAGTAGCAAACGGTATAGATGCTCAGGCAAATCAAGAGAATGCTAAGAAGACTTTTAATCTATTTAAGACAACATTAGCTGATTTGATAGCAAAAGCACCAAATGATGCTATAAAAGCACAGTTAAATGTAGTAAAAGGTTTGATGGAAGAGTATCAACCAATTATCGAAAATGTAGATACTTCAGCTGAGGCACTTAAAAAGGCTGAAGGGCTTAATATGAAACTATTAAAAGAGTCAAATAAAGCAGTTCAACTATATACAGCTTCTATCAAATAGATAACTTCAAAGCCCTACCTCTTTGGTGGGGGTTATTTTTCACTTCAGATATAACATTTTATATATAATTTTTAGCTATAATCTGCCATATTTTTTAAGGATATATAGATGAGAAGGTTCTTTTATTTTGCTCTTTTTGCTACTTTATTTCTCTATGCCGATGAGGTAAAACTTACTGATGTAGAAGGAAAATATAAGGCATATCATAAGTTAGAGGTTGAGCATCAGTTTAAACAGCATATAGGCTTTGGTTTTGCCAATACAACAGGAAATAGTGAAACATTAAATTTTAGTTTTGATTACAACTTTGAGTATATAACAGCAGGGTATAGTAATCAAGAGTTAAAACTACTTTTTGATACAAGAGCATATATCTCTGAGAGTAATCACGAAAAAGATGATGAAGAGTATAAAGCTTGGCTTAGATGTGAGCAGATGATAGTGGATAACTGGTTTGGATACTTATCGAGTAGATGGGAGAGAAACAGGTTTCAAAATTATGAAAACAAGACTACACTAGGTATAGGTTTAGGTAAGGATTTGTTAAGTGATAGTAATCAATCCCTTACATTGACTTTGGGTGTAGCTTACACTTTTGAGTATTATAGTGATGATACACCACACTATAATTATAGCTCGATAACACAATATTTAGACTATAAAAATCAATTAAATGAGATAAGTAATCTATACTTAAAGCTTGGAGCTATGGAGAGTTTTGAGCATTTTCGTGATGATTATGAGCTTGTTATGTTAGCAGGAGTGAAGTTTATCATCGCACAGAGTTTAAATCTTTCGATAGAGAGTGAAGTTGATTATGATGCTTCAGTAGCTGATGGGTATGAAAAGACAGATACAAAAACTTTAATCAAATTGGGGTATGACTTTTAGTCTATCTCTCTATCTAGCCTCTCACTCCATCTATAATCGCTATCGTTATAGACTCTTGCTATATAGATGTCATCTATATCTCTCCACAAATCTACAATGATACCATCTTGGAGAGGTTGGTTTTTGTACCTAATAACACAACTGTTGTGTTCTAAAAAGTAATCACCCTTATTGGATACTACTAGGTTAAATCTAAAATCTCTATATCTTTTTTGTTGTTTTTTTAAGTGTAGATAGACTCTATCACTCCACTCATAACACAATCCGTGGGATTTGATACCGATATTGACTAAGAGGTTATTGAAGTGTGGCTCTATGATTGGGTTAAATTTAGATTTGAGATATTGTGAATACTTTAGTACATCTTGGCTTAGAAGTAGAGCCTCTTTTTTATCTACATTTGGATTTAGTGAGATTAGTAAGTGGTATAGTTTTGATTGCTTTTGATATATCGGTAGAGGTTCTCTACACGATATGATAAAAAGCATACAGAGACTAATAAGAGTATATCTTAACATAGCTAGATTGGAGTATGTATCCTAAAGTTATAGCCAATATAGCCATAGATAGGCTAAAGATGGGTAGATATCTTTGGTTTTTTCCTAGAGTATAACCACCAATAACACCTATTAACATACCAGCAATATGCGCACTCATATCGATAGATGGTATAGCTAAGCCTAAGATAAGGTTTATCAAAAGTATAGTACCAAACTCTTTAAATATACCCCTACTACTAGAGGCGAGTTCTTTTTTGTGTGCTAAGAAAAAGCCAAATATAGCACCAAATAGTCCAAATATCGCTCCTGAAGCACCGATACCTACACTTTGTGGGTGGATATAAAGAGATACCAAAGCACCAATAATCCCACTTGCGAAATAGATACTCAAATATGCCACTTTTGAGAAGTATAACTCTACACCTCTACCAACTATATATAGTGAAAACATATTCATAGCTATATGAGTCAAACCACCATGTAAAAACATAGCACTAATAACTCTAAAATACTCCCCTTTTATTACAACAAGTGGTGTATATAACGCACCCATATCTACCAACACTTCTAAATCCATATCTATAAGAGAGTGACTACTTATAGCACTTATTAGATAGATAAATATGTTGATAGCTATTAGTGATAAGGTTAAGTTCATCAATTTATAGCTTCAGTAAATATAACACCATCTATACCACTACGGGCAATTTTACTTATCTCTTTATTTGATTTGATAAGTACAAGTATTTTTGTATCAAATAGATACTCTTGTGCGATTGGTTGTATCATCAACGCACTCTCCTCTTCACACACCATATATGTAGCACCTAAAGCGTTGGCATATATCGCACTCTCTAGTGTATTTACAACGATAGCATACTCAATACCATTTTTTTGACAATATTGAGCATACGGATAAGAGTCCACAAGTGGCTCTAGTAGTATCATATCTTCTGGATTAGAGTTTTTTATATCTTCTATTGAAAATACTTTGTGAAATTTCTGGCTCTCTATCCATGGGTGTCCTATCAGTATCATATCTATCTCCCTATACATTCATCACAATAAAATTTACCACCTTTGATGATGGCCTCTTTGTGGGTGATATATGTCCCACATTTACAACACTCTACAAGAGTATCTGCCTCTAAATCGTTTTTTTCTCTGTTAGCTTTTGCTATATCTTTTAGTGATGGTATTTTACCACCAAATAGCTTGTAGATATATAGTGCTATTATCGCAAATATGATTATTTTTAGTATCATTTCTCTCTCTTTATATATAGATAATTTCTCTGATTTTTCTGTACTATATCAAAATTTAGCTGATTTTCAACCTCTTCAACCTCTTCAAATACTCTTGAACCTTTGTAAAATAGATACTCAGTATCTAGTGATGATACATTTTTTGTAAGCTCTAGTAGTAGTTTTGTATTTGTAACAGCACGAGATGTAACCATATCAAACACTATACCATTTAACATCTCAACTCTTTTTGCCTCTACTTTTACATTTTTTAAATCCAAATCCAATATAGCATACTTTAAAAAAGATACTCTTTTTTTGAGTGGTTCGGCTAAAACTATCTCTACATCTTCTAATGCGATAGCCAATACAAGCCCAGGAAAACCAGCACCCGTACCTACATCAAGTAACTTTTTGGGTTTTTTGATAAAAGATAGGGGGTAGAGTGAGTCTATGATATTTTTATATATAGCATCTATACTTTTTGCCCCTGTTAAGTTATGTATCTTATTCCACTCATTTAAGAGTAGTGCGAACTTCTCTAAAGTTGATATACTCTTTTGGCTTAGCTCTATGGCTTCACTATCTAGTAGTTGTTTTAGTTTCAATATCTTCTACCTCTATTATGTTATTTTGTTCTAACTGATTGATAAAATTTGCTAAATCTTTTTCTAAAATTTCTGCTGATACATCATAAATATCAATCAACTTTCGATATATCTCTTCTAAATTTGAACTCTCTTGTGCTATCTTCCATATAGTTGAACCTACTGTATCTAATCCAAAGTAGTTTGTACTCTCTCTATCTAGTAGAACCATCTCACCATCAATCTCTTGAGAAAAGATACTATCTGAGATTTTTATACTCTTATTGAAGTTCATTATAAGATATGCCCCATCTGCTCTTTTTTTGTCTGAAGGTAGCCTTGGTTGTACTTATTTGGTTTGATGATGATAGGTACTCTCTTTACTATCTCTATATCTTTTAGGTTCTCTATCTTTGATGGGTTGTTTGTAAGTAGTTTTAGCTTCTCTATACCAAAATGCTTTAGTATAAACTCAACTATCTCATAAGTTCTCTCATCAGCACGAAAGCCTAGTTGATGATTTGCCTCTACTGTATCAAGTCCTTTATCTTGAAGAGCATAAGCATTCACTTTGTTGAGCAGTCCTATATTTCGCCCCTCTTGTCTATGGTAGATAACCATTCCACCCTCTTTTGATATACTCTCTAAAGCAGACTCTAGCTGTTCGCCACAATCACACTTTAGTGAGCCTAGGGCATCACCAGTTAAACACTCAGAGTGTACTCTAACCAAAGGGGTATCTAGCTTATCTATATCTGATGTGAAGATTGCTAAATGCTCTTTACATATATCTATCTCTTTAAAAGCTTGTATTTGAAAGTTACCATATTTTGTAGGTAAGTTTGCTATATTTGATATCTCTATATTTTTCATAGCCAAATTATACAGAAAATATTGTAAAATATGCTAGTTTATTTGAAAGGTATAGATTTATGTTTCCAAGATTTAGAAGAAAAAGAATTAATCCACATTTAAGAGATTTATTGACAGAGACGAGTTTGAGTGTTAAGGATTTTATATATCCACTCTTTATCAAAGAGGGTGAAGGTATCAAAGAAGAGGTAAAATCTATGCCTGATGTCTATCAGATGAGTATAGATAATATTCTTTTAGAGTGTCAAGAGTTAAAAAAGCTTGGTATCTACTCTATCATTCTTTTTGGTATCCCAAAGGTTAAAGACTCAGTAGGTAGTGATGCTTTGTGTGAGCATGGTATTATCGCATCGGCTATTAGAGCTATCAAAGAGGCTCATTCTGATATGTTTGTTGTTACTGATTTGTGTTTTTGTGAATATACAGACCATGGACATTGTGGAGTTATAGACCCACTATTACAGACAGTTGATAATGATATAACACTTGATAACTTGGCAAAACAGGCAGTAGTACATGCTAAAGCTGGTGCTGATATGATAGCACCTTCTGGTATGATGGACGGTATGATAGAGGCGATTAGAGAAGGGTTAGATAGTGCTGGATATGTAAATCTTCCTATTATGAGTTACTCAACTAAGTTTGCTTCAGCTTACTATGGTCCATTTCGTGATGTAGCTGAATCAGCTCCTAGTTTTGGAGATAGAAGAAGTTATCAGATGAACCCAGCAAACAGAAGAGAGGCTATCGCTGAGAGTGTAGCTGATGAGATGGGTGGAGCTGATATACTTATGGTTAAACCAGCGTTAGCATATATGGATATCATCAGAGATATTAGAGAAAATACAACACTACCATTAGCTGTCTATAATGTAAGTGGTGAGTATAGTATGCTTAAAATGGCTGGTAGAGAAGGGCTTGTTGATTATGATAGAGTGATGATGGAGACTCTGCTTGGCTTTAAAAGAGCAGGAGCAGATATAATCATCACTTATCACGCAAAAGAGGCTGCGATACTACTTCAAAAGTAGTATCTTAGTGTTTTTTAAATAGATTTTTAGCATCTTTTTTCTCATCAAAGAAGGTAAAATATACCCAAAGAGTGATACCATATACAAAGATAGATAAGACAACAACACCGATAGTTACAGACTCAAACATCTCTTTGTACTGATAACTCTCTGGTATTGTATGAACAAGTATGATTGATAAAGCACCTTTCATTCCTGAGAATGTAAGGATAAACCACCCCCTAGCACCTATTGGTTTGATACTATCTACACTCTTACTCAAAAAGGCAAATTTTGCCATCATGATAGCACGAATAAGTGTTGTAGCTACAAACATAGTCAATATCTCATACTTATACTCCCATAACTTTTCCAAATCAACCATCTCAGCAAGGGCAAAAAAGATGATAACAGCAGAGATATATCCAAACTCTTTCGCCATCTCATAGATATACTCAAGCCTCTCTTGAGTTGTTGCTAAAAAACCACCAAATTTTAATTTTTGTAAAAATGTTTTATCTTTTTTACTCTGAGTGTTCTCTAAACCTTTATCTATAAATGCTTTTGTAGTGACTATCGCTACGATAAGTGTCAAAATACCACTAATATGTAACTCTTCAGCCAACACATAAGCGATATATGCCTCTACTACAAAAGAGAAAAGTTCACCTCTTTTATCTGAGTATAGTTTCATCAGTAGATAAAATATATAACCCAATCCCAACCCGATAACCGTACTCATAGTGAAAACTTTTAGAGCATTTAAAGAGGCATCAAAAGCATCTATATCTCCACTTATCATCCAAGGTAATCCTATAAAGAAGAAGGCTATAACAGCAGTCGCATCATTCCCCAAAGATTCACCCTCTATGAGAACCTTTATATCGTGAGATATGGTTTTAAACTGAGATAGTACAGATTGGACACTTACAGCATCTGTTGCCATATTGATAGCAAATAGTGCCACATAAGCACCTATACTTAGGTGGGCAAATATATCAAAATATGATAAACTAGCACCAACAGCGATAGAGAGAGCCACAGCTACAACGGCAAGATAGAAGATACTCCAAGCGTGTTTTTTTATATCTTTAAAATGTAAGTGTAGAGCATCACCCATAAATATAAGAGGGATACAAAACAGTATCACAGTAGAGAAGTTCTGGGCTAAATCGATAGGTACAGCCACTTTAAAATATCTATATACGATATATGAGCCAATTAGTAGTATAAATACAGATGGTATCTTAAGCCTATTGGCAAGAGCATCTGAGAATATAACTAAACTAAGTATAGTTATAAGTAGTATTTCTGGAGCAAACGAGTGCATTTTTTTCCTTTAAAATAGTGTTCCACTATCATAAGATACTGGTGTTTCATATTTGGGTTTTGGGTGTAGGTCATCATTGTCATAAGACTCTTCATCTACACCATCTATATCGATAGGTTGAGCCATAGGTATATCACCACTCTCATCATCTAGGTTTATACTATCACTCTCTTGTATATCATCTTCATCTTCTATATAGAACTTATCATCATCATTTTCCTCTTCAAACTCTTCTATATTTTTAGCTTTAGGTTTTTTGATAGCAGGTAGAGGAGATATATCTGTGTATAGTTCAGTTTTTCCTTTGTATTTACCGATATATACACCTTGAGGTATATCAAAAACTCTTTTTGTATCTGGATATAGTTTGAGAAGTCCTTCAAAATATTTGGCAAATAGTGGAGCTGATACTCTACCTCCTGTGGCTCTTTTTCCTATGGGTTTATTGTTATCTCTTCCTACCCAGACGATAGCCTCTATCGTTGGAGAGTATCCACAAAACCACGCATCTACATTGTTGTTAGTAGTTCCTGTCTTCCCTGCTAACTCTATCCCATCAACTTTGGCATTTTTCCCTGTACCTCTTTGTATCACATCTTTTAGAATATCAGTCATCATATATGCTTGTGGAGGTGTTGTAAAGTCGGCTATCTCCTTTGGCTTTGTCTCATATATGATAGAACCCTCTTTTGATATGATTTTACTTACAAGTCTTGGCTCTATCATATCTCCTTTATTGGCAAATACTGAGTATATCTGTGCCATTTTGAGTGGGCTAAGTCCCAAGTTTCCCAAAGCGATAGATAAATCATTTGGAATATGTGGAACATCTAAGAGTTTTAACCTTTTACGAATGAGTGAGAGTCCCAAATCAGATACAAGGTTTATCGTAGCTAAGTTTCTAGAGTGTACTAAAGCCTCTCTTAGAGATATAAAGCCCTTATAGTTTCTTTCAAAATTTTGAGGAGACCAGATTTTCTCTTTTCCTTTATAAAAATATCTAAATGTTCTAGCCAAATCAGTCAAAGGTGTAGCTGGGTTATATCCCATATCTAGTGCTGTTTGGTAGATAAATGGTTTAAAGGCTGAACCTGGTTGTCTTTTTGTCTGAGTTACTCTGTTAAAAGCTGAGTGTTTATAATCTATACCACCTATCATAGTCAATATATCACCTGTATGACTTTGAACCGATACAAATGCCATATTTAGCTTGGATTTTGGGTATGTTTTGATAAGTTTTTTATACTCCTGGGCTATCGCTTCTTTTACCATAAGTTGCTGTTTATAATCTATGGTTGTATATATCTTATACCCACCAGTTTTTAAATCTTTGAACTTATCTTTAAACTCTCTTATTACCTCATCTACTATATATGGAGCGATATTTTGTGTAAGTGATGTTTTATAAACTTTAGGTGTCTCTTTTATAGCTTTGAGATAGTCTTGTTGAGAAATCCAACCGATACTTTTCATACGGTATAAGACACTATTTGCTCTATTTAAAGCTCTCTCATAGTGTCTTAACGGGTTGTAGTAAGATGGGGCATTTGGTAGCCCTACAAGTATAGCCATCTCTTTATATGTCAGTTTATTTAACTCTTTATGAAAGTAGCCAATAGATGCTGTTTTGATACCGTGGTAGTTGTTACCATAGGGTATTTCGTTGAGGTATCTCTCTAGTATCTGCTCTTTGGAGAGTTCGTGTTCTATCTTTATAGCTAATATCGCCTCTTTGATTTTTCTTGCCAATTTTTTCTCATTGGAGAGTATTTTGTTTTTGATAAGCTGTTGAGTTATGGTACTCCCACCCTCTACAAACTTACCAGCTTTGATATCTTTGATGATAGCTCTGAGTATAGCATCAGGATTTACACCATTGTGTTCAAAAAACTTCGTATCCTCCATAGCTACAAGAGCCTCTACTAAAAAACCAGGTATCTCATCATAAGAGGCGTATAGTCTATGCTCTTTTTTAAAGATATAAGCCAATCTTTTACCATCTCTATCATATATAGTGGTAGAGGTAGGTGGTTTATAGTTGATAAGTTTATCAGCATCTAGTGATACCTCTTCATAAGCGTAGATAAAAGCTCCAAAAAGTGCCAGAGCAAATATCATAGTCAAGATAATAGAACCTTTGAGTAGGGCATTAAACATTATAAATCCAACTTATATTGAGGTGGTATAGAGAAGCGTAAGTATAGTGACAAGTCGTAAAAATCGCTAGGGCTATTTGATAAATTTGGGATTACTCTAATCAACGGTTTAGATACGGTAGGTTGTCTTATAGCACCTACTAGAAAGCCTTTAGAAGCCATAAACTTTTGTATCTCTATGACAGCTTCATTACTTTCTGCTTCTATTGGTACGATTAGACTCTCTTTTTTGATATTTAAAAATTTTTCAATAAGATGGATTTGATGTTTTATGGTTTTACGATAGTGTGAAAGATTTTCATTGATATGTAAAAGATTTGTAAGTGCCAAAGATGTATCTAGCAGAGATAAAGATGTAGAGTAGATGATAGGTTTTGCTCTATTTTCTAAAAATGAGATTATCTCTTTAGATGCTAAGATGTAAGCACCATAGCTACCGTAAGCTTTGCCAAGAGTCCCCATCTTTATATGATTTGGAGTGATATCTATATCATAGTAGTCAAATATCCCAAGTAGTCTATCTCCAATGACACCTGAACTGTGAGCCTCATCTACGATAAGTAGAGCATCATAGCAAGTAGCTATATCAAATATATCTCTTCTTGCTAAGTCACCACTCATAGAATACACACCCTCTATGGCAATGATAGCTTTTTTATCAGGATACTCATCTAACTTATCAACAAGGGATTCTGGATTGTTGTGTTCAAATATCACAAATCTATCTTTGATTAGCTTTGTTGCTAAGATACCACTAGCGTGATATTGACTATCTATAAATAGCATACAATCTTTACGAACTAAAGATTCGATTAGTGCTATGTTGGCTAAAAAACCAGAACCTACAAGAATTGATGATTCAAATCTATTCATTCTTGCTAAATAGAACTCTAACTCTCTGTGTATATTGTGATAACCATTTACTAGCATACTAGCTTTAGGTGAGACAACACCATAATTTAGAACTTTTTGTGTAGCCTTCTCTAGGCTTTTTGTTCGTTGAGATAGTCCAAGATAGTCATTTGAGGCAAAATCTTTTAGATTTTTATCCCATACAACTCTCTCTCTATATAAATCTTTTTTTCTCAAAGTATCAAGTGTAGTTCCAATCATCGTATCCACCCTTTTAATATCTCTACTTGTAACCCCATAGCACAACTCTCTAACCCATCAACCATCTTGATATAATCTTTACAAAAACCCTCAACCATACAGCCACCAGCTTTTCCCTGCCAAAGATTGCTATCTAAATACTCTTCTAATTTATCATTATCAAACTTTTTAAAGTGATATTTGGTAGATGAGATATTTGTAAATAGAAACTCTCTGCTTTGGTAGTGAAGAGATGAGATGATAGATATGTATGAACCACTCTGTTTAAGTAGTATCTCTTTCGCCTCTTCTTTAGTTTTTGGTTTTCTAAGTATCTCTTTTTTATCTGATACTATAACGGTATCAGCTGATAATAATGGGGTATCTAGTCCATATAGAGATATGGCACTTTGAAGTTTTCCTTTTGATGCTAGATAGACAAACTCTCTAGCATCATCGGTATCTATACGCTCTTCATCAAAATCAACACTTTTTTGTATATAGTCTATCTTAAATTTATCTAGTAGCATCGCTCTTGTTGGTGATGATGAACACAGATATATCATATATTTTCTCCTTTATAGAGACTCCAATACTTCAGTCGCACGAGCTATGTACTCTTTTGGAGTCTCTTTTGAGTCGTATTGTACTATTGATAGTTTGAAAGTTGCCAATATTGAGATATTAAAATCCTGTTTTTTCAATCTCTCTTCAATACGAGATTTAAGTATTTGAGCATTTTTCTCTTCTGTAAAAGGTAAAATAACAGCCAAATGGTAATCATCATATCTACAAGCTACATCACTTGTACGAGTCAATGAGAGTAGGATATCTCCGAGTACCTCCATAAGTATCTTATACTCTTTATCATGTACTCTAGTTTTATCTACACCCAAAATAGCAATAGAGAGTATAGATAGAGGATACTTATATCTTGTTGCTCTAGCACAAGTGGTTTTTAGATGCTCTTCAAAGTAGTGGTGATTATATAGATTTGTCTCTTTATCATATATAGAGTTTTTGTTTAGTTGATACTCGATATATGTACGGATAGAGTATATACTCAAAAGCATAAGTATCATCACAATCATCAATGAGATATAAAATATATTGATTATTTTGTTCTCTTTTAAATATATCATCTTCTCTAATACAGTAGAAAAGTTTTTTATAAGTCTATTGTTTTGTATGATTGTTTTTATCAGTTTTTCTTGATTATTACTCAAATATAACTGTTTACAACTATCCCAACACACTTTAAGTTCCTTAAAATCATCTTCTAATGTTTTAGGACCCATATAAAATTGTGAGTTTTTATTGCTGTTTACCCATACAGTTAACTCATCCATATCTCTATCTATCTTTTTAATAGTTGATGGTGTTTGGCTATTTGTCATATCAAGTGGAATTTGGTTTATGCCTGTACTTATCTGATTAATTTTAGCGATAATTCTTGTATCTTGTTGAATTGTATCAAATGAGTTTGATACAAAATAGAAACCAAATGGTAGTAGTAGTACTATAATGTATAGCAATATGGTTGATTTAAATACTGATAACTCTTTTTTCATAATTTTTTCCTTTCTAATCTGTAACTATATGTGAACCGTGAAAGTTATAATCTTGTGCTAGATAACCACCCATCTCTTCAATCCTCTCACAATAACCCTCTCTAGAATCATTTGTCTCAACGCTTAAGTTGTAGTCGTTATCACTACTAGGGTATGTGATATCATAACACTTTACACTATCACAGTTTTCAGAATCCCCCTCTTTTATATCTTGTCCCATAGCAGTATATCGCATACCAGCTTCACTGATACAAGCACTCATAGATGCTATATCAGTTGCTATCTTGGCATCGTCTCTTACAGCAAACAGTCTAGTTAAAGCGATACTAGCTAAGATACCAACAACCACCATAACAAAAATCAACTCAATCATAGTAAATGCGGGACGCATTTTTATAGAACCCTCTCGTGACTTCATCTCTAACTCTCCTTTTATTACATCTTTATATATAATGGCAAAAGTTTACTTAATAGTCAAATAAATTTTAAAGATAAATGCTTTTATATTTGTTTAAGTTAAAGAATAATATAATGTCATTAGGCTAATTCGATGGAATGAAGTCTAAAATATAATTTTTAGGAGTTAATCATGAGACGCGGTTTTACAATGATTGAGTTGATTTTCGTTATCGTTATTATAGGTATTCTAGCAGCAGTTGCTATCCCAAAACTAGCAGCAACTAGAGATGATGCTACTGATGCTAAAGTTAAGTCAAATGTGGCTACTTGTCTTCAAGACTATGTGTCTAGCTATACAGCAACAGGTACAGCTGATAAAGAGACAACAGCATGTAAGTCAGAAGATGCTAAAGGTAATGTTTTAAAAGATAATATTACAACAAATGATGATAATGTTACTGTAAAAGGTAAATTGAGCGATGATACTTGGTATGAAATGAATGCTACATATAAAGGTTCGCATGTTGTTTCATAATTGAGTATTTTACTTAATTATATGGGTAGTGTGGTGTTTTTACACCATGCTATCTATTTTTCTTATAATTTCTCATAGGACTCACTATGTTTACTTCTTCAAAAAAAGCTTTTACAATGATAGAATTGATTTTTGTTATCGTCATAATAGGTATCTTATCTGCTGTGGCTATACCAAAACTCTCAGCTACTAGAGAAGATGCGGCAGACTCTAGAGATTGTAAAAACATATCTATATGTGTAACAGATGTAAGTGCTCACTATACAGCAACACAAGAGGCTGATAAAGACTACTCTCCAGCTTGTGCCAAGGCTGAAAAATCTACCTATAATGATATAACAATCACTGTAAATGATGATAATATAACAGTTGAAGGTACTCCAAAAAGATGTGAAGATTTAAACAGAACTTTTATATTTGGTGGGAGTAGAGTAGTTCTTTAGAGCTAAGTATAGTATATTATCTTTTAAATATTATAAAAATACTCTTTCTAAAATTAAATTTATGATATACTCATTTAATGAAATATGATTAATAGGAGATTTGAAGATGAGAAAAGCTTTTACAATGGTAGAGTTGGTGTTTGTAATAGTTGTTATAGGGATACTCTCAGCTATCGCTGTACCAAAATTTGCGGCAACTAGAGATGATGCTGTGGTATCTAAGGGTAGAGCAGCAGTAGCAGCTATGCGTTCTGCTATCGCTATGGAGAGACAAAAGAGAATTTTGCGTGGTGATTTTGATGATATATCTGGTGATGAAGTTGAAGATTTGCTAGATTATA
>Ga0256828_1001315_pt1 | contig 15635 bp, 14 predicted proteins | sample CV88metaG_FD_185993 | JGI IMG/M metagenome (GOLD analysis project Ga0256828, IMG submission 185993) | Hydrothermal vent microbial communities from East Pacific Rise, Pacific Ocean - CV88 | ecosystem: Environmental > Aquatic > Marine > Hydrothermal vents | place: Pacific Ocean: East Pacific Rise...
GAGAGATAACAGAAGATTCTATTGCTACGGCAAAAGATACTATTGAAGAGTATAGTCTTGATCTGGAATCATATGAAAAAGCACTTGAAAAGATGGAGAATAGTGCATCATAATTTAAAAAAGGTATCATCAGTTAAAAGTTTTGCTGATGATACCCCCCCCTCAAAAAAAATTGTACAGTACAGTTTTTTGTGCTACCTCTTTTTTCCAAAAAATTTATAATAAAAATCCTTTACAAGACGCATTTTTGTGCGACTTAAAACAAGGTTGCCACTCGGCACTGTACCACTTGTAACAGTAGAACCTGCTGCAATCATAACATCGTCTTTAATGGTTACAGGAGCCACAAGTTGTGTATCACTTCCTATAAAAACGTTCTTACCAATAATTGTTTTATATTTGTTTTTTCCATCATAGTTACAAGTGATCGTCCCTGCACCTATATTACACCCTTCATCTACTTCGGCATCACCGATATAGCTAAGATGACCTGCTTTTACACCTCTAAGTGTCGCTTTTTTTGTCTCAACAAAATTTCCTATATGCGTATCTGTTATGTGTGAAAGAGGACGTAGATGTGCCATTGGTCCACAATCAGAATTTTGCATTATACTATCTTCAACAACACTTCCGGATTTTATGAGAGAGTTAATGATTTTACTGTTTCCCGTAATACGACAATTATTTTCTACACTACATTCACCTTCAAATATAACGCTCTCATCAATATAGATTGTTTCAGGTAATTGCATACTTACACCTGTTTGCATCCAATGATCCTTAATACGATTTTGCATAATAACTTCTGCCTCTGCAAGATCTTTTTTTGAATTGACACCCTTAAAATGTTCTTCATCAACAAGAAGAGGTACAATAGAAGCTTCATCCTCTTTTGCCATGGCGATAATATCTGTCAGATAATATTCTTTTTGTGCATTGTCATTTGAAAGATCGGGAATATAACGTTCTAAAATACTGCGTGAGAAAGCATAAATACCAGCATTGACCGTTGTAACATTGAGTTCTGCATCATTTGCATCCTTTTGTTCTACTATATACTCAACCGCATTATTATAAATAATTACACGACCATATCCATCAGGATTTTCCAAATCAAATATACTCATTATGATATCAGCTTGTGTATCTATGAACCCTTTGAGTGCTTGAGCAGTAATAAGTGGCATGTCACCGTTTAAAACCAATACTTTTTCATATTTTGGCATTATATCCATTACTGCTCCACCGGTACCAGGATAGTTTTTTGCATCCTGTTCTATGAAAGTAATATCATCAAAATATTTGTTCATTTCATTGATCACATCATCTTTTTGATGTGCTACAACAACAGTGATGTCATTAGAGAGCTTTTGAGACTCTTTTATAATATGATAAAGCATAGGTTTTCCACTAATTGTATGTAAAACCTTTGCTTTACTTGATTTCATACGAGAACCTTTTCCCGCTGCTAATATTACGATACTGATATTTTTTTGTTTCATATTTACTCTTTTAATAATTAATGTTTATATAGTGAATGGAGGAATTTTAACATTTTTTCTTTTATCTCTTCATTTATCATTCATTTTTAGGGTGTATAATTGTCAAAAAAGAGAAAATTCCTTTGAAAAAAATTACTCAAACACAACTTATTTTATTAACAACATTTTTTTTAGTAGCTTTTGATAACTACATGTTTTTTATAAACTTACTAAAAACATATCCTTTGAATGAGAATCTTTGGTTTATCCTTTCTCTTGGAATGGTACTATTTTGTGCAACTTTATTGTTTTTATTACTGTTAAGCAGTAGATGGACTATTAAACCTGTATTAATTTTTATTCTTCTTTTCTCTTCTATGACAAACTATTTTATGAATACTTATAATGTAGTTATTGATGACAGTATGATTCGAAATGCAATGCAAACCGATATACATGAATCTTTAGACCTTTTATCGATTAAACAGGCAATTTATTTTCTTTTTTTAGGTCTGCTGCCTTCATTCTTTATTTATAAAGTAAAGATCATAAGGAGATCTTTAAAAAAAGAATTAATAGCTAAAGTGAAGCTTATCGGTCTGTCTTTGATTACTATTGCTGTGATGGTTGCTTTGTTTAGTAAGGGTTATACATCATTTGTAAGAGAACATAAACCCTTACGTTTTACAGCAAACCCTCTTTATTGGGTATACTCAACCGGTAAGTATATTAATAAAACATTTAATAATGGTCCGATTATAGTGAAAAAAATTGGTGAAGATGCAAAAATACTAAAGAATGATCGACCTAAACTTGTGATAATGGTTGTTGGAGAAGCAGCGCGTGCAGATCATTTTTCATTAAATGGTTATGAAAAAGATACAAATCCGCTTCTTGAAAAGAATAAAGATGTAATCAATTTTTCCAATGTAAGTTCATGTGGTACTTCGACTGCTGCGTCTGTTCCATGTATGTTCTCTTTTTACGATAAAGAGAATTTTAGTTATAAAAGAGGTATAGATACTGAAAATGTACTGGATGTTCTTAAGCATACAGGAAAAGTGGCAATTTTATGGAGAGATAATAACTCTGATTCCAAAGGTGTGGCTTTACGTGTTAATTATGAATGGTATAAATATCCAAATAACAACACTATTTGTATTGATGGTGAATGTCGTGATGTTGGAATGCTTGTTGGACTTGATAAGTTTATTCAAAAGAATAAAGGAAAAAATATTTTAATTGTCCTTCATCAAATGGGTAATCATGGACCTGCATACTATAAACGTTATCCAAAAACTTTTAAAAAGTTTAAACCTGTCTGTAAAACAAATCAATTAGAAGAGTGTTCGCAACAAGAAATTATAAATGCCTATGATAATGCAATCCTATATACAGATTATTTTCTTGATCAGGTTATTCAGTTCTTGAAAAAGTATGATGCAAAATATGATACAGCAATGATTTATATGTCAGATCATGGAGAAAGTCTTGGTGAAGATGGTGTATATCTCCATGGTTTACCCTATTTTATGGCCCCTCAAGCTCAAACGCATATTGGTGCTTTGATGTGGTTTGGAAAAGGCATGAAAAAAGAGATAAATATTGATCAGTTAAAACGAAAAAGTAATGAAAAATTTTCTCAAGATAACCTTTTTGATATCCTTTTGGGTATTTTTAATGTTAAAACTTCTTTATATAATAAGAAAATGGATATCTTGCATAATGACGATTAATCAGCAGTTAGTAATTACATTTTTAATACTAGGCGTAGCTATAGTTTTTTTTGGCTTGACTAATATTGATTTGAATATTCAAGATATTTTTTATAACTATTCTGAGAAACAGTGGATTTTAGCTCAAGATGAACAACCATATAAATTTATTTTCTATGATGGTATAAAAGAGCTGTTAATCGCTTTTGCCGTAATATTGTTTATTTTATTTCTGTTCTCTTTTAAATTTGCTCTTTTAAAACAGTATCAAAAAGGCTTATTGCTTGTTCTCCTTTCGGCTGCGATCATTCCAATGACTGTGGGCTTTTTAAAAAAAGAGACGAATATGCCATGCCCAAAAAATGAGTTACAATATGGTGGATTTTATCCACGAACAGCAGTGTGGGAGAGTTATGATAAAAACTTTTTTTTAAAGCCATACAGAAATAAATGCTGGCCTGCCGGACATGCTAGCGGTGGTTTTGCACTGTTAAGTCTTTTTTTTCTTTTTAAAAAGAGAAGAAATAAGATGATTGGTTTAACTATGGGTCTTGTTATTGGTTGGAGCATGGGATTGTATAAGATGTTGATTGGTGATCATTTTTTTTCACACACTATTATTACAATGATACTTGCCTGGTTTATTATTTTACTTATACACAAGCTTGTTTTTTCGATTCGTTTTTTAAAATAGTAAAAAATATTTCTCTATTTCCCTCTCCCTAATAATTTTTGTGGTATTATAATGTAATTATAAATTTTGACAAGGTAATTAAATGGATTTAGGTACGGTCATTGGTATTGTTTTGATTATGGCACTTCTTTTAGGTGCTATGGTTATGGGTGTTGGTATCGGTGCATATATTGATATTCCTTCCGTACTTATTGTTATTGGTGGTAGTATCGGTGCCTTGATGGTTGCGTTTAAACCTTCTCAAATGAAACAGTTTACAAAAATCTTTATGAAGGCAATTAAGCCAGGTGAAGAAGATACAGGTGAGTTAATCAAAAAACTTGTAGAGTTTGCGACAAAAGCTAGAAAAGATGGAATCCTGGCTTTAGAGAGTGAAGTAAATAATGAAGAAAACGAGTTCTTGAAAAAAGGCCTCTCAATGGCGATTGATGGTAATGAACCAGATACGATCCGTGAGCTTTTGGAAATTGAGATGGAGCAAACAAGTACACGCCACAAGATTAATGGTTCTATTTTTAGTCAATGGGCCGGGCTTGCCGGTGCAATGGGTATGATTGGTACACTTATAGGTCTAGTTGCGATGCTTTTAAATATGGCGGATCCTTCGGCCATTGGTCCTTCTATGGCAGTTGCACTATTAACAACGATGTACGGTGCAATGATCGGTAATATCTTTGGTGCACCAATAGCAACAATTTTATCTATTCGTAATGATGATGAGACTATGGTTAAAGAGATGATTATTGAAGGTATTATGTCAATTCAATCAGGTGATGCACCTCGTGTTTTAGAAGCAAAACTTCTTGCTTACCTTGCTCCGGCTGATCGTGTCAGTCAGTTTGATTAAAGAGAATAACTGATGGGTAAAAAAAAGTGTCCTGAATGTGAGGAGTGTCTACCAGCTTGGTTGGCTGCTTTTGGTGACTTGATGTCACTGCTTCTTTGTTTCTTCGTGCTTTTACTCTCTATGAGTAGTATGGATGCAAAAAAAGTTTCTGAAGCTATCGGTTCGCTCTCAGGTGCTATGAGCGTTTTAGAAGGTGGTACAAAGACAGAAATTTCAAAGCAACGTATTCAAGAATCAACTCCTATTGAGTCTCAAGATGAGACGAGTGATACAGTAAATAGAATCCAGCAAGCGGCTGCTGATGCAAATGAAATGATGGAAAAATCTCAAGGACCTGAAGTAACAGTTGATGAAGCTGAAAATGGTTTTGTAATTAAAATGCCAGCAGCACTACTTTTCAAACCAGGATCTGCAACAATTGAAAACCAGGATGCACTTCTCTTTTTAAAACGTGTAGCTTTAATTATCAGTGAACTTCCAAATGACATGCAGTTAAGTATTCAAGGTCATACAGATAACACAAATCCGGCACCTTCTTCACCCTATAAAGATAATTGGGAACTCTCTACAGCCCGTGCTATATCGGTTTTACATGAGTTACTTTTAGATGGTGTCGAACCGGCTCGTATGTCAGCAGCTGGCTTTGCTCAATATCATCCGATTGCTACTAATGTAACACAAACCGGAAGAGAAAAAAATCGTCGTGTTGAACTTCACTTTTTTGGTAAAAAAAGTCAGGAAAACAACAAAGAAACAAATTCTATTTTAGATAAGGTAAATAAGTAAAAAATGCTTAAAATACTTCTTTCTTTGTTAGCATTAACTGCATTGGCCTTTGGAGCTGATACAGTAACGATTCCGACAGTGAATTTAAGTCTTTCGGCTCCAGACACACCAAATCAGCTAGTTTCTTCTTTAAATGTTCTTGTTGTTCTTACTCTCTTAGTTTTAGCACCTTCTATGGTTCTTGTAATGACCACTTTCACCCGTTTTGTCATTGTATTTGGTTTTTTGCGCCAGGCACTTGGAACACAGCAGGTACCACCGACACAGCTTTTGATTATGCTTGCTATGATTTTAACTTTTTTTGTTATGGAGCCAATAGGTACAAAAGCATATGAACAGGGTATTAAACCCTATGTAGCACAAGAAATAGGCTATGAGGAAGCCTTTACGAGGGCTTCACTACCATTTAAAAATTTTATGATACGAAATACACGAGAAAAAGATTTAGCACTTTTTTTACGTATTCGTAAAATGGAAAATCCAAAAAGTGTAGCGGATGTGCCACTCTCTATTGTAATTCCTGCTTTTATAATATCTGAATTAAAGACTGCATTTGAAATAGGCTTTTTACTCTTTTTACCATTTTTGGTCATTGATATGGTTGTTGCTTCTATCTTAATGTCAATGGGTATGATGATGTTACCTCCTGTTATGATATCTTTGCCATTTAAAATACTTGTATTTGTTCTTATTGATGGTTGGAATCTTTTAATTGGTAACTTGGTTGCTTCTATAAAATAGTGTAAGGAGATAGAGCTTTTGGATTGTAAATATTTTGGTGAGTGTGGAGCATGTCGACTATATGATAAAGGCTATGACGGGCAGTTGAAAATAAAATTAGAAGAAAATAAAGAACGTTTTCAATCTTATTTTAACGGAGAGATAGAAGTTTTTGCATCGCCACAAGAACATTACCGTGCAAGAAGTGAATTTAAAATATGGCATGTAGAGGATGATATTTTTTATGCTATGAACCATCAAACTCATAAAGGTGTTGTTTTAATAGATGACTGTCCACAGGTTAGTGAATATATAGCGACATTAATGCCAAAACTTTTGAATGAAATACAAAAAAGTGAGATTGCATTTAAACTTTTTGGTATTGATTTTTTAAGTTCAAGTTCTGGTGAGATAGTAGTATCATTGTTGTATCATAGAAAATTAGATGATGATTGGGAATGCAAAGCAAAAGTAATAGCTAACAAGCTTAATATATATATTATTGGACGCTCACGCAAACAAAAACTTGTAATAGGGCAAGATTATATCACTGAATCTTTAAACATACACAATAAAGAGTATCGATTTAATTATATAGAAAATAGCTTTACGCAACCAAATCCTCGTGTCAATGAGCAGATGATCGGTTGGGCTCTTGAATCTTTTGCTTCTGTCTCTGGAGATCTTTTAGAACTTTATTGTGGGGCAGGAAATTTTACAATACCTTTTGCCACACTTTTTGAAAAGGTTTTAGCAACTGAGATTTCAAAATCTTCTATAAATGCTGCAAAGACAAATATGCTTTTAAATAATGTGACAAATATTGAATTTATTCGCATGAGTGTGGAAGAGTTTGTATCAGCACTCGATGGAGTGCGTGAGTACAGAAGAATGAAACATATTAATATTAATGAATATGATATTGATTCTATTTTTGTTGATCCTCCACGCAGTGGAATGGATGAGTATTCCTGTGAATTTGCTAGACGCTACAATACAATACTTTACATCTCCTGTAATCCAGAAACACTTTATCGTGATTTGGAAATATTGACAAAAACGCATATGGTTGAAAGAATGGCGCTTTTTGATCAGTTTCCATATACACACCATGTTGAAATGGGTGTAAAGCTTGTAAAAAAAGGATGAATATGAAATATTTTTTATATATAGTTACGGTGGCATTAATAATAACAAACAGTTTTGCAAGTGATGAACTGCAGAGAATTGATTCTTTAGTTCAAGAGATCACTACATTGCGTGAAAATTATGAAAAACAATTACAACAGGAAAAAGAACAAACCAGACTTGCTCAAGAAAAAATTCATTATTTGGAAAATCAAATAAAAAAGATGGATTTAGCTGTGAAAACAGAAGAAAAAGATTCTACGTATTTTAAGGCAAGTGCATTTCGCTTATGTAAAGATGCAGATATATATGCAGATGCAAATAGCATGAAAGTTGTAGATCAGTGGGAAAATGGAACCTCTTTTACTTCAAATATTAAGAATAAAAATCGTATTAAAATTACAGGATACTTTGTAGATGGAATTTGGCAAAAGGCACAGAAAAATATGTGGATTAATCGTGAAAGTGTAAAGCAAAGAGATTAACTGATATAATAAAAATATGAAAAAAATATTAATAATCAGTGATGGTGCTATAGGTGAACACTTTATTCAACGTGTTACAGAAACATATACAAGCGAAAATATTTATTATGTAGTACAACTTAAAGAAAAAGAGTTTAAAGATGCTAATCCGGCACGTTTTAAATTTTTTGAATTTGATCCTACCAGTTTCTATAAACTTGCAAATTTACTTAAAATGGAGTTTATTCAGGTAATTATTGCCATGGATAACCAAGCTGATGTTGAAAATACTATTAAAAATATTCGTGTTATTAAAAAACAACTACGAATTATAGTGCTTAATCAGTGGATGATGACTAATGAAGATGCCAATGTTGTTTTAGTGAATGCAAATGAGATTTTAGCTTCACGTATGTTGGATTATCTTCCAAATGTTCCTGTGATTGCTCAAAATGTAGGGATAGGTGAGGGTGAGATAATGGAAGTCTTAGTCCCTTTTGGTAGTTCTTTTGTCTATCGTCATATTGGAGTGATAGAGCAAAAAAACTGGCGGATTGTAGCTATTTATAGAAATCGTCAACTTTTAATGCCTTCAAGAAGACGCATGATACAGCCAAATGATCTTTTGCTTCTTGTTGGTGAACCTGCAGTTTTGAAGTCAGTTTATAAAGCTATTAAACGTGAACTTGGGCAGTTCCCTGAACCTTTTGGTACAAATATATTACTCTATATTGATATGAATATTGTTCCACATAGTAAAATAAGTGAGTTAGTAAGGCGTGCTGTTTATGTTCATACGAAGTTTAAACATGATCTTGTAATTAAAGTTGTGAATCCTGGAGATATTGAGATACTTCAGCAAATAAAAGAATATAGAGATCTGGATATTGTTGTAGATATAAATTATGATTCTTTAAATTTAAAAGAACAATTTTTTGATGATGTAAAGTCATATCATGTAGGTCTTGTTATCGTTTCTGTGGATATGTTCGCCGATTATCATGTTCGTCGTGCTTTATATGATGTACATGTGCCTGTTTTAAAACTTGCTGATAGAAGTTTTTCAAGTGTGAAAGATGCAGCACTGATCCTCTCTGATAATAGAGATCTGGAAAAAATTTCTGCCACTATTTTTGATATCTCAGAGCAGATGAATTTTAATCTTGAACTTTATAATTATATACATGAGCATCAAGATGAAAAAGAGCAGGTAATAGAACATTATTCCAATCTTTCTACAATCTTTTCAAAATCCATTAAGGTCATTGAAGAGAGCGAAAATCCTATTCGTGCACTCAAACAAAAAGATAATTTTGTACAAATTCTACCATTTACAACTAAATTAATTACCCGTAGAACGTATGCTCTTTTTTCAACAGATAGTGAAAAACTCTATTTTAAACTTGATGAATATCATCAAATTTTTATACCTGTACAACTCTAATTTAGGTACTTTTTAACAAAATTTAAGTATTATCTATCATATTATAATTATGGACAGATAATGCAAGTAAATATTTCTTTAAAACAAGTTGTTGACAACTCTTATGAGATCACAATAGATAGCCTTCCTAAGATTCATTTTGATACAAAAGTAGCGATTGTAACAAATCCTAAAGTAGCAGGTTTGCATTTAGGATATCTTCTTTCAAAGATAGAAGCTAAAGAGCTCTATATAATTACTGTACCGGATGGTGAAGGATATAAAAATCAAGCTTCAATCGATTTAATTTTAGAGTCCCTTTTTAATCATCGTTTTAATCGTAAATCACTTCTTATTGCTTTTGGTGGTGGTGTTATTGGTGATATGACAGGATATGCTTCAAGTATCTATCAGCGTGGTATTGATTTTGTTCAGATCCCTACAACACTGCTTTCTCAAGTTGATGCAAGTGTTGGTGGTAAGACAGGTATTAATAACAGCTATGGTAAAAATCTGATTGGTGCATTTCATCAACCACGTGCAGTCTACATTGATCCTTGTTTTCTTGCAACTTTACCACAACGCGAATTTGGTGCAGGTGTTGCAGAAGTTGTTAAGATGGCCGTTACATTTAATAAAGACTTTTTTGAATATTTGGAAGAGGCTGATTTAAAGAATAAAGAGATTCTTCAAGAAGCAATTAAGCAGGCTGTTGAGACAAAAGCTGATGTAGTTGCGAAAGATGAAAAAGAGCATGGTTTGCGTGCTGCACTTAATTATGGTCATACTTTTGGACATGTGATTGAGAATGAAACAGGATATACTAAATATCTACATGGTGAAGCAGTTGCCATTGGTATGGTTATGGCAAATGCACTTTCTGTTAAATTAGGACTTATGCGTGAGGAAGAAGCCAAAAGAGTAAAATTGTTACTCCAAAAGTACAATCTACCAACTACATATAAAATAAAAAATACAGAAAGTTTTTATGATGCTTTCTTCTTAGATAAAAAGAGTTCTGATGCAACAGTTACTTTTATACTTCCTATTGGTATTGGGAATGTTGAAATTACTGATGCGGTAGATAAAGAGACAGTATTTGGCATTTTAAATAGTTTTGGAAAATAACATATGAAATACTCTTTTATACTTTTTATTGCTCTTCTTGTAAGCTTTACTTCACTTAATGCAAAAGGAAGTATTACAATAACAAGTGGTATTCCCACAACATTCTCAAAAAATGATGATAATGCAACAATGAAGGCTCGAGAAGAGGAACGTTTAGCAAATGAAGCGATAAAAAAAGAGAAGAGACGTATTCAATCATTGATTCGACGGTATAAAAATGAGTTACGAGAGCTTGAAGCACAAATATCAGATGAAAATGTGTGGATTAAGAGTTATGCCTCTTATCTCACTTCTTTAGAGGTAAAACATAATCTTGATGTAATTAAAAAGCGTATTAAATGGCTTTCAAAACATGCTAAAACTTCGAGTGATATGGATGAGTTGGCAGGTTTGATCTCTAAAGAAAATATCTTAACATCTCAGATTAACAAATTAAAAGGTGACAGTAGTGCTCCTTTTTCCAAACTTATTACGCCACCAAGAATTGATGAAGTACCGACTATCGCAAATCCTTTTGAGATTTTCACGGGACTTTCTCTTGTTAAGACGATTGATGCAAACTATGAAGATTATAAAAAAAGAAAAGACAATCTTAGTACTCTTATTATCTTGCTTCGTAAAGAGCTCGAGCTTTATAAAAAGCTTTCAGAACTAAATCCTCAAAAATATAAAAATGAATTAGATACCAAACAGACGGAACTAGAGCGTTTTGAACGGGCACTTGATACGATGACTGTTACGTTGGATGTATATCAAAAGCGTTTGGAAATTGCTAAAATCAGTATTAATAAGGGTATTGAAAAGCAGGTTTACAGACTTGCAAAAATAGGTATCGCCGTATTATTTGTTTTTCTTGTTTTTTTCCTACTAAAATTAATTGTTAAAAAATATATTACAGATAATGAACGTTTTTATATGGCGAATAAAATCATCACCTTTACTAATTTCACCATTATTATTTTGATTTTGTTTTTTAACTATATCGAAAATGTCAGTTATCTTGTTACCATTTTAGGATTTGCATCTGCTGGTATTGCCATTGCAATGAAAGACTGGTTCATGTCTATTCTTGGTTGGCTTGTGATTGTTTTTGGTGGAAGTATTCATGTCGGTGACAGAATTCGTGTGGATATGGATGGAATGAAGTATGTTGGTGATGTACTGGATATTTCACTGCTTCGTATTACAATTTTAGAAGATATAACGCTGACATCAATTATGCAGAATCGTCGTGCAGGGCGTATTATTTTTGTACCAAATAACTACATATTCACAAGAATGATTGCAAACTATACACATCACTCACTTAAAACTGTTTGGGATGGTGTGAAAATTACTATTACATTTGATTCAAATCATAAAAAAGCAATGCACCTTGTCAAAGAGATAACAAAGAAATACTCCAAGGGCTATACTGACATTACAAGAAAGCAACTTAATAAACTGCGTCAGCACTATTCCTTGAAAAATACCAATGTGGAGCCTCGTATATACTCTTTTATAGAGTCTAATGGAATAGATATTGAAGCATGGTATTTGACAAATGCTTATGGTACTTTAACATTGAGAAGCGTCATCTCAACTGAAATCATTGATGCTTTTAAAAATGAAGATGATATCACAATCGCATACCCTACACAAAAACTTAATGTAGATATGTATAGTGAAGCACCTATAGAACATAATAATGAGTTGGTATAGATGAAAAAGAAAGTATATTTTAAAACATTTGGTTGTAGAACAAATCTCTATGATTCTCAAGTCATGATGAGTTCGCTCAAGGAGTATGAAATCACTGAAAATGAGGATGAAGCAGATGTTATTGTTATAAATTCATGTACAGTGACCAATGGTGCCGATACACATGTGCGATCTTATATCTCTCAGTTAGAGAAAAAGGGTGCAGATAAAAAGCTTTTTTTAACAGGTTGTGGTGCGCATACAAAAGGGGAATCACTTCTGCGTGAGGGGCGAGTTCATGGGGTATTTGGTCAGAGTGAAAAAGAGAAGATAGATCTACTTTTAAAAAAAGAACAACCTTTTTATGAAAAGGGTGACCTTAACCACATTGATGAAATGGTCGTTGATGAATTTGTCGGTAAGAGTCGTGCTTTTATTAAGATTCAAGAGGGGTGTAATTTTCGTTGTTCGTACTGTATTATTCCATTTGTGCGTGGTGATGCACGGAGCATGGATGAAGCTCGCATACTCGAACAGGTAAAACGTCTTGCGGCTAATGGTTTTGGTGAGTTTATCTTAACCGGTACCAATGTTGGATCATACGGCCAAGATACAAGAACATCACTAGCGCAGCTTATGAAAAAAATGTCCATGATTCGCGGAGTTCGTCGAATTAGACTCGGTAGTGTTGAGCCGATTCAAATCGGTGATGAGTTTAAAGAGATACTTGATGAGCCTTGGATGGAGAAGCATATGCATATTGCTCTGCAACATACCTCTCCTCAAATGCTCAAATTGATGAATCGTCGTAATGTTTACAGACAAGATAGAGAGCTCTTTGAATTTTTGGCTGATAAAGGCTATGCAATAGGAACAGATTTTATTACAGGTTTCCCTGGTGAGAATGAGGAGCTGTGGCAAGAGGCGATGGAGAATGCAAAAGTGCTTCCACTGACGCATTTGCATGCTTTTACTTACTCCAAGCGTGATGGAACACCTGCTGCACATATGAAACCGGAAGTCAATGGCAAAGTGGCAAAAGAGCGTCTTCATGAGATAGAAGCTTTAGTAAATGAAAAAAATTATGCATTTAGAAAAGCTTTTAGTGGTGAGTTGGATGTCTTAATAGAGTCTTACAAGAGTGGATCCTATCATGGACTTGACCAGCATTTTAATAAAATCGTGATAAAATCAGAAGAGGATCTCTTAGGAAATTGGATCACTGTTTCTAACTATGATGTTTTAAAGGAGCATAACTATGCTAACATCTAAGACCAATCGTATTGCACTTGTTCTTTCAGCATTTATTATTATTGCTTTAGTGCTTTTTGCAGCATTGCGTGATAATGCAGATGCTATTACTTTACACCAGGCAAAGGCCTTGTTACATAATAAAGAAGTTAAAAAAGTCATAGTAACTAAAGAGTATGTTTATCTTAAAACTGCAAAGGGTTATTATAAGATCGCCTCTTCACAAGTTACTCCAAAGATGTTCGTTGATTATAAAGTGGAAGTTGGTAATGAATCCAATAATATTTTAATTTATATACTCTCTCTTGTCCTTATCCTTGGTTTGGGTTCTTTGTTTCTTAAGTTTTTATTTTCAAAAGGTTTTTTTCAGCGGGTAGAGTACTCTACCTCACAAAATAATGGGGCTAATGCAACTATGGTAAATAGTCCTATAGAAGCAATTAAAAGTGATGTGAGTTTTGATGATATTGGTGGTATCAGTGATGTCAAAATTGAGCTTGAAGAGATCATAGATTTTATGAAAAATCCAAAGCGATATAAAAACTTTGGTGCTCGTATGCCTCGGGGTGTTTTACTGGTTGGTCCTCCTGGTGTCGGTAAAACGATGATAGCAAAAGCAGTTGCCAATGCGGCAGATGTTCCGTTCTATTATCAAAGTGGTGCCTCTTTTGTTCAGATCTATGTAGGAATGGGTGCAAAGCGTGTGCATGAACTTTTTGCAGCGGCAAAAAAGAATGCCCCTTCTATCATTTTTATAGATGAGATAGATGCTGTGGGAAAAAAACGTGACGGACAGCGCAATGATGAGCGAGAAGCTACTCTTAATCAGCTTCTTACTGAGATGGATGGCTTTGAAGGCTCAAGCGGAGTTATCGTAGTAGCTGCTACAAATAAGATAGATGTCTTAGATCCAGCACTGCTTCGTGCCGGACGATTTGATAGACGTGTTTTTGTTGAACTCCCTACAAAACGTGAGCGTGAAGCAATTTTAATGAAATACCTCTCTAAAGTACCGCATGAACTTGATATCTCTGTAGTTGCAAATATGACAGTAGGTTTTAATGGTGCTGCGTTGGCAACGCTGGTCAATGAAGCAGCACTCTTAGCATTGCGCCAAAATGATTTTCATGTAACACTGGATCACTTTTATCAGGTAAAAGACAAAGTGATGTTTGGTAAGAAAAAACTTCAAATGCTTAATGATAAACAAAAAGAGTATCGCATCACTTATCAGGCAGGTAAAGTTATCGTTGCTACCTACTATGATCTACCGTTTGAGAAGTTAATGCTCTCTAATGAAAAGCTTACTCCTGTAACTGACGAGCCGTTTATCAAGCAGGAGTTAGAGGCTCGTGTGAAGATGCTCATCGCTGGTAGTGTTGCCTGTGATATGAAGTATAAAGAGCATGCAAGCAGTGCAAAAAATGATCTTGATGAAGCCAAAGAGATTGTACGAAAAATGCTCCAAGAGTATGGTATGGGTTCATCATTAATTGTTGATGAAAAGGAAAAGGAAATACTTTTAAAACATCTCTATGAAGAGACAAAGTTACTTCTTGAATCTTTAGTGAATGTAAGAGAAGAAGTAGAAGATGTCTTGCAAGATAAAGAAAGTATAACAAAAGAAGAGGTTAAAAAGTACATTGATGAAATATTTTAGTGGTTTTTCTTTACAAAACGAAGTCAATTTTTTTGAATCTTTTATGGATCAGGGCGATTATAGTATATGTGGATTTTCTTATGGTGCCATAAAAGCTTTTGAGTATGTTCAAAAAGCTTTGCAAAATGGTAACAGAGTAGACAGGCTACAACTCTTCTCTCCTGCATTTTTTCAGAGTAAAGATGCAAAGTTTAAGCGACTGCAACTTATGGCTTACAGAAAAAATGAAGATGAATATCTGCGTCAGTTTATCAATGCCTGTTTTTTACCGTATGAGCGAAGAGATGTAGAACACTCTGTTACTGTTTTAGAAGAGTTGGAAGAGCTTTTGATGTATGAGTGGGATAAAGATGCTTTAAAAGCACTTGTGAAAAAAGGTGTTGTTATTGAAGTCTATCTTGGAGGTGAAGATCAGATAGTAAATAGTGCTGCAGTAAAAGAGTTCTTTTTGGATGTGGCAACGGTAACGTATGTAAAAAATGGGAACCATTTCTTATTAACAGAGTAGAGGGTTTAAATACCTTTGAGTATATTTATACCTTTAAAACTCCGAGGACAAATCCTCCCTACGGTCTGAGCCTCTCCGTTTTAAAGGTATAAATATTATAAATAAATAATTTAAATATATAATAAAAAGGATAAAAACAGTGGCAAAAAT
>Ga0256828_1001316_pt1 | contig 15633 bp, 15 predicted proteins | sample CV88metaG_FD_185993 | JGI IMG/M metagenome (GOLD analysis project Ga0256828, IMG submission 185993) | Hydrothermal vent microbial communities from East Pacific Rise, Pacific Ocean - CV88 | ecosystem: Environmental > Aquatic > Marine > Hydrothermal vents | place: Pacific Ocean: East Pacific Rise...
TATAAGGTACACCTTTTTTAATGTAATCATTAATATCAGAGTTGGTAAGTATTTCTCCTGTTTTTAAGTCCAGACCCATCATCTCACCAGAGTTTAACTTACCTCTTTCAAGAATATCTTCATCTTCTATCTTAAGTACACCGTACTCAGAAGAGATTAAAAGACGGTTATCTTTTGTAATAATATATTTAGACGGTCTAAGTCCATTTCTGTCGATAACACAACCAATAAATCTACCATTGGTCATACTAACAGCAGCTGGTCCATCCCATGGCTCGTAACATGCAGAGGTATATTCATAAAATGCTTTTAACTCTCCATTCATATTTGGTGAATTGTGCCATGGTGCAGGAAGTAATGCTCTAGCAGACTTAAAAAAGTCCATACCATTGGCATGTAAAAACTCTAAAAAGTTATCTAAACTCGCCGAGTCACTCATGTTGTCTTGAATAATTACAGAGATACGTTTTAACTCTTCATCTGAAAAAACTTCCGACTTCAAAGAACCAGTTTTAATAGCAACATTAAAACGGTTGGCTGTTACTGAGTTTATCTCACCATTGTGTGCTATGGTTCTAAATGGTTGAGCCAATCTCCACTCAGGAAGTGTGTTTGTAGAGAAACGTTGGTGAAAAAGTGCAAATGAAATCTGAAACTCTTCATCTTGTAAGTCCACATAAAACTCTTTAATATGTGTTGGCATAACCAACCCTTTATAAGACAGAGTAGAACTCGAAAATGAAGTAATGTATAAATCTGTTCCCTTTAACTCATGCTCTACTTCTTTACGTGTCAAGTAGACCATCGCATCAAATCTTTTATAAGACATAATAGAATTTGGTACAACAAAAATCTGTGTAATGTTTGGTAAAAGATTTAAAGCATACTCTCCAAGAGCATCTTTGTTTACAGGAACTTCTCTTCTCATGATTATTCTCAAATCATTAGCATCACAGTACTTATCAAATACTTCAAAGTCTTTTTCATCTTTGTTAAATATCATAGCAATAGCATACTGATCTGGAAGCTCAACATTTTGCTTCTTTGCCTCTTTTTCCATAAAAGACTTTGGTATAGATAAAAGAAGACCTGAACCATCTCCACTCTTACCATCTGCTGCGACTGCACCTCTGTGCATCATTCTCTCTAGTGAAGTAATAGCATCTTCCAAATTTTTGTGTGTAGGTTTGTTATCTATTGACGCCAATAGACCAAAACCACAATTATCTTTAAACGACGTAAAGAGATCTTGCATAAGCCAACCTTTAATTAATATCTGTTAGGGTTACTAAAAATATTTTACACCCCAAATGGGGTCGATAATAGCTAAAAAAAGTTTAATCTTAGGTAGAGGAATGCGTGGTTTTATAATTAACATACGAAAAGCAAAAAATGAAGATGTAGTTGTTACCGTTCTTACCAACAACGCTGTCCAAACCTACTGGAGATTTTTTGGTGCAAGGCATTCTATCCTTCAAATAGGAAATTTAGTAGATTTTGAAAAGAAAGAATCACAGAACAATTTCATGCCTCAAATGCGTAGTCTTTCACAGCTATCTTTTCCTTGGATTTTCTCTGCAAATCATCTACTTATTTGGCAAAACTTTATTAAACTCTTTGATCCTCATTTTAAAGAAACCACAGAGATAGACAGTTTTTACTTTAATCTTCTCTTTAAAATTGCGAATAGATGGGATAAACAAAATCCAAAACGTCTGGTTATCGAAGCCTATATGGAAATACTAGCACATGAAGGAAGACTCTATGATCATGGATTCTGTCATGTATGTGAAGAAGTACTCGACGAAGAAGTAGGACTTATGCGTGCTTTTCTACCGACACATCCTCACTGTATTTATGCTCCACCATTAAATAAAAAATCTATTTTTAAACTTTTCAATACAAAAAGTACAATTCATATTGAAAATAAAGAGATTAACACCCTATATAGCATTGTTTTAAAAGGTTTTTAATTTTTATTGTTATAGTATGTTCTTTTACTAAAAAAATAATATTAATATGGACAAACTATGAATTTTAGAACCTTTTTCTCATTACTATTTATTCTCTCTATTTCAATCTGCTTAATTACAACATTTTATCCAGACTTTACAAACACTGTTTTGCAATATACAAATATTCATAATTCTATTAAATTTGTTGGCTTAACCTCACTTATTATCTCTATATTCTCTTATCTTGGAATGATTATTTCTTTCTATTTTGCATCAAAAAGAGAAAAAAAACGTCTTTTAAAATTAAAAAAAGATAGAGAACTTATTGATTCAATTCACGCTGAATTAGAAGAACTAAGAAAATAGTTCTTCTAGTTAGCCTCTATTTTCACATTAAACTCAGCATTACTACTACTCCAATTTACTATATCAATAAGATAGTTTCCTTCTAAAAGATTTAAAGTATACTCTTCCACACCATTGTTTGGAGCACCTTCAGATTTAGCTATAAATTGAATGGGAGATAACGCTTTATAAACAAAGAAATCCGGATCAGCATTAGTACCATTAGTCTGTTTAACTGATATCTTATAATTTCCATTTGATGGTACATAAAACTTAATATATCTACGATTACTTAATTTATTAAAACCATAATTGGCTGAGCCACCGTCACTAATACTTGTTGTAATTGATACATTACTACCCAATGATAAATAATCTATATATGGATAACTATTTACTCTATTGGTTCTACCAATTCCATAAATATCTTCAATAGTTGCTATATTTTCACTAGATACGATAGCGTCAATATCTCCTTGCTCATTTGTATTCTCATCTTTTAATGCTTTTATAAAAGAGAATATACTTGTAAATGCTGGTGTCACTTTTTGAGAACCTACCAAAACATCATATAATGGTTTAAAACCTAAACTTAAGCCATCTGCATCATCATCGTTACTGTCATATAAATCATAAATGATACGTTGTATAGATGCTTCAGAGAACCAACCAGGATTATTTTGTGTAGCACTTTCTATGTTCATATTCCAACCATTATTACCCATGGTATCAAAATAGATTGGATTATCTGTAGCAATAGCTGACCAAGCATTACCCCAACCTTCTCCAAATGCTAAACGAATATCTAAACTGTCACCTGAACCATGTGGTCCACCAATACTGTCTGCTCTTGAAAATTTGTCTTCAAAATAGTGTCCCCACTCATGCACAATAATATGGTCATCATACTCATCACTATCACCATTTTGGTCACCTTGAAGCATAATAGTGTCAACTCCATCATAATAAGTTCCCGACTCAATATTATTAACCGACCATTTCATATTTAACGAAGGGAATTGAGCTTCACTATCTACACTCAATACTTTTTTCATCGCTAAATATACAGAATCTAATATAGCAAAGGGAGGTGAAGTTTTTGTAGATGCCGTAGATTTTAAATTACGAATTGAATTAGTAGTCCCTGTAGTAGTAAATGACCCCTCTATAACATATTGTACATTACTATTGGTATTATCTATGACTTTAATATCCCATTTATTTTCTTTAAACATTTTTGCATAGACACGAATTTTAATTTCAGTATTTTTTGGAAGATTTAACAGTGTATATTCTCCATTACTATTGGTAGAAGTTGTAGCTATAATGCCTGATGTATTAATTGCTTTTACAATAACCTCTTTAGCCCTCTCCACTGTAATATTACTACTATCTAAACTACTTGAATTTCCATTATTTAAAGGGTTAATTCTTTCATATTCTATCTTCCCTGATACTGTAACAGTATCAGAAACCAATGGGTCTGTACCATTTATTATCTCATTTGCATCACTTATACCATCACCATCATCATCTGTATCTGTATTATTCCCTATTCCATCATTATCCGTATCTAAAGTTTCAGAAGCATCCAATGGAAAAGCATCATCCTTATCTAAAACACCATCATTGTCATCATCTATATCTAAAGCATCAGATATGTCATCCCCATCAAAATCTGCTGTAATAGTAATGGTAATCGTTGCTGGAGCAGAATCAACTGTTCCATCATTGGCTATAAAAGTAAAACTATCCATACCAACATAACCAGCTATTGGTGTATAGACAGCATTTTCAAATGTACCATGAGAAGGAGCCTTAACTACTTTATACGTAAGCGTATTACCATCATCATCTTTTGCCTCAAGAAGAACCTGTTTATTTTGATTTTCATTTAAAGTAATGACTTTATCTACAGCTTCAGGAGCCACATTCGTTGGTGTGCTACCACCACCTCCACAACCTACGTATAGAGTACTGAACAATACACAGCTTAAGAGTTTTAACTTTTTCATATTTATCCATTCTTTGTTTTAGACACAGTATACTTATATTTTTTTAAAATAAATAAAACTTATATATCTAATAACTTAAATTGACTCTTTCCAACGCTTTAAAAATTCTTTTCTCTCATATATTTTAGCACCTAATGCCAACTTATAGTCCATATAAGGATGCCCCAAGTTCCAAAAATCACAACCAAGGTTTTCAAGATATTGTGCCAAAAGTACCAGCTGTGCTGTTCCATAGTTTCGATAAGACTTCTCACGACTAGAAAAACCACTTAGACTGGTATAAGTTTTTCCTATTATATACCCTATCTCACCAGCAATAAGCTTCCCCTCTTTTCTTAGCTCTACAGCTTTAACCAACACATCACCATCTAAATTCTGTACCTCTTTAAGCATTTTCAAGTATTTTTCCGTTAACCATGAATTTTTATGACATAGATTTATACCTTCATAAACATCATCAAGATTTGAAGAAAAAGTTATAGAGAGTTTTTTTTGATTGAGTAGTTTTTGAACTTTTTTACTAATATGCAAATCTTTAAAATCTAAAAGAGCATAGCTAAATTGTATTTCAGGAATCAACAACTCCTCACCTAAATGCTTCTCAGTCACAGAAATAAACCCAGCCTTTGCCAATGCCTCATAGTTTTCAGCTGAGAAATCATCTGTCCAATAGTAGTTTACATTCATATTGGAGTAGATGAGCTTCTCTAAAACAAGAGGTATTATGACATCCTCATAAGCAATATAATCAATACTCGGTTCACTCACGTTCATAACTCCCTTTTTATCTAAGCCTCTCGATTGCTTGTCCCTACACCTTCATAGGTTTCATAGTGTTTATCGGTTCCATCTTTATACCCACTATAAAGTCTCTTTGCTATTTTATCCAAAATAAAATCACTTGTACCATTTAGAAAAGCATAACGTACATTATCCTCTTCATGGTGTTTTATATGATGAGACATAGGTAAAAGCAGACGGATTTTTTGCAAAAAATGAACCAATTTATTATCTGAGTTATGACATAAATAGTGCGAAACCTCTGCAAATGAAGAGAGAATCCCTATAAGAACGAAGAGAAGTAAAAACGTTGAGTTCACAGCTGTAAAAGTCAACATATAGACAAAAAGAAGATAAAACACCAACCAAATCTTAGCCCCAGACTCATTAAAATAGATAGCAAACAGATTATTGTTTCTATACTTCTCATTTTGATGATGCAGGTGAAAACTTGCTATAAAAGAACCCCATTTAGAGTTGTAGTTGTCGTTGTTATCCATATACATATGAACCCAACCATTTATAAAATCTGTTAAAAAGTATGCCACTAAAAAAAGTAAAAGAAAAGAGAACAGATCTATATCTACAGACCATACTTTAAAAAGAAGTACAATCTGAAAAGTGATAATAAAAATAGATACAAATTTATAGATATATTTATAATAAGCATGAGTTTCATATGCCTTCATAGCCATATTAAACTCTGCTTGTTTTTTTGTAATGTTATCTTTCATAATGATTAATTATACATTTGTCATCTTAAACTATTCGATTACGACTCCCTAGAACCTTGAGAGTTTCGACTTCGACTACGGCTTCTACTTCGGTTACGACTGTTAGAACGTCTATTCTCTCCACCAGCACCACCATCATTGCTCTTTGGCTTTGAGCTTCTCTGCTGACCTCCACCACGTCGTCCTCTTCCACCACCTTGGTTAATAGGCTCTGCTTTTATGCTAGGGTCTACTTCAAAACCTTCTACCACTACTTTTGGAATTTTCTGAGAAATCAAACGCTCTATTCCTCTTAGGTAGTCATTTTCATCAACACAAACCAAAGAAACTGCTTCACCCTCTCGCCCTGCTCTTCCTGTTCGCCCGATTCTATGTACATAATCTTCTGGTACATTTGGAAGCTCAAAGTTCACCACGTGAGGCAACATATTTATGTCTATCCCACGTGCTGCGATATCTGTTGCTACGAGAACACGAATCTTGTTGGCTTTAAAGTTCGCCAAAGCTTTTGTTCTAGCTCCTTGACTTTTATTTCCATGAATAGCAGCCGACTGAATACCCTCTTGTTCTAGGTACTCACAAAGCTTATTTGCTCCATGCTTGGTTCTTGTAAAGACCAAAACCTGTTTCCAGTTTCCCTCTTTTATAAGTTTAGAAAGCAAGTTTCTCTTCTTATTTTTGTCCACAGGGTGAACCAATTGAGCGATTCTATCTGCTGTTTTATTTTGAGCTGCTACTTCAACCAAGGCTGGGTTATGTTGAAAACCAGATGCCAAAGCTTTAATCTCTTTTGAGAATGTTGCAGAGAAAAGTAGTGTTTGTCTCTTTTTAGGAACCAAACGTACCACTTTTTTAATGTCATGAATGAACCCCATGTCCAACATACGGTCTGCTTCATCCAGTACAAGTATTTCTACTTTTGAAAGGTCAACCACTTTTTGACTACAAAGGTCAAGCAGTCGCCCAGGAGTTGCTACCAAGATGTCTACACCTTGCTTCATCACATTAATGTGACGGTTTATGTTCACCCCACCAAAAATAACTGTAGATTTATAAGGTAAGTACTTCGCGTACATCTCTACATTTTCACCTATCTGTGCTGCAAGTTCACGTGTAGGAGTCAAGATTAACGCACGTACATGACGTTTTGGTTGTCCTTTATGTGTTCCTGTAGGTTTATGGTTTTGAACCATTCGTTCTAAAAGTGGCAGTGTAAAACCTGCTGTTTTCCCTGTACCTGTTTGGGCAGCTGCTAAAACATCTTCTCCCTTTAAAACAAGTGGAATGGCTTTAGCCTGAATAGGTGTAGGTGTAGTATAGCCAGTCTCTTTGATGGCTTTTAAGATAGGCTCCGAAAGCCCAAGTGTTGTAAATGACATATTTATGAATACCTTGATAATAAGAATAATAGAGTTCGAAAAGAAGTCTAATAATTGAGTGAGACTTGTGGGGTCTTTTTAATTGCTGTAATTATAGCAGAAGTCTATTATATTCTAAACTAGAATATAATTTCTTTATTGTAGATAAGAGAGAATAAAACTTAAATTAGTTTTATTCTCTCTAAATTAAATTACCTTAGATCTATAATTTTTAATCCATTACCATCTACCAAAAATCCTTTAGTACCATCTGATGAGAGAGCCATATCATTTGCTAAAATTTCATACTTACTAATCAGAGCTGGACTACTAGGATTACTAATATCTATGATATGTAATCCTTCATGATTATCTACTACATATACTTTATTTCCATCTAATGAAAGAGTCACACTTATTGCGTAACCTAAAGTATCATACTTACCAAGCAAAGTTGGATTCATAGGATTACTAATATCTATGATTTTTAATCCGTTGATACCTTCTGCAACATATGCTTTGGTACCATCAGAGGAGAGAGTCACATCTTCTGCCATGTATTCAGTATCATACATACCAAGAAGTATTGGATTCATAGGGTTACGGACATCTATAATCTTTAATCCTTTGAGACCATCTGCTAAATATGCTTTGCTACCATCTGCTGATAGAGCAATGGCTCTTGCACTTGCATAAATTGAAGGGCTCTTATACTTACCAAGCAGTGTGGGATTCATAGGATCACTTATATCTATAATCCTAAATCCTGCTTCTCTATTAGGGAGTGGTATATATGCTTTTGTACCATCAGAGGAGAGGGTCACACTCTTTGCATAAGCTGAAGTATCATACTCACCAAGCAAAGTTGGATTCATAGGATTACTAATATCTATGATTTTTAATCCATCATAACCATCTGCCACATATACTTTGCTACCATCTGCTGATAGAGTAATACCATTTGCATCGCCTAAAGCTACATTATGTGAAGTGGATAAAATATAATACTTAGCAAGTAGTATTGGATTACTAGGATTACTAATATCTATAATTTTCAATCCTTCACGACCATCTGCTACAAATGCCTTGGTACCATCGGCTGATAACACCACATCTCTTGCACTTCCTGAAGTATCGTAATATCCAATATAGTTTAAATCAAACATCACAATGTTATCAAACTTTCCAGAACCACGAACCAAGAAAGCATTTACAAAGGTAATAGAATTTGAAGGTTCATAGCGTTTTAAATCTGCTTCTAAGTCTCTGCTTACTGTTTTCCATGAACAAGCTTTTGTATTTGGGTTTAGACCTAAGTGAATATAGGTATAGTCACCATATACTTTTTTACCTTCTCCATAGTTAGGGTTGGAAGCAAATGTTGTATCACTTAATGGTGAATAGGTTATAAATCTATGTCCCTGCTCTGTTTCTACACTTATATAAACTACAAAGTTTTCACAATAGTTCATATCCCATGAAATCTTTTTATTAATGGTATGTTGCCAACCATTCTCTTTGTTCCATCCTCCTAAGATATAACCTGTATTAATTCCATCTCCATCAAGTTCAATAACTCTAGATGATTTTTCAGTATCTTCTATATTTGAGACTGTTCCTTCATAACCAGTAGTATAGATATTCCATCGACTATTTTTTCCATCTTCTGCATTTTCATATATTACTTCATTTGTATGTTGAGAGTTGGTTGAGAAGAGTTCAACATCATCTATAAGACCTGAACCTCTTATAAAGAAACCATCTACAGAGATTATCTCATTATCTGGTTGATGTCGTTTAAGGTCATAACTTAAATCTCTAGCAAATGTTCTCCACATTCCATCATTTGATGCAGTACCTAGACCATTATGTATATAATGAGGTTTATCATAATTTATTTCACCATAATTTTGATTACTATTGGTATAGTAGAGGTATCTATAACCAAATTTTGTCATAACACGAACATAGATTATATAATCTTCTGAGTAGTTCATCGTCCATTTAATAGTTTTATTGGCTGTATCATTCCACGAAGAGCCTTTTGCAAAAGAGTATCCTACAACATAACCATTATTAAGACCATCTCCTGTAAACTTTAAAACATTCCCTTTTACAATATCATGAATACTTTCAATGGTTGCACCAGCAGGAGAGTTATCATAAACCATCCAACCATCAGTAGTATCACCAGTAGTAATTATTTTTTGAGAAAGAATATTTACAGTTGGGGTATAAGAACTTTTAGCATTAATTTTACTTTTTACAGTTGATGATTCCATCTCTGGAACCCAAGTGGCTACTTTTAAGTTATCATCTATTGTATGAGACAATATTTTATTTGTAATCCTCAAATCTTCTTCTGTAACAGGTGTTTCAACCAAGGCTCCTACCTCTTCTACTGAAGCCTCCTTTTCACCTTCAGCACCTATTGAATCTCCTCCACATGCTGTTAAGGCTACCATAAAAATTGATACCAAACTCAATTTGACTAAACTTATATAATTAACTTTTCCCATAATCTTTCCTAGTCCTTTTCTTATACTTTTATTAAAAAAGTATAGAAGTTCAATATACCAAAAAAGCATATATAAAAATATAAAAAAACAATATTAATGGAAATGTTTTATGTGTTTGAAATTAATTAGAACCTTTAGAAATAAGCACTATATAGGGCATTAAACAACCCATATTTCGAGCATCATCTATGCCTCTATGATGCGTACCTAACAACTCTAAACCTACATGGTCTAATGCTGTATCTAAGCCACAAGGCTTAATTCCTTGCACTTTAGCAAACTCTTGTTTTATGTTCAAATGCTCATCGTTAAATGGGTAGGATATATTGTGCAATTTACAATCACGCTTAAACTGAGTTTTATCATAGTCACCCCAAGAACAAAATAGAAAGTCATCATATTGAGAAAACCATCTTTTAAAATCTTCTACAGCCTCTTTATAACCCAAAGCTTCATCTACATCATTTTGAGTTATCGTCGTTAGTCCTTTACAGAAAGGAGTAAGTGTGGGGTTAAGTATAGGCTTTATAAATACTTCATACTCATCCACTATTTTCAGTGTTGTAGCATCGACCACTACAGCCCCTATCTCTATGGTTTCCATCTCTTCTCTTGGAACAGTTCCTTTGTTGCAACAGGTGGCTTCTAGGTCTATTATTAGGTAATATTTCACTTCACCAATGCCTCCCACATCTGCATATAGGCAATGAGAAATTCAAACATCATTCGCCACATCAGCTCCATAAAGAGAAACATCATTACAAACATGGCTATAAAAAGAGCTCTATACTTCAGTTTTACCGTTGTACCAATGAGCTTTTTTCCTTTTTGATAGCCCTGCTCTACAAAGCCGACTTTCTTCATCATCCAACGTGAAAAGAACCAGACAAATATGGGCATGACCACAGCACCCATGTAGTAGAAAACAATCAATGCTATGGGACTAATAAATGTTTTAAATGCTAAGAAATCCATCGTTCTCTAAACCTTTTCAAAATCTCTCTAAACTCCTCAGATAAATACCCATATATCTTCTCTTCTATCTCCTCAGGAACCCCATAATAAGCCTCGGCAATTCCCCCAGCTATAGCTCCCATAGTGTCAGCATCACCACCCAAAGAGATACAGTTTCGTATACAATCTTCAAATGAGTCTGAATCTAAAAAACAAATAATCGACTCAGGTACCGACTTTTGGCAAGAGACTTCAAACTTATACGCAGGTCGTATCTCATCAACGGTTCTACTTAAATCATATGTAAACTGTGTAGATATTCTTTCTCGTATCTCCTCTTTAGAAGCCCCTTTTCGAGCCATAAAAATAGCCAATGCCGTAGCCTCAGCCCCTTTGATTCCCTCAGGATGATTATGAGTTATCTCGGCAGATTTTCTAGCCTCTTCTAAAACCTTCTCTTCCGTATCAAAAGCCCACGCTATAGGGCTAACCCTCATTGCAGAACCATTACCCCATGAGTTGTAAGGTTCATGAGTCTCAGCTTTTAACCATGCTTTAAATGAACCACCATACCCCACTTCAAAATAACGCAGACCAAAATCAACCACATTATCTAGGTACGGTTCATTGTCCAAAATTGACTTGGCTATTGCCATACTCAAAGTTGTATCATCTGTAAATTTACTCTCAGGGTGAAACAGTTCAAACTCTTTTGTTTTTATCTTATGAAACTCATAGTACGAACCTATGATTTCACCTGCTATTGCTCCTATCATTTTTACTCCTTCATTTCAGAAAAATTAATATTAGTACACTCATTACTATGGGCTATAGCACAAAGTGCTAATACTCCTAAAACTATCATGTTTTCACCTGTATCCAATAATATTCCTTTTGAAGTTTCATAAAGCCTAGATGACCAACTAGTCACTTTTTCAGCTGAACTTTTAGTGACATAACATTTTTTAGTATATCCCTCTGATGAATAGACCAAATCGGTACACTTGTATTCTACCTTTTTCTCCTCTAATTTAGAAGGTAAATCCTCTTTCCCATACACTTCAAAGTACTCTTTTACAGGTGTATTGCTCCATGCTGTAGCTGTACGACTACAAGCACTGTAAAATAAAATCATAACCATTAAAAATAGTTTCTTCATTTTTTTCCTTCTACAAACTTCTCTATTCTCTCAAAATGTCGTTCTATCCCCTCAAAAGGATGCGTTCCACCCTCTTCTATAATGGTTGTTGCAGTAGGAAGTTTAACAACAGCCTCTCTATAATCAAGTACATCATCACCCGTCTGCAACAAAAGAAGATACTTGCCCTGCTTAACCTTATCAACTCGATACGTCTTTAACATCTCCACATGATTTTTATTCCATGTATATTGGCTACCATCATGATAGTTGGTTGCCATTCCTTTTAGCTCTAGCACACGTTTTTTAAGTGTTTCTTCTGAATAGACAGCAGGGTTAATTAGCACAGCTTTTAGCCCATACTTCTCAGCCAAGTAAATAGCATAATAGCCACCCAAAGAGGAGCCAATAAGTGTTACATCATCCCCACAAGAAAGAACCAACTGCTCTAGTGTATCCATAGCTAACTCTGGCACATAAGAGAGTGACGGAGCAATACAAGGCTTTCCTTGCTCTTTAAAATATTCTCGAAAAAGCATCGCTTTCCCACCTTTTCCAGCACTTCCAAAACCGTGTATTATTATGGTCATTCTTTACTCCTTTATCAAATACTTTTCATAAGCATCTATCTTCTCTTGAAGTCTCTCTGCCATTACTTCATTTGCCTCATGCAGATAGTCCCAAATAATCTGAGCTTCAGCTCTGTAACTCTCTCGTTTTTCTGCTTTCCAGTAGTGTGGTGGCTCACCCAAATTTGCTACTCGGTCTGCCATCTTTACCACCCAAACTTCTTTTGGCTCTTTTTTTATTCGCTCTAACGAGTCTATCATCTGCTCTCTTTTAGTAGCTAAAGTCTCATTTTTGGTAAGTGCCATTACCCCATTGGCTACTGACTCACCAAACTCTCTTAAAAGATCATCATAAGTCACTTCTGTATCTTCTATGCTGTCATGGAGTATCGCACAACAGATAGCCAATTCAGCGTTCTCTAAAGTAGAAGCAACACCCATGACCTCTAGCATTACATTTCCTAAATGGGTTACATAAGGGAGTTGTTCTCCTGGGTATTTTTGCTCTTTGTGAGCTCTTGATGCTAAGAACCATGCTTTTGTTATTTTGTCTTGGTCTGTTTTCATTTTTTCTCCTTTATATTCTTATTATTTAATATCTCAAACGCGACCCTACGAAATACCATCTTTCAATTTATCTCGAACCACCATCAAAGCAAATCCCAACTTATTCTCTCCATCCCACTCCATAGGATTTAAAACCTGTTCATCAGTAGCCAACATTCCAATACCCCAAACCTTATCATAAGGACTGGCTTCAACCAAAACCATCTCATCTGTAGAGAGTAAAAACTCTTTTAGTTCACTGTTTTGCGTAAACTTTTCCATATTCCCTTTAACCACAACATCAAATGATTTCTCACACCATAGTTCAGAATCAAAATTTTTAACCTTTCGTCCTAACTCTTTTACCTCTTTGGTTGTTTCAGCATTTAAAATTTCTTCTACCATAGACTTATCAAATAGCCTTGCTTTCTCTGCCATCATGTAGTGTTCTGCTGTTCTATAATAAACCTCATCAATGGTAAAACCTATAGGAAACCATTGAGAGAGACAACTTTTATCTACTGTATTTTCTTCTTTTTGTCTGTGACCCCAAAAGAAGAGGTATTTAAACTTTTTTCCTTTTTGAAGTTGTTGTTTTAGTTCTGTTATATTTCTCATCTTTTCTCCTAATCCTGCCAATAAAAAAGATGCTCTTCAACTGACAACTTCTCTCCGTATCTAAAATAGTAAGAGTATAACCGAGGAAATACAAAGTCTCTCTGCTCTTGACTCAACATTATATATCCTGCCTTTTCCAAAACCTTTTTATAGAGTTCATTATTATCTATTGGCTTATCATAGCCCCTGCTACCACTGCCCTCTTTAGCATTTACTATTGATACTTCTACCCTATGGATTGCATACTTCCCCACAGTACTGACATGTATTTCATCACGTCTGGTCTCTTCTTCATTGGGTTCTAAATTTTTTACAGAGATTTTCTTTGAAAAGACATAAAAAGTAGAAGAACCTTGATGCATTATCTCACTATATGCTTTCATGCTATCCATACTAATATTTGCATCTTTTAAATATCCAGCTACTCTTTTCATCTCTTTTAGTTCTCTTTTCTTTTCTGTATTCTCATCTTCTACTATATATTCGCTATTTTTATCAAGCATTAATCCTTCAATAATCCAACGTATATCCGTTTTATCATTAGCATTTTTATAGGATGCTTTTACAATAGTCTCTCGCAGTTTCTGATCAATAAATGTAGGCAGTTCAATCTTAATATCTTTGATATTTTTTATCCATTCACTCACATCTTGATTTCGTTTTATCAATATATAAACTATCCAATATTTAGCTCTATTATTAAATGATTTACTCTTCAACTTATCTCTAAGCTTCTTATCTATACTCTCTTTAGTCTCAATAAGCTTTTGTGCTGCATAGTCACGAATATACCAATCATCATGATTTAGTGCATTGATTAAAAAGTCATTATCCTGATGATGTTTATTGTAACGTTTAAGTGCCCAGTAACTTATATTGGCATCATTAGAGACTTCATAAAGCTCTTTATACTGTTCAACTACGGTTTTAGATTTATAATTTTTATGAAGTTTAGAGAGAACCTCTTTCTCTCCAACCTGCTCAACCAATATTTTCAATGACTCTTGCATCTCTCTCTTTGCCCATGGGTATGGGTTATGCTGTTGAGCCATAAGATTATGAAGGGTAGAGATATCTCCTAGTTTAGCCCGTACTTGTAATATCTCATCTTCTGAAAACATTCTACTCTTTTGGGATGTTTTTATAATCATATCCAATGCCTCGTCAATATGATGATGAGCAAAAGCTTCAATGGTAGCATTATAAATCTCACTGGTTTTCATAGATGGCAAATAAGCAATAAGCTTTTTAAGATGCTTTATATCAGTTCGTTTATCAAGAAAGTTAATAGCATCCCTTCTTACATACCACTCAATAGTATCTGATGACGCTATTGAGAAAAGTAGCTCTCCTGTTTTGTCAAATTTATCAATAAGCTCAAGAGACAATACTTTTGTTTTATAATAAAAACTGTAACTATCTTTATGCTCATAATCTTCTAATTCTATAAGCCATCTTAAAAGCAACAGATTTTTTTTAGTAATTTTTTCAAATCTCTCTTTTGTCTCTTTTATTCTTCTATTTTCCTCTTCTCCTGTAAGGTATTTAGATGTGAGTGGTTGAAACATAAATTCATCTAATATATCAATAAGTTTTTGTTGCTCTTCTGTTTTTTCTCTAATATATCGTTTTTTATTTTTGCTATAGTGGAATGTCAAAAAAGTACCATCAAGTAGTGGTAGACTCAATACTTTATAGCCATCTTTAATTACTTCTTTAATCTCAATAGGAACTTTTACATTTTTTTTATAGAGCAACATTTTAATTTGGTCAAAATATTTATAAAGTTGATGACCACCTGTTTGGGATATCTTAACTATATTTTTCTCTTCAATTTGAAATATCCAAAGTTCATTTTCCCTAAAGAGAATCGCCTCTTTAGAAGCTTCATCACTATTGAGTTCTAGTGGTTTGAAATATTCATACTCCTCTTCACTATACTTTAAAATATTTACTCTTTCGGAAACAATATCATACAGAATTTTCTCCTCTTTAGATAATGTTTCTGCCTGAAGTGTGAGCGTTAAGCCAAAAAATAGAATCGTTTTATAAATAAAAGAGAGCTTCATATTTGTCCTTTAATAATTTATTTTTGTTTGTTA
>Ga0256828_1001317_pt1 | contig 15623 bp, 27 predicted proteins | sample CV88metaG_FD_185993 | JGI IMG/M metagenome (GOLD analysis project Ga0256828, IMG submission 185993) | Hydrothermal vent microbial communities from East Pacific Rise, Pacific Ocean - CV88 | ecosystem: Environmental > Aquatic > Marine > Hydrothermal vents | place: Pacific Ocean: East Pacific Rise...
CTTGTTTTAAAAGCTCTGCTATAATTTTTTGCGTTATTGTTGATGTATGTAAATCCATCGCCTCTTTATAGGCAATTAAGCTCTCTAAAATTTTTTTATCTGCTCTAATATAGCCTACTCTAAGAGATGGAGCTAAAACTTTAGAAAAGCTACCAAGTAGTATGCTATTTTTGGGTGCAAAAGATGATATACTTGGAATTGCCTTATTAAAATATAGCTCACTATATGGACTATCCTCTATTAAAATAGCACTATTTTCTTTAATAAGTTTTGCAATTTTTTTTCTCTTTTTTAAAGAGTATCTAGTAGCTGTTGGATTTTGAAAATCTGGTATTAAATAGAGCAATTTATCTTTTGTTATCACTTTTTTAAGAGCCTTTATATCTATGCCATTGTTTAAAAGCTTTATAGGATTTGTAGTAATTTTATTTAACTTAAAAAGATTTAAAGCCCCAAGATATGATGGCTTTTCGATTATAATTGATAAATTTGCATAATATCTGCAAACAATATCTAAAGCTTGTTGAGAGCCAGATGTAATTAAGATATTATTAGCTTTTGTTTTAAATCCATTTTTGGTATATCTTTTTGCAATCTCCTCTCTTAAGTCATTATCTCCCCAAGAGTTAGAGTATTGTAAAACTTCTCTATTTTGTAAAATTTTATTAGCTACTTCTTCTATTAAACTTTGTGGAAAAGTATCTATATTTGGCAGTCCACCAGCAAAACTTATAGTTTTATCTGTGGTATTTTCTAAAATCTCTCTTATAAATGAGCGTTTCATGATATATCCTTTTTTAAGCTAAATTGTAGCAGTAACAAAAAGATATATCTATACTAAAAGTGCTAAATTAATTATCTATTTTTGCTTAATATATTGTTATAATATGCTTATGAAAAATAGCACTAAAAATATTCATACACAAATAGCAAATAATGCACTCTATTATATATACAAATATATTGATAGCGATATTAATATAGATACACTATCAAAAGAGTTAGGTGTAAGCCGTTTTCATCTGCAACGCCTTTTTAAAGAGCAAATTGGAACAAATATTTATGAAACTATAAAATCTATACGCCTTCATAAAGCCTCTAACTTATTAATTACAAATCAAGGTTCAACAATTAGCGAAGTTGCTAAGCTTTGTGGGTATAGTTCTCAAAGTTCATTTATAAGGGTTTTTAAAGAGCGCTTTAAGATGACACCAACAACATGGCGCAAGGGTGGATATAAAAAATATAGCAACTCTATTATAAAAAGCTCTAAAAGTGCATCTAAATCTATTGCAAATTTTAATAACTTAGAGGCACAAATTGTAAAACAACCTGATATTAGGGTATATTATATAAGACATAAAGGATATAGTAGCAGAATAAAAGATATTTGGCAAAGGCTAAGAGCTTGGATAATTAGTAAAAATATAGAGTCTTATAAAGAGATTGCCATATATCATGATAACCCTGTAATTACAGCACTTGCAGAGTGCAGATATATAGCATCTGTTGCAGTAGATAAAGAGCTAAACAATACTCAACTTCCTAGTTTTATAATACCTGGTGGGTTATATGTAAAATTTAAAGCAAAAGGTAAATATGGTGATATTTTAAAGCTCTTAGAGTGGATATATCACCATTGGTTACCAAATTCAGGTTATGAGGCAACTACACTTCCTTCATACTCAATGTTTAAAAAAAATCACTTTTTAAGTAGTGATAATACTTTTGATTTGGAGTTTTATTTGCCAGTAGTATTAAGGTAGATAGTGTATAATTTTTAAAATTTAAGGAGCAAAAATGAATATTTTATCTACATACCAAACTACAATGCTTCTTAATATTTGGCGTTAGCCTACTACTTATTTTACTTGTAATTTAATTATTACAGATTTTTTTATCCCAAGTTTAACTATAATAATTAAATGGCAGTAGTGCCACATTAAAAAGAGGTTTAATATGAAATTAAAAGATATAGTCCCATGGGGACGAAATTTACAAGAGTATGTAGATATGTTTAATTTAACTAAATATGATTTAGAGTTAAATATATTAGGCTGTGGAGATGGACCAGCATCTTTTAATGTAGAGTTAAATAGTAGAGGTGGCAGTGTAATATCTATAGACCCAATTTATAGCTTTAGCAAAGAGCAAATAGAAAAAAGAGTTTTAGAGGTAAAAGAGGATGTTTTAGAGCAAATTGTAAAAAATAGAGATAGTTTTGTGTGGAAAAACTTTAATAATCCAAGCCATTTAATGCAAGTAAGACTTAGTGCAATGGAATATTTTTTAAAAGATTATGAGCTTGGTAAAAAAGAGGGCAGATATATCAATGCAAAATTGCCAAATTTAGCATTTGAAGATAATAGTTTTGATTTAGCTCTAAGCTCTCATTTTCTATTTTTGTATAGTGAGCATTTAGATTTAGAGTTTCATTTAAAATCAATTTTAGAGATGCTTAGAGTTGCAAAGGAGATACGCATTTTCCCAATTGTTACACTAAAAAATGATAAATCTCCTCACTTGCAAGGAGTTATTGAAGCTTTAGAGAATAGAGGGTTTAAATCTAAAATAGTTACAACAAATTATGAGTTTCAAAAAGGTGGATTTAAGATGCTTCAAGTAAAGAGGCTATAACTCTTATTTAGTTAAACTACACAATATTATTTAGCTAATAAATTTTAAGAGATTAATAAAATGAATAAAAATAGTATTCGTGGCTTAATACAAATGTTTATTGTTACACTAATTTGGGGTTCAGTGCCAATTGTAGGGGTAATGTCTGCCTTGCCAAGTGCAGTTTTTGTATTTTTTAGGGTGCTTTTTGCCTTGCCATTTATGTTCTATTTTTCTCTGAAAAAGGGTAGTTTAAAAGAGATTTTATTTCCTAAACCCTTTTGGACTATATTTATAAGTGCATTAATGCTTGGATTAAATTGGGTATTTTTCTTTTGGGCGTTGCAAATAACTGATGTTGCAAATGTTGTAATAATTTATTATATGGGACCATTTATTTCTCTTATATTAGCAGTAATATTTTTAAAAGAGCCATTAAAAATGGCAACTATAGCTGCTTTAATATTAGCTTTAATTGGAGTATTTCTAAGTCAAAATGGTGATATTATTTTTAATAAAGCCACAATATTAGCAATTTTAGCAGCATTTTGTTATGGATTGTTAGGATTTTTCTCTAAACTTGCAACCAAAAACCATAGTGCTATTATTGTAACAAATTATCAGCTAATTATATCTACAATTTTAACTTTTCCATTTCTATTTTTGCAAGAGTGGCACTTTAGTTTAAATAGTTTTTTTATTGTAATAATTGCAGGAGTTATCCATACTGCATTAGCACTATTTTTGTGGTATGATGCCTTGCATTTTATAAAAGTTTCAACAGCCTCTATTTTACAATATTTAGATATTTTCTTTAGTATATTTTTAGCTTATATAATTTTAAATCAAATACCAAGTAGTTATCAAATTATAGGTGCTACTCTTATTGTAGTTTCTGGCATAATTGTAAGTATTAAAGAAAGTTAAATAAAAATTTATACAAAAAAAGCCTAAGCTTTATTTGTATCTAAAAGTAATTCTACCTTTATCAAGAGAGTAAGGTGTAAGTTCTACTTTTACTTTATCACCAGGTAGGATTTTTATGTAGTGCATTCTCATTTTACCTGCAATATGGCATAAAACATTATGACCATTTTCTAACTCTACTCTAAAAGTTGCATTAGGTAAGGCTTCTACAACTTTTCCATCAATTTCGATTACATCATCTTTTGCCATTGTTTCCTCCTTTAGGGATTTGTTAATATTACTGCTTTTCCATCTACTACTGCTACTTGGTGTTCATAATGGCTTCCATTTAATCCATCACTACTTACAACGCTCCATTTATCATCTAATATAACTGGGCTTTGCTCTTTTTGGCAAACCATTGGTTCTAAGCAAAATACCATACCATTTTTTATTTTTGGTCCAGATTTTACTTTACCATCAACATAATTTGGAATATTTGGCTCATCGTGTGGCTTTTTACCAATACCATGCCCACAAAAATCTCTTAATGGAACATAACCAGCATTAATTATTGATTGTTCTAAAATGTAGCTTAACTCTTTAAATCTCATTCCAACTTTTATTGATTCAATAGCCTCATATAGGGCATCTTTAGAGCAATTAATAAGTTTTTGATTATCATCACTTATTTTACCAACAGCCATAGTAATTGCTGCATCTCCATAATATCCATCAAGTAATGTTCCTATATCAAGACCTAAAATATCACCCTCTTGAACTTTATAATTAGTTGGAACACCATGAATTATTACTTCATTTACTGATGTGCAAACACTAGCAGGAAAACCATATAAACCCTTAAAAGAGGGTTTTGCACCTTGTTTTAAAATAAACTCTTCACCAAGAGCATCAATTTCAACTAAACTCATACCTGGCTTTACAAGGTTTTGTAGATACTCAAGAGTTTGCCCAACAATAGCACCAGCACGGCGCATTGTTTCAATCTCTTGAGCTTTTCTTAGTGGTATTGCCATTATCTACAAACCTATATTACCAGGGGTTTGGTATTGACCCATCATTCTTTGAGCTTCAATTTTTCTCATAGTATCAAGTGCAACTTGAACAATAATTAAAACTGCAGTTCCACCAAAATAGAAGGATGCACCAAGAGAGCTAATAATAGCAAATGGGACTGTTGAAATAATGGCTAAATATAATGAACCCCAAACTGTTAATTTACTTGCTACATCATTTAAAAACTCTTTTGTTTGCTCACCTGGACGAACACCTGGTATAAAACCACCCTGTTTTTTAAGGTTTTCTGCAATATCTTTAGCATTAAATTGAATAGAAGCATAGAAAAATGCAAAGAATATAATAAATACAAACATTAATACATTATAGAGTAATCCGCCAGGAGTAAGTGCGTCTGATATTGCCTCTGCTATTGGGTTTTTACTTGATTTTAAAATTGTTAGTGGAAACATTAAAATTGCACTAGCAAAAATTGGAGGAATAACTCCTGATATATTTAATCTAACTGGAATATAATTCATTACTTTTTTATTTTGATTTTGCATAATTGTTTTTCTTGAGTAACTAATTGGAACTCTTCTCTCACCAAGTTCAATATAGATTATTGTTAAAATTGTTAATACAATAACAACAAATATTCCAATTACAACTGCAAAATCCATACTACCAGCATTTACTTGTGATATTGTATTACCAATTGCACGAGGAATTCCAGAAACAATACCTGCAAAGATAATCAAAGATATACCATTACCAATACCTCTTTGAGTAATTTGTTCACCAAACCACATTAAAAGCATTGTTCCAGTTAACATTGAAAATACTGCTAAAATAATAAATGTAGTCATATTATCAAGTAATACTGCACCTTGCCCACCATTTCCCATATGTTGCAATCCAAATGATACACCAATAGCTTGAACTACTGTAATAAATATAGTAAAGTATCTAATAATTTGCATATATTTTTGCATACCATCACGCTCTTTTTTCATTTGACCAAGAGCTGGGAATGTAGCAGCAAGAAGTTCCATAACAATTGAAGCTGTAATATAAGGCATAATACCTAGTGATATAATACTTAAACGACTAATAGCATTACCACTAAACATATTAGCAAGACCTAAGGCATTATTAGAGTTTTGTTCAAAAAACTGTCTAATAACATCCAAGTTAACCCCAGGAACTGGGATATATGCTAATACTCTATAAGCAAAAAGGAAACCAAGTGTAATAAGTATCTTTTGCGTTAGTGAATTCATAATTACTTCCCGCTAGTTGTTACTGCGTCATCCTTAATTTTAGCAGCTAAATCTTTTGCGCCACTACCAATAAGTTTAACTCTAGTTACACTTTTAGATAACTTATGAACACTTTTAATGCTCTCTAAAGTAATCTCATCAAGCTCTGCAACTGCTTTGATTTTTTCAACATTAATTACATATGGTTTAACTACTCTTGATGTAAAACCAATTTTAGGCAATCTTTTTGCAAGTGGCATTTGTCCACCCTCAAAATTTCTCTTTCTTGAGTAACCTGAACGAGATTTTTGTCCTTTTTGACCACGCCCTGCAGTTTTACCTGTGCCTGAACCTTGACCACGCCCTACTCTTTTTTTGTTATGAGTAGAACCTGGAGCTGGTTGTAGATTATGTAAACCCATTTCTGCTCCTTAACCTTTTATTCTTGTTAGTGCTTCAATAGTGCATCTAACAACATTGTTTGGATTGTTTGAACCAATCGATTTTGCAATTATATCTTTAATACCTGCAAGTTCGATTACTGGTCTTGCAGCACCCCCTGCAATTGCTCCTGTTCCCTCACTAGCTGGTCTTAGAACTAATCTACTAGCTTTATACTTATGCTCAATATCGTGAGCAATTGTTGTGCCTTTTAAATTAACTTTTACTAAGTTTTTAAATGCATCATCAACTGCTTTTTTAATTGCATCAGGAACCTCTTTTGCTTTACCATAACCATATCCAACAGTTCCTTTTTTATCACCAATAACTACTAAAGCAGTAAATCTAAATCTTCTACCACCCTTTACAACTTTAGTAACACGCCCGATGTTTACTACGATCTCTTCGAAATCATCTCTATTAATATTATCCATCAGAGTTCCTTAAAATTTTATTCCAGACTCTCTAAGAGCCTCTGCAAATGATGCTACAACACCATGATAAAGGTATCCATTTCTATCAAATACGATTGTTTCTACACCTGCAGCTTTTAATTTATCGCCTAAATCTTTAGCAACAGTAGCCGCACCATCTTTATTTGATTTAACACCAAGCTTAATTCCATCAGAGTAAGCAATTGTATGACCTTTTGTATCATCTATTGCTTGTGCGTAAAAGTGTTTGTTTGATCTAAACACTGTTACTCTAGGTCTGCTCTCGCAACCAGAGATATTAGCACGAACTCTTTTTTTACGCTGAATATAGCGTCTGTTTTTAGTTTTTTGCACTCTTTTTAACATATCCTGGCTCCTTATTTACCTGCTGCTTTACCAGCTTTTCTAATGATAACTTCATCAGTATATTTAACACCTTTACCTTTATAAGGCTCTGGTGGACGGAAACTTCTAATTACTGCAGCTGCTTGACCAACTTGCTGTTTATCTGTTCCAGAAATAGTGATAATATTTTTCTCAACTTTTACCTCTAAACCTTCTGGTATTTCGTAATTAACTGGATGAGAGAAACCAAGTTGTAACTCTAATGTTTTACCATTAACTTGCGCTCTATAACCAACACCATTAATCTCTAAAGATTTAGAAAAACCTTTATCTAAACCTATTAAAATATTATTTAATAGTGATCTGTATGTTCCCCAGAAAGCTGAAGATTGCTTAGTATCATCAACTCTACTTAATTTAACCTCTTTTTCAGCAATATCAACTACAACACGACCGTGTGTTTCTAATCTCTTTTCTAAATTGCCTTTTTTAGCAACAATTACTGTTCCATCTAGGCTAACTTCTACACCAGAAGGTATAGCTACTGGCTCTTTTCCAACTCTTGACATACCTAGACCTCCTTACCAAATACTACAGATGATTTCACCACCAACGCCTTGCTTGTAAGCTTCGTCATTTGGTAAAACACCTTTGTTAGTTGAAACGATTAGTGTTCCATAACCGTTTTTAAAGTTTTTAATTTCATCTCTACTCTTGTGGATACGACGACCCGGCTTAGAGATTCTTTTAACCTCATTGATAACACATCTTTCGTTGTCATCATACTTTAGTGTAACTTTAATTGCTTTTTTATTGTTACCTAAATCTTCTATACTAAAACTCTCTAAATAACCCTTATCTACAAGAATAGAAACAATAGCCTCAATCATTTTTGAGTGTAGAAGAGTTGTAGTATCAAGTCTTCTCATGCCTGCATTTCTTATTCGAGTAAGAGAGTCTGCAATAATGTCTGTCATCATCTTTTACTCCTTAATTACCAGCTTGATTTACGCATACCAGGAATTAAACCCTCGTTTGCCATTTTTCTTAAACAAATTCTACAAATTCCAAAATCTCTATAAACAGAGTGTGGTCTTCCACAAATTGAACATCTTGTATAACCTTGAACCTTAAACTTTGGCTTTCTTTTAGCCTTTGCTATCATAGACTTCTTAGCCATTATTTCTTTCCTTTCGCAAATGGCATACCAAGCTTTTCTAAAAGCGTAAATGCCTCTTTGTCATCTTCAGTGTTTGTAATAATTGCAATATTCATACCATGAGTCTTCATAATAGAATCATAAGTAACTTCTGGGAACATTAACTGCTCATCTAAACCAAAGTTATAGTTACCACGACCATCAAATCCCTTTCTTGGAACTCCACGGAAATCTTTAACTCTTGGTAATGCAATAGATATAAGTTTATCTAAGAAGTTATACATATTTTCACCTCTTAGCGTAACTTTAATACCACTAGGCGCACCCTCTCTTGCTTTAAAACCAGCAACTGATTTTTTTGCATTTACAATAACTGCCTTTTGACCAGCAATTAAAGAGATAGTATCAGCCATATTTTTAATAAGTTTATTATCTTTACCCTCTTCACCAGCACCAACACTAATTACGATTTTCTCTAACTTTGGAGTTAGCATAACATTTTTAATATTAAGCTCTTCTCTTAAAGCTGGAGCTAATGAGTCATATTTTTCTTTAAGTCTGCTCATAATTATCCTTCAACTTTCTTTACATTAGAGATATGAATTGGCATCTCTTTATCAACAAAGCCACCATCTTTATTCTCTTCTGTTGGTTTAACTGTTTTTTTAGCAATTTTACAACCTGCAACGATAACAGCATCTTTTTTAGGAAGAACTTTTAAAACTTCTCCTGTTTTGCCCTTATCATCACCAGCGATAATAATTACAGTATCGCCCTTTTTAATTTTAAATTTCTTAGCCATTACCAAACCTCCGGTGCAAGTGATACGATCTTCATGAAACCTGCATATCTTGTTTCTCTAGCAACAGGTCCAAAGATACGAGTTCCTATTGGCTCTTTTTTATCATCAACAATTACTGCTGCATTATCATCAAATCTAATTAAAGATCCATTTTCTCTTTGAATCTCTTTTTTAGTTCTAACAATTACAGCTTTAACAACTTTACCTTTTTTAACTTTTCCATTTGGAGTAGCTTTTTTAACAGATGCAACAATAACATCACCAATACTTGCGTATCTTCTTTTAGAACCACCTAAAACTTTAATACACATAATCTCTTTAGCACCACTATTGTCTGCTACATTTAATCTTGTGAAACTCTGAATCATTAGCCCTCTCCTCTTTGTGTAATTTCAAGAAGACGGAAAGCTTTATTTTTAGATAATGGACGGCACTCAATTGCACTAATCACATCACCTACATTAGCTTCGTTTTTCTCATCATGAACTAAATATTTTTTAAATCTCTTAACAGTTTTATGGTATCTTGGGTGTAAAACCTTTCTTTCAACCAAAACTGTTGCTGTCTTATCACCAGCTTTTTTTACTACTTTTCCAGATATTACTCTTTTTGGCATTGCTCACCCTTTACTTAGCAGCATTAATTGCTGTTTTAATTCTTGCAACATCTTTTTTTGCAGCTCTAAGCTCTGCAGTATTTGTCAGTTGCATAGTTTTTAACTTAACTTTTAGTGTAAACACCTCTAGTCTTTTCTCTTTTAATAGTGCATTTAACTCTTCTACACTTTTATTTTGAAGATCAGTATATTTCATTGCTATCTTCCCTTGAAATAATTTTAGTTTTGAAAGGTAGTTTATGACACGCCAAAGTAAGCGCAGCTCTTGCTAACTCTTCGTTAACACCTGCCATTTCAAAGATAATTCTACCAGGTTTTATATTCATAACCCACTTCTCTACTGCACCTTTACCTTTACCCATTCTTGTTTCAAGAGGTTTTTTAGTTAAAGGCTTATCTGGGAAAACTCTAATCCAAGTTTTTCCTGTTCTGTTTACTTTTCTTGTCATTGCAATACGCGCAGACTCAATTTGGCGAGAATCAATTCTACCAGCTTCTGTAGCTTTAATAGCAAACTCACCAAACTCAATTTTATTACCACGGAAAGCTTTACCACGGTTTCTACCTTTTTGTTGCTTTCTCCATTTGGTTCTTTTTGGCATTAACATAGCTTATTCTCCTCTTCTTTTTCTACCACGACCACGAGACTCTTTTTTCTCTGGTTGGATACCTTTTTGAAGAACTTCACCCTTGAAGATCCAAACTTTAATACCTATATTTCCATAAGTAGTTAAAGACTCTGCAAAACCATAATCAATTTTTGCTCTTAGTGTATGTAGAGGAACTCTACCTTCAAGATACCACTCAGTTCTTGCCATTTCAGCACCACCAAGTCTTCCAGAACAAGAGATTTTAATACCTTTAGCCCCTTGCTTTAAAGCACCTTGAATAGCTTTTTTCATTGCACGACGGAAAGCAACACGACGCTCAATTTGTTGAGCAACATTCTCTGCAACTAATTGCGCATTTGCAAGAGGTTTTTTCTCTTCTTTAATATTAATTGCAACACTTTTATTAAGAGTTTTTTGAAGCTTAGCTTTAAGCTTTTCAATATCTGCACCCTTTTTACCAATTACAATACCAGGTCTTGCAGTTACTATTGTTACTCTAACTTTTTTAAGTGTTCTTTCAATAATAATATTACTTACACCTGCAAAGAAAAGCTCTTTTTTAATTAATTTACGAATTCTGTAATCTTCTTCAATAAATGAAGGAGCTCTATCTTTTGCTGGGAACCATCTTGAATCCCAGTTTCTATTAATTCCTAGTCTTAGACCTATTGGATTAACTTTTTGACCCATAGTTACGCATCCTTTCCATCATTTTTACTAGCAGGAGCTACCTCTACAAGAATATGAGAAGTTGGCTTTAAAATTCTACTTGCCGTTCCTCTAGCTCTTGGTCTCCAACGCTTCATATATGAAGCTTTATCAACTCTACAAGAAGTTACTACAACCTCTTCTGGCTCATATCCACCATTTGCAACTGCTGACGCAATTACACCTGAGATAATCTCTGCAGCTTTATTTGGCATAAATTGAAGAGATGCTAAAGCTAACTCAGCATTCATTCCTTGCACTTCTCTTGCTACAAGTCTTGCTTTTGTAGGTGAAACTCTTACAAATTTTAATAATGCTCTACTCATATTAACCTACCTTCTTTTGAACAGTGCCTTTATGGCCTCTAAATGTTCTAGTTGGTGCAAATTCACCAAGCTTATAACCAACATGTCCTTCTGTAATATATACAGGAACAAATTGTCTTCCATTATGAACATTGATTGTTAAACCAATCATCTCAGGAAATATCATTGATCTTCTTGACCAAGTTTTAATAGGCTTGTGAGAGCCTTCTTCTTTTGCTTTTTTAACCTTTTTTGCTAGATGGTCATCTATAAAAGGTCCTTTTTTTAATGATCTTGCCATATCCTAACCCCTTACTTTTTCTTGCGTCTTGAGATAATTAACTTATCACTAGCTTTTTTCTTACGAGTTTTGAAGCCTTTTGTTGGCATACCCCAAGGACTTACTGGATGACGACCAGAGTTTGTTTTACCTTCACCACCACCGTGTGGGTGATCAATTGGGTTCATTGCACTACCTCTAGTTTGAGGTCTGATACCTCTGTGTCTATTTCTACCAGCTTTTCCAATTACCATATTTGCGAAATCTTCATTTCCAATTGTTCCAATTGTAGCCATACACTCACCTAAGATATATCTCATCTCACCACTTGGTAATCTTAGAGATACATACTTTCCATCTCTACCCATAATTTGTGCATAACTACCAGCACTTCTAGCTAGTTTACCACCTTGACCTGGGTTCATTTCGATATTGTGAACAAGTGTTCCAACTGGAATATTTTTAAGTTTCATAGCATTACCAGTTTTAATATCTAAACCAGCTTCTGCTGAAAGAATTGTATCACCAACTTTTAAACCTTTAGCTTGAAGAATATATCTCTTCTCACCATCTGCATAGTTAACAAGACAAATTCTACAGTTTCTGTATGGGTCATACTCAACAGTAGCAATTTTTCCAGGAATATCAAATTTATTTCTTTTAAAATCGATAATTCTATAAAGCTTCTTAGCCCCTGCTTCTTTATGGCGAGAAGTAATTCTACCATAGCTATTTCTACCAGCGTGTGCAGGAAGTTTTTTAAGAAGGCTTCTTACTGTTGGCTTTGATGTAATATCACTATTATCAATAGTCGTCAAAAATCTTCTTGACGGTGTATATGGTTTATATGTTTTAATTGCCATCTTCTATCCTTATACGCTTAGGCTTTCGATTTTTGCATCTTCTGGTAGCTTAACATAAAACTTTTTGCTATCAGCACGCTTACCTTCGATACCTTTAAATCTTTTTACTTTACCATTAACTCTCATAGAGTTTACTCTAAGTGGTTTAATACCAAAGTATTCTCTAAAAATCTCTTTTAGTGAGTTTTTAGTAACTCTTGGACTTGTTTGAACTACAATTACACCATCTTCTTGAAGAGCTAAACTCTTCTCTGTATAGATAATTGCTTTAATATCTGTAATATCTGCCATCTTAACTCTCTTTTATTAGATTTTCCCAAACAGATTTTTCTATAACAATAGCACTATATGCTGCTGCTAAATATCCGTTTAGTTCATTTGGCTCAATTAAGTAGCACTTATTTAAGTTTCTAAATGCCAAAAATGTTTTATCATCAATTAACTCTTTTACAAATAGAGCATCTCTTTGATCAAAACTTTTAAAGAATGCATTTGCATCTTTTGTTTTACCAGACTCAATAGAGATTGAATCAACTATAAAAACTTTTTCATTAGCTACTTTTTCAGCAATTGCATGCATAAGAGCTAATCTTTTTTGTTTTTTATTAACTTTTTGAGTATAGTTTTTTGCATTTGTAGGACCAAATACAACACCACCACCTCTAAATTGTGGAGCTCTTATACTACCTTGTCTAGCACGACCGCCACCTTTTTGAGCAAATGGTTTTTTACCACCGCCGCTTACTGCACTTCTATTTTTTGTATGAGCGCTACTTGCTCTAAGATTAGCACCATATGCTTTACAATATAGATATAAGTTATGAGGATGAACCTCTAAAAAACTTTGAGGTAAATCTGCTGTTTTTACTACTGTATTACTCATTTAACTATCCTTACCATTCCTCTTGCTCCTTTATGTCCAGGCACTGCACCTTTAAGGATTAAGATTCCATTCTCTTGGTCAAACGAAATTACTTCGTTTTTAACTGTATTTAGTGTATTACCATATTGACCTGGCATTTTTTGACCTGGTTGAACACGACCTGGCCACTCACACATACCAATAGAACCGATTCTTCTACCAAATCTATGTCCATGAGAAGCTGGTCCACCACCAAAGTTATGGCGTTTCATACCACCACTAAAACCTCTACCTTTAGAGTTAAAAGATGTTTTAACAACTTTTGCCTCTGCAAGTGGAGCTTGGTTTAAATCACCAGCTTCTGTTCCCTCAGCTACTTCTATAGTTTTAAAACGGTTAAACTCTTTGCTGATTCCAAACTTTTTTTGTTGCCCCTCAATAGATTTATTAATCTTTTTACCACTGTGGTAAGCAACTAAAGCTTTTCCATCTTCTCTAACTTCGCACACTTTAGTCTCAACTACTTTAAGTAGTGTAACAGGAGTGCTTGGAACGCCAACAGTTCTGCTCATTCCAATTTTTTCTACGATAAATTCCATCTATATCTCCTTACTACTTATCCATTTGGCGGATTTCAACTTCCACCTCTGGAGCCAAGTCTAATTTCATTAATGAATCAATTGTATCAGTTGAAGCTGCTACAATGTCGATTAATCTTGCGTGAACACGAATTTCAAATTGTTCTCTACTGTCTTTATTTACATGCGGAGAACGCAAAACAGTATATTTTTTAATCTTTGTTGGTAAAGGAATTGGTCCTCTAAGTTCAGAACCTGTTCTCTTTACAGCATCAACAATCGCTTTAACCGATCTGTCTAAAACTCTGTGATCATAAGCTTTAAGCTTTAATCTAATTCTTTCCATCTATATTTTTCCTTTAAAGAACTCGTCGCTAAATACGACATAATTTTGTTTTTATAGTGCCACAACACTAGACGCCGAGGGCATCTGCACACAATCATCTATACAAATAACTCTATGCAGATGCCCAAATTGGTGCGAAATTATATCAAAAAAGATTTTATTTGTGCTTGATTTTATTCTAAAATTTTGTTAATATTTAAAAAAGTTTACTTTTGAGAGGGAAACTATGGATATTTTAAATTGGTTTTATTCTAATTTACCTAAAAGTAGAGATTATAGTCCGCGTAAATTAAATTTACCTAAAGATTTGAGTTTTAATTTAATAGGAGCTAGAGGAGTTGGAAAAAGTGCATTAATAATTGATTATTGTAGCAAACTCCCCAAAGATAGCTATTTATATATTGATTGCCAAGACCCAAATTTTATTTTAGAAGATTTAGATGTTTATGATTTAGAGGATTTTATAAAAGAGAATAAAATTGATACTCTTATATTAGACCACTATTTTGATGGATTTTTGGAGTATATGCCTAAAATTAAAAGAGTTATTGTTATATCAAGAAAAGAGAGTGTAAATTTAGACTCTTTTAGGCTATATAATTTAGATTTTGAAGAGTTTATTAATTTTACTAAAAGCAGTAGTATAGGTAGCTCTTTTAGCTCTTATACAAAACTTGGTTCTCTGCCAGGTGTTGCAAAAGATAGTAGTAGTTTATTTGCCAATAGAGAGTTGTTTTTTGAAAAATTTGATACTCAAGAGGGTAAAGTTTTGCTTATTTTGGCTCTTTTTCATGGAAAGGTAGTTACTGCTCATCAAATATTTCAATTTAGCAAAGAGTATTTTAAAATATCTAAAGATTGGCTATACAAAACTATAAAGGAGTTTCAAAAAGAGGGTATAATTTACCAAATTCCTACCAAGGATAGGGGTTTTGGCAAGAAACTCTTTTTGTATGATTTTAGTTTTGCTAAGTATCTTAATAAAAATTTAACCTATATCTCTATATTTGATTCAATAGTTGCTTTGGCTCTAATAAAACATGGTATAGAGGCTAAAGCGATAATTGCTCCAACTTCATATTTGATAGAAGATGGTGTTTTATTGATTATTGCTCCATTTGATAGTGAAGAGAATTTTTGGAGCAAAACTCAAAAAAACTTTTCTTTTTATAGTAATTTAAAAGTAAAAGATGTAATAATTATTACAAACTCTAGCAGTTATAGTTTTGAAATTAATAAAATTAAATTTAATGCCCTACCCTTTTATGAGTGGGTTGTTGGGCTTTGATTGTTATATAAACCCAGAATATATAAAAATATTCTAGGTTTATAAAATTAGATTAATATCTATAACTTTACAACTCCTCTTTTGCCTTTTTGAGTGCTTGGATTACTGCTTCTATATTATCTTTTGGAATATGTGCTTTCCAATCTGGCTCACTACTATTTTTATCTAAAAATATACCAATACT
>Ga0256828_1001318_pt1 | contig 15604 bp, 17 predicted proteins | sample CV88metaG_FD_185993 | JGI IMG/M metagenome (GOLD analysis project Ga0256828, IMG submission 185993) | Hydrothermal vent microbial communities from East Pacific Rise, Pacific Ocean - CV88 | ecosystem: Environmental > Aquatic > Marine > Hydrothermal vents | place: Pacific Ocean: East Pacific Rise...
TGTAGATCCTCGGGAACTAAAACACTCCCTTGAAACAAAAAAAATCAAAGGGCTTTATCTCGCTGGTCAAATCAACGGAACAACAGGGTATGAAGAAGCAGCAGCACAAGGTTTAATGGCTGGAATTAATGCAAGTTTGGCACTTGAAGCAAAAGAGCCTCTTATTCTTCGTCGTGATGAAGCATACATCGGTGTTTTGATAGATGACTTAGTAACAAAAGGGACAAATGAGCCCTACCGTATGTTTACCTCTCGTGCAGAGTATAGACTTCTTCTAAGAGAAGAGAGTGCAGATACCCGTTTGGCACATTATGGATATGAACTAGGTCTTATAGATGAAGAGTTTTATAAAAAAGTACAACTCAAAGATGAGCAGATTCGTTATGGTGCAAGACTCTTAGAGGAGACAAAATTTACACCAAACAAAGAGTTTAATGCACTTTTGGCATCTATGGATGAAGCACCCTTAAAAGATGTTTCAACAGCGCAACAGCTTGTTGCAAGAAAAAGCTTTACAGTAGAAAAGATGCTTACAATCGTTCCTGAATTGGAAAAGTTTGATGATTATATCAAAGAGGAGATTTTAGTAGAGGGGAAATATGCTCGCTACATAGATAAACAAAGTGAAGAGATTCGTCGAATGAAAAAGTATCTTAAAGTGAAAATTCCAGAAGGGTTTGACTTTACAAGTGTGAGTGGTCTCTCTAAAGAGGTTCAAGAGAAACTTGCACAGTTTAATCCTCCAACACTGCAAGCTGCGATGAATATCTCTGGAATCACTCCAGCTGCTATAGAGATTTTACATATTTATATACGAATGGCTGAAAGAAAAAGATAGTTTTATAAAGGAAAAAAATGGCTACATTTTATTATGTGCATACAGGGCATAGAATAGGTTTAGATAGGTTTAGAAGAGCAGTAGCGATACTGAATGCTTTAGAAGATAAAGAGATTACTCTTTTAACTTCAGATTTTAGAATTGCACAGATTGCACGCGATTTTGGTATTGATAATTGTGTTGGTATTGATGTTGTGAGAAATATTCCAAATATTGCAAAAAGTGGAGATAAACTCATTTTTGATTCAGCTGAAGCGAATCCTATTATGCTTGAAGATATGAGACACTATTTTTCAAGTTTTATTCGTATAAGTGATACTATTGATGATGTAAAAATGGAGAATGAAGCCCTTATATCTCCATATTTGGAAGGTGAGGATATTTTTCATGGTGTGATTGTTCATGATAAATATTTTCAGATGCAAGAGCAAGAGAAAAGTGTTGCTGTAAGTTTCTTTTTTGGTGATGATGATTATGAAAAAGATTTAGAAAAACATCTCGATTTTATTGAAGGGTTACACCCTTTTTTACAACTTGGATTTTATTACTTTTTAGATTATGAAGCGATGCTTGAGGAACGATTTGAACATTGTTTTAGTTTTGAAGAGTATGACACAATGATAGCACAAACAAAGCTCTTGATTACAGCATCACCACAGGCTGTTTTAGACTCTTTAGCAGCAGGTGGCAAGCCGATATATCTGCAAAGAGAAGATTACACACAAGATTTTCTTCCTCTTTTTGAAACATTGCATGTTCCTATAATTAAAAATTATGATAGAGAATATTTGAATGAGCTTTTAAAAACAATAGATAACATAAGTTATACTAAAGTAGGACAAAATAGTTACAAAGTTGCAAATTTTATAAAAAATAGCTTAAATTTATAAACAATTAAAACTTATTTGGTATATAATAAAGCTTCAAAAATTCACAAAAAGTGAGCAAACATGAAAAATAGTAGCCGTAGAGGTTTTATGGGTAAAGCATTTGGTGCCGTAGCAGGCGTTGGTGCAGTAGCTTCTTTGTACGCGATGAAGAGATCTTGGGATCCTTTACCGAGTGTAAAAGCAGCTGGATTTACTACTCTTGATATGTCAGCATATAAAGAGAATGAATTAGTAACAGAAAAATGGAGAGGGAAACCTATCTTCGTTTTAAAACAAACTGCAGATATGCTTGCAAAAGCAAAGAAAAATCCAAAAGATATGGATAGACTTATTAAAGTTGGTGATGCACATTTTATGGTGTGTGTAGGTCTTTGTACACACCTTGGTTGTATCCCTGGTTATCGCCCGGAAACAGAAGATTTCCTATGTGCTTGTCACGGTGGTATGTATGATTTTACTGCTGAAGTTACAAAAGCTCCACCACCAAGAGGTTTAGATATTCCTCCATTTAAAATTGATGGAAATAAACTCGTTCTAGGTGAAGAGGGTCCTGAGTATAAAAAGATGCTAGAAGCTGGCACAACTCTCAAAGTATAAGCAAAGGAAGATAAATGGCACATTTTACAAAAGCAACAAGCCTACATGATTGGTTAAACCAACGCATGGGTATTGATACTGTTCGCCGTGTTATGGCAACAGAGTATTGGATTCCGAAGAATATTAACTTCTTATGGGCAATGGGGATGGTTTTAGCTATCACTTTTGGTCTATTGTTAATCTCTGGAATCTTCTTATTGATGTATTATCAACCAAATGTAAATCTTGCATTTGATAGCGTTAACTACACAATTATGCAAGAAGTTGGTTATGGTTGGTTATGGAGACATGTTCATGGTGTAGCTGCATCAGTTGTTTTCCTTATCATCTATATTCATATGTTTACAGGTATCTATTATGGTTCTTATAAGCAAGGTCGTGAGATGATTTGGATCTCTGGTATGCTACTTTTTGTTGCATTCTCAGCAGAGGCTTTCTCTGGATATATGCTTCCATGGGGACAAATGTCTTACTGGGCTGGTATGGTTATTACTAACCTTTTCTCTGGTGGTTCATTACATGCTGATGGTTTAGTTGAGTGGATTCGTGGGGATTATGTTCCTGCTCAAGCATTCCTTAACCGTTTCTTTATGTTACATGTACTTCTTATTCCATTGGCTATTTTAGGTCTTATCGGTTTACACTTCGGTGCACTTCGTATACCACATGTTAATAACCAAGATGGTGAAGAGATTGATTTTGAAGCTGAAGCTGCAAAATATAAAGCTGGTGATAAAGCTGGTTCAAAAGTTATCGCATTCGTAAATGACTTTATGTCTAAAGATATGATGGTTGTTGGAATCTACTTGATTTTCTTCTTCTATTTAGTATTTTATCATTATGATTTCGCAATGGATCCAGTTAACTTTGACCCTGCTGATGGTCTTAAGACTCCTGCTCATATCTATCCTGAGTGGTATTTCTTATGGTCTTATGAGATTCTTCGTCCGTTCTCAACTGATGTTGGTCTGATTGCATTCGCATTTGCACAAGTTATTTTTGTTCTTTTACCGTTCTTAGATAGAAGTCCAAATACTATTCCTGCGTCTCGTCGTGGTCTGTTTAAATACTGGTTCTGGGCAATGTTAATCGATATGATTGTTTTAACTGCTATGGGTAAAGTACCACCTTCTGGTATCTTTAGTACTATCGGTTTATACGCAGCACTTACATTTATTGGTTTATGGATTGCTCTTCCATTTATCACTAAAATGGAAAAAAAGGCATAGGGAGAAAATATGAAAAATAAAGAACCATTAATATTAGCTGTAGTTGTTTTCTTTACACTACTGACATATTGGCTAGTTGAGCCTTTTGCTCATTCTCAAATGCACAAGCATTATGAGAGTGAAGGTTTCAAATATGATGATTTACCAGCACTCACTAAAAAAGGTGATGCGGCTCGTGGTAAAGATTTAGTAATGGGAGCTGGTGCTTGTACTGGTTGTCACGGAATTAAAGCTGCTGGTATGCCAGCTCCAATGGATCCAGTAACTGCTGCACAATCTTATGGTGTTAATCCACCAGATTTAAGTGATGCTGGTGCTGTTTTTGATGCGAAGTTCTTAGCTGCGCTTATTAAAAACCCTGCACATGCTTTAATGCTTGATCATAAATACAATGAAAAAAGTGGAAAAACTTTCCCTATGACTCAGTTCTATGGAGCTGGTGGAGATATGGATCAAGAGGTTGCTGATATGGTAGCTTACTTACAATCAATCGCTCCAAAAGGGGAAGAGTTAACACCTAAAATGGCATTTGAAACAGCTTGTGGTAGATGTCACGCTATCCATTATCCGTATGTGAAAGATGGAAAAGCTAATCCACCATGGACACAAATTGGTGAAAAACCAACTTTCAAACATAAACAAGATGAGTTAGCGTTTGAAACTAAAGTTCTTGATTATCAAGATGCTTTAACTAAATATCTTGGTAAATTACCACCAGATTTAAGTATGTATATCCGTTCTCGTGGTGAGCATTTCATCAGTACTTTTGTTGAAAACCCTCAAAACTATCTTAAAGGGACTGCAATGCCTCGTGTTGGTGTAACTGCAGAAGCTGCTGAGAAAGTTATTGAGCACTTAGAAGATGTTGGTGATTCTAAACGCCATATCCGTGCTGAAGTTGGTGTAAGAGTGATGATCTTTATGTTTATCTTTGCGCTTTTCGCTATTCTTTGGAAAAAAGAGGTTTGGAAAGAGTTACACTAAACTTTTTCTCCTCAATTTAGAGTACCTTTTTAGGTGCTCTTACCCTTTCTTTAACCTTTCCTTGCTATAATCTTTTTATGAGATTTAGAGACTTAAAAAAACAACAAAAACGACAACAATCAAATGCTAAAGAGCAACAGTTTCGTACTGTAAGCTATCCTGACAAAATTAAAGCTCTCATTACAGATATGTTTATGATATATGCACCTATTTTATATATTATTACTTATGGTGTTATGGGTGGAAAAGATGCTTTTCAAGCTTCACAACTTGCTCCTTTATTAGGGGTGACATTTTACGGAATTGTCTACGCTATACTTATAGCAAAATTTGGACAGACTCCAGGGAAAAAAGCGTATACGATGAAAGTTGTTGATGCAAAAACATTAAAGCCTATAGGGTTTTTCAGAGCTTTTTGTCGTTTTATAGCTTTTTTATTTTCAGCAACTATTTTATTTGGTGTACTTCTTCCTCTTTTTAGAAAAGACAAAAAAGCACTCCATGATATTATGTGCTCCACAATAGAGATATATGAATAGATTTTGATATAGGTCAAGAAATATTCTAAAAGAGTGGTTATAATTTGAAAAATTTACTATAAGAGGGAAAAAAAGATGCTTGTTGATAGCTATGAAAGAGTGGTGGATTATTTACGCATTTCAGTGACAGAGCGATGTAATTTTAGATGCCAGTACTGTATGCCTGAAAAACCATTTTCATGGGTTCCAAAAGAGAACCTTCTTACTTTCGAAGAACTTTTTGAATTTGTAAAAGTGTGTATTGATGAAGGGATAAAAAAAATCCGTATTACAGGTGGAGAGCCTTTGCTTCGTGAAGATTTAGATACTTTTATAAAGATGATTTATGATTATGAGCCTTCTATAGATTTGGCAATGACAACAAATGCTTTTTTACTCAAAGGTACGGCACAAAAACTTAAAGATGCAGGGCTGAAACGGATCAATGTTAGCATAGATACCCTCAAACCTGAAGTGGCACAACAAATTGCACAAAAAGATGTTTTAGCTAATGTTTTAGAGGGCGTTGATGAAGCATTACGAGTGGGACTCAAAGTAAAAGTAAATATGGTTCCTATGAAAAATATGAATGCTGATGAGATTGTTGATGTTTTGGAGTATGCCAAAGCAAGAGGGATGACGATTCGTTTTATAGAGTATATGGAAAATGCGTATGCAAAGGCTGGTATTGCTCGTTTAACTGCTAAAGAGGTTTTGGAAAATCTTGCAAAACATTATAATTTTGTAGATGAAGGGTTTGATAAATCTTCCCCATCAAGATACTACAGAATGGATGATGGATATCGTTTTGGTATTATTGAGCCATATGGTGATGATTTTTGTAAGGAGTGTAATCGCATACGACTTACAGCAGAAGGATTTTTAATCCCATGTTTATACTTTGATGAAGCGATGAGTATTGCAGAATCAATTAGAAAAGGTGACATCAAAACAGCTGCACTTGTTTTAAAAGAGGTGGTAAGAACTAAACCTGAAAAAAATCGTTGGGGTGGAGAAGATGATGAAATCTCTACGCGTGCTTTTTATGAAACGGGTGGATGATAGTAGTTTATGGTCTATTTAGTTGAGCATTTTTATTCCATTCAAGGGGAAGGGCGTTATGTTGGTACTCCAAGTTTGTTTTTTCGCTTTGGTGGATGTAATATGCGTTGCGAAGGTTTTGGTTGCAAAGAGATAGCTCCCGATGGTACAGAGGTATTAGGATGTGATACTGTTTATGCTGTCAATAAAGAACATTTTTCTCATAATTGGGTAGCAATAGAAGATGTAAACCAACTCTTACATGTACTAGATTTTTATGAACTTCCATCTGCTGTTGATATTGTGATAACAGGGGGTGAACCTCTTATTTATGCCAATGAGAATGTCTTTATCAGTTTCTTAGAAGCACTTGTAGCTAAAGGGCATCAAATTACTTTTGAAACCAATGCTACTATAGCTGTTGATTTTCAAAAGTATCCTGTATACAAGTCTTGTGTTTTTGCTCTTTCTGTGAAGCTTGCAAACTCTTTGGAACCTTTTGGCAAAAGAGTAAAAGGGGATGTGATTTATACTCTTGCAACAGAGGCAAAGGATGCTTTTTTTAAGTTTTCTATAGATAGAGACTCTATTAATCTTGGATTGGAAGATGAGATAGACAATATAGTGCTGCACGCTCCAAATACTACCATATATTGTATGCCTGTAGGTGGTTCTAAAGCTGAAGTAGAGGCTAATACTGAGCCGTTAATAGAGTTTTGTAAGGCAAAAGGGTATAACTTTAGTGATAGACTTCATATACGGATATGGGATGAAAATAAAGGGGTATAGATGATTATAAGAAAAATGTTTAAATTTGAAAATGCTCATATTGTAAGAGGATGTTCAACTGTAAAATGTCGTAGTTCATTACATGGACACTCTTATAAGGTGGAGCTTCTTTTTTCATCCAACTTTTTAGATCATGGGCAGATGGTGTATGATTTTGGTTTAATGAAGCAAAATATGAAAGATTTAGTAGAGAGTTTTGATCATGCAATCGCTTTATGGAGTGGTGATGAAAAGAGTTATTTAGAAGCGATGAAACAACATTCACAGCGTTGGGTGGAGCTTCCTGTCTCTCCCTCTGCTGAACAGTTTTCTCGTGTTATCTTTGTACTTATTGATAAACTTCTTTCTCTGACTTCTACATGTAATGGGGAAAAAGAGGTGATGCTTCATTCTGTGATAGTGCATGAAACTGATACAGGCTATGCACAATGTTTTGAGGAAGATGCGTATTCTCAGGATATGGGAAGTATTAATCTTCATGAAATTATCTTTTCAAAACAGGTGCAAGAGGATTTTAAAGATAGTCAATTATTTGAAAAATTAAAAAACGCAGAGCACTTCATCAATCCTAAGGATGTCTAAAACGACTATGAGCAGGAATCATAGTCGTTTTATGGAAAAGATTATCTATAAAAAGTGTTTGTGTTTAGTTGGTAATAATCTCTTGATAGTCTCGAGAAAGAAAATTCCATTGTGTACTTATAAAAGCAACTTCACACTCTTTTTTTATCTCTTTGGTTGTGTCTGAAGTGATGATAAAACCATTGTTATGTGCCAACGGTGCTACCATACCTGGTGCAAAATGTTCACAATGGGTGAAAAATGTACCATCGTAATACCCTGGTACAACGCTACTTCTTCCCCCTTTCATACGGAGTGTATTTTTCATTTTTGCTTTTATTGGTTGGATAAATCGTTCTTTATTACCACTCATAGTAGCTATAATAGCTCGTGCGAAAATCTCAAAATTAAGTGCTGCTGCGAGAGGATTTCCAGGAAGATTTAAAACAACTTTATTGCCAATTTTACCGAAAGTAGTTGGTTTTCCTGGTTTAATTTCTACTTTATCGAAGAAAATCTCATAACCAAATTTTCCAAATGCTTCTTTTGTATAATCTGCATCACCAACACTAACCCCTCCACTTGTGATAATAAGATCACAATCTAGGGCACTTTGTATGTGGTTATGAATATCTTCAAGTGTATCAGCAGCTGTTCCTATAAATTCCACTTCAGCACCAAGTTCTTGAGATCTTGCAAGAATCATTGGGGCATTTGTATTGTAGAGTTGATACTCTTTTACGCTTTCAAAGTGCATTTTGAGCTCATTACCAGAGGCAAAAACAGCAACACGGGGTTTTTTATATACTTTGATATGACTGATTCCCTGTGAAGCAAGCAGGGTTATTTGGTAAGCGCCAAGTTTATCTCCTTTGGATAAAAGAGCTTCCCCTTTTTTAATATCTTCTCCTGCAAGACGAATATGTTTAGAGAGTGTCAGGTTTTCAGGAAGAAAAACACCTTCAGTACACTCTTTTGTCTCTTCTACTGGGACGATACATTGTGTACCAAGTGGAATTTTGGCTCCAGTCATAATTTTAATAGCGTGATGATGTTGTAATTCTCCGTTAAAATTATCTCCTGCAAAAACAGTACATGTAACCTTTACACATCTACCACTATCTTCTACTTTTACAGCATAGCCATCCATTGCAGAGTTATCATACGGGGGAAGGTTATGTGTTGCTATAATATCTTCTGCAACGATATACTCTAAAGCCTCTTCAATAGGTATAATTTTTGTTGATTTTTTTGGTGTATTCATATAAATATGTTGTAATGCTTCTTGAATTGTTACTGCCATTATCTTTATCCCTTTCTTTCGTTATCATATTATAATATAATTTCGTTATGAATGAAATGTATAGTATGGGACTTAGTATCCACAGTATCGGTGCAGTAGGGCTTTTAGCTGTTGTTTTTATCAACATTTTAGCGCTTATGAATGCAAATGAGTTGGCGAAATATCGTCGTTTGATGTCTATAGTGCTTATGCCACTGAGCTCTATGGCTATAGGTGTTGCTGTTTTTACAGGGATGGTGATGATGGCTGCAAAGCATCTTGATTTTACCCTTGCAAATATTGCAATGATTATTATTAGTGTGGTGTTAATTGTACTTGAAGCAAAAAGAGCAAAAATGTTACGCTATTTAAACTCTAAAAAAGAGAGAGCATTAGAAGCGTATAAGCCTTTTGGTCTAAAAATTTTGTATATAGAATTTGTCCTTATTACACTTATCTCTTTATGGATGTGGTTTTTGTAAAATGGTTTTTTTGTATGAGGAAAAAGCAGGAGAAGCATCTGTAACTCTCAAAGGGGAACAACATAAGTATCTTGTGAAAGTGCGTCGTCATCAAGTAGGAGATAAACTTTTTTTAAGAGAAAAAAGTAATCCAGATATACTATATACTTATAGTATTGAAGAGATACAGCCTCGCACCCTCACACTTAGAAAAATAGCATCTGAAGTGCGACGGAATGCTCCTCGAAAAAGCTTACATGTAGGGTGGTGCGTTATAGACTCTAAGTCGGTAGAAAAGGTACTCGCTTCTTTAAATGAGATAGGTGTCGAGTCTATCTCCTTTATCTACTGTGCACGAAGTCAAAAGAATTTTAAAGTAGATATGAAACGCTATGAAAGAATTTTAGAAGCTTCCAATCAGCAGTGTGGTCGCAGTACTATGATGCAATTTGCAGTATATAAAAATCTTGAAGCATTTTTGGAAAAATATCCTGATGTAAAAGTGTTTGACTTTACTCAAAAAGTATTAGATACTACTGAAGATATTAAGGATATTCTTGTTGGCTGTGAAGGTGGCTTTTCTGCAGAAGAAAAAACTCTTCTTGCACAAAAGGATGTTTTTAGACTTGACACCCCTTTAGTGCTTCGCTCTGAGAGTGCTGTCTTAGCAGTAGCTTCTAAAGTACTCTTGTAAAATTATAAAGTAACAATGTTTAGTGTTCGGTTCTGACTGCTTACATGGAGTGCTTTTTTTGCTCGGTCTGTAATGGTATAAATTGTATCTTCTTTGAGAACTTCTGTAATACCAAAATAGATTTGAATAGAAAAAGAGGGGAGAAAACTTTTCTCTTTGAGTGCTTTATCTAATTTTTTTGTGAGTATGTGGGCATCTTTTGCTATGGTATTTGGTGCTAAAATGACAAAATCTCCTCCACCCCATCGTGCTATAACATCACTTGCCCGTATATTTTTTGCCACAAACTGCGCAATATCTTTGAGGAGTTTATCCCCTTTTGCAAATCCAAAAATGGCATTAATTTTTTGCATATCTTGAATACGGAAATAGATAAGGGAAAAACTCCTGTCGTAGCGTTTATACTCTTTGATAGCTTGAGATAAAAGAGTTTGTAAATGCATTCTATTAGAAACTTTTGTGAGCTGATCAGTTGCAAGAACAACAGCAAGTCTTTCATTTTGTCCTAAACATTTTTTGAGAGCATCATAATTGAGTATATATCTATAGATACGAGGGAGAAGTTCATCGAGGTGGATGGGTGCTTTGACACATTCATTCACACCTATATCGTAAGCATTTTGAATATTTTTAATATCATCTGTAGTTGTAAGGTATAAAAAGGGTAAAAAATTGAGTTCATTTAAAGAACGGATATGTTGACACAAAGAGAGAGGATCTATCTCTATACAATGTTCATTTGCTAAAATGAGATGGATATCGTGAGTATGGATATAAGTCTCAAACTCTACTTTTGTACTTACAATTTTAAGGTGTAAATCACGAATTTTTTGAAAATATTCTATGAGGTTTGTAAGCTCTTTTTTGTTGTCATTGATGAGAATAATGGTGTATTGCAATAGATGGTTCCCCTTTAAAAGAATTAACTCTAAAGGAAAAATACCAAATATTTGCTTAAATAGAGGTCTAAAGTTGTTCTCTTTTTTCTATATTTTCTTTTGATTTGAGAAATCTTTCTATATTATTTAAGAAAAGTTGCATAAGGTTTGGATCAAATTGTTTCCCTTTTTCCTCTTCAAAAAGTTTTAGAATTTTCTCTAATGACCATGCTTTTTTATAGACTCTATCTGATGCTAAGGCATCAAAAACATCTACAATAGCTGTAATACGACCATAAATGTGAATCTCCTCCCCTTTAAGACCTTGAGGGTATCCTTTTCCATCCCATCTTTCGTGGTGTTGGTAGGCAACGATTGCAGCAGTTTTGAGTAGTTTTCTTTTGGAATGACTTAACATTTTGTAGCCAATGGTAGTATGTTTTTTCATAATTTCAAACTCTTCATCTGTGAATCTTCCAGGTTTGTTAAGGACAGCATCGGGAATACCAAGTTTTCCTATATCATGCATAGGGGAAACATCTCTTAAAAGTATTGCTTCTTTTAAATCTAATCCTGCAAGTTTGGCAAGTAAGAAAGAATAGCTCGCAACTCTTTTGATGTGTAAGCCTGTTTCTTTAGAATGTTCTTCAGCAATATTACCCATAACAAAAATAATCTCTTTTTGAGTTGCATGAAGTTCTTTATTGAGTTTTTTAATCTCTTTAGTTGCAAGATCGACTTGAAGTTCAATATCTCTTGCTCGGTTTCTTTCAGATTTTAAAAGGCTTTCAGCAACATAGATATTGTTGTCAATAAGTGCTGCCATTTTTCCTATCTCATCATTTGAATTGATTTTTATATGGAGTGCTTTGTCTCTTTTTTTGTTTAAAACATCAAAAAATGAATTAATAAGCTGATGAAGTTTTTGTAACTCTTCAATGATATTAATGGCTACTTTTTTGTTAAAAATAAGAAGTAAAACTAAAATAAAGATAGTTAGAGATATTCTGATAAGAATAGAATGAGTGATATTTTCTTCGAGCGTTGTTATATGTACTTGATGGGCTTGTCTAAGATTTTTAAGGAGTGATGTGAACTCTTGAGAAATCTTTTTACTTGCCTGAGAAAGAGCTAAAATAGCATATACACCATCTTCATAGTCATCTTGCATCTCAGAACGAATACTTAAAGCTATCTGTTTATAGCCAAGAACTCTCTTTTGAATATTACGAATAATTTTATGTGTTTCTGGATTGTTTTGGATGAGTTTATTATCTTGAAGAAGTTTTAGTTGCTTTTGAATCTCTTGAAATTTTTTATTGATATGTTGTGTGGAAAAGAGCTCTTTTTTTTCTAAAGCATTTTCTATCCCTATGGAAGTAATTTGCTCAAGATTGTTGTTGATAGTATAGATAAAACTTTGTGTTTTTGTATAAAGCTTTGTATCTTGATTATAGGTTTGACTCACATTGTCTATAAGGGTAAAAGGGAGTATAATCAAAAGGGTCATAACAGCAAATGAGATATAAAACGAGAAATTGATTTTCTGTGATATGCTAAATTTGCTTAAAAATTCCATGATATTAATATGCCATATTCATTTTCAGGTACACAGCCTGTAGTTTTTCTAAATCTTGCCCTGTTGGTTTTCTTCCTTCACCTATAAACCAACCACTACCTGTGTAGTCATATTTTATATTAATGTATCCTAAGCGAAAGTTAAGGTAACGGTTTGCCACATACATACCATATACTTCCGAAGTATCACCTCTTGTTGAAAGTTTGTTATAAAGATCGTAGCTTCCTTGTGTCAAGCTAACCCAGTTTTTACTTCCATGGTTGTATTCATATCCGATTTTATAGTGAGCTTTTTCTCCAAAGCCATAGCGTCCTCCAATCCAGTAGGCATAGCCACTTTTGGCTTCTGTACCATCACCTAAAAGATCTAAGTTATTGCCATTAGGGTCTTGGTATGTTTGAGTGTTTGGATCACTTTTATTATAGCCGTAGTGGATGAAAAAATCTATATTTTTTTCTTGGAAGTTTGTTACTTCAAGCATCGCTCCAAAGAGTTGCATATCACCTATGTTTTTATTATTGGTATAGTTTGTATCAAGAGGATTGGCAATAATATCTTTCATCTGTGAATAACTGATTTGAATGAGAGAATTGGGCATATTTGCTAAAGTAGTATCAAAAAATATACCGTAAACATTTGTATCTTTAATATCATCATTGGAAGCCCCGATATAAGCATTGCCTACATAAGTATCACTGTTTACATAGCCAAACCCTTTTGAATAACCAAAACGCAAATATGTTTTATTGTAATGGAAGAGTTTGGAGAGGTTACATGTAAGGACAGCTCCATCAGCAACACCATCATACAAAAGTGCAGAATAGGTTGCTTTTCTTGTAAGGTTCTCTTTAAATTGGTGACTTGGTCCATCTGTACTTGGTTGACGCCCAATTGTAAGTGCCATAGGTAAAGATGTATCTTGAAAAAAGAAGTAGTCTATGTAAGCTCTTTCTACATAAAGTGCACTGTTGGAAGGGACTCTTCCTTGCATATTGTCATAGTAACTGTAAGGGTGAGTTAAAGAACTTCCCCAGTATTTGTACATAGAGAGTCTACCATGAAATTTAAGATTTTGTGTTATATCTGCATGTAAACCCAGCATAAATTTTGTTGTTAACATATTATTACTGTGAATATGTGTACCATCAGCATATGTTTTGTCAATGAAATCATCTCCAAATTTCAGTCCGAGAGAAAATTTCATTTTGTCTTCTAAAACTTTTGTTTCCACACTCTCTGTAAAATCATAAAGTTCATTGTAGTTATCTTGAGTTTGTTTATGGAGAGATTGATGCCCTTTTTGAAGTGTTTTAATCTCTTTTTGGAGTTCTTGTATCTGTTTTTCTAATGTTTGTATTGTAGGTGTTTCATTGGAGGCAAAAACAACAGAGGTACAAAGAAAAAATAACAAAACTTTTAACATATTTTAGGCTCCTGCAATCATAGGATGGTCTGAATCAATAGCATGGTCTATGAGATACTCTTTTAATATTTGTTGATCCTCTGTAGAAAGAGTGTCTATATGGTAACGCTTTTTTTTATGTTGACTACGAAAAACTCTTTCCCATTGGATAATTGCTTTAGAAGCAGCATCGAGTTTGAGTTCTTTTGCCAACATTGCTCCTTTGCTAGAATGAGCATGGAGCATAGCTGTAAAGACAAAGAGTAGAATGAAAAAATAGTTGTTTTTCATTGAGAAATATCCTATGTGATTTTACGCTAAAGATAATTATATATTAAAAAAGTGAACAAGTGGTGAGAAAAGTATCATTATAACAATTAACCTAAATTTGAATATAATTGCAAAAATTGTTTAAATAAGGATGCGAATATGGCACAGGTTCCAGAAAATATTGGATGTGAAAACAAAGAATGTATAGCAAAAGATGAGTGTAAAAGACAGGTGATTGCTAAAAACGGTACGGCTGTAAAAATTCAAGAGTTTGGTGGTACTGCAACAAAAAAATGTGGTAAATTTTTACCTTTAGACTAATGAAATATTTTTTTGTAGCATTTTTTTTGGTATTATTTGGTGGCTGTAGTACACCACAATATACAAAAAGTGCTACAAAACTTCTTATTCTAAAAACTCCAAAAATTCGTTTTTCTGATATTGCCTATATAAGATACAGTCATGATAATGCTATTGAATTAGAGCTTTATGTTGCAGGTTCTATGGTCAACCGTTTTAGTATTCATCATCTTATTTGTGTGGAAAATAAGGGTTGTATGAGAAAAACAAGTTTTAATAAAAGTTATCTTAGTGAATCATATCCTGATACTCTTTTAGAAAATATTCTTTTGGGTAAACCTATATATGATGGCTTACATGTAAAGAGAAATGGTGATGGTTTTTTTCAGCGTATAGAGACAAAAAATGTATATATTTTGTATAAAGTAACACATCATTCCATCTCATTTAAAGACAAATACAATCATATACTTATAAAAATTAAGGATATACATAATGGCAAATAAATTTGTAGGTGCACATGTTAGTGCAAGTGGTGGTGTTTTTAATGCTGTTAAAAATGCTGAAGCTATAGGAGCAAAAGCGTTCGCTCTTTTTACAAAAAATCAAAAAAGATGGGATGCTAAACCTCTTGATGCTAAAACTTTAGATAAATGGTTTAAAGCTCTTGAAGAGAGTGGTATAAAACCAAAGCATATCTTACCCCATGATAGTTATCTCATTAATTTGGGACACCCTGAAGAGGAAAAACTTATCAAAAGTAGAGATGCTTTTATAGATGAGTTACAAAGATGTGAGATACTCGGACTCGATAGACTCAATTTCCATCCAGGAAGTCATTTGACTAAACTGACTGCAAAAGAGAAAAGAGATCCTCAACGAGTTCAAGAGGTTGAAGATGTATGTTTGGATGTGATAGCAGAATCTATAAACATTGCCCTTGATAAAACTTCAGGTGTGAAAGCTGTTATAGAAAATACAGCAGGACAAGGAACAAATTTAGGCTATAAATTTGAACACTTGGCACATATTATAGATAAAGTGGAAGATAAAAGCAGAGTGGGTGTGTGTATAGATACATGTCATATGTTTACAGCTGGCTATGATATACGAACACAAGAAGCGTACGATGCAACATGGAAGGCATTTGGTGAGATTGTTGGGTTTGAGTATTTAAGTGGCATGCATATTAATGATTCGAAGCCACCACTTGGAAGTCGAGTTGACAGACACCACTCTTTGGGTCAAGGGGAGATTGGACTTGATGCTTTTAAAATGATAATGAATGATG
>Ga0256828_1001319_pt1 | contig 15602 bp, 16 predicted proteins | sample CV88metaG_FD_185993 | JGI IMG/M metagenome (GOLD analysis project Ga0256828, IMG submission 185993) | Hydrothermal vent microbial communities from East Pacific Rise, Pacific Ocean - CV88 | ecosystem: Environmental > Aquatic > Marine > Hydrothermal vents | place: Pacific Ocean: East Pacific Rise...
CAGCATCTATCATCCAACTTAAATAAGTGACGTTATGCACATGACCATTAAAGTCTATGTCATCTTTACTCACACGAAAAACGTACTTGTAAGTCTTCATGGTGGCACTCCTTAATGATTATTAACATACTCCAACGCTGCTTTTTCATCAAAATAATATCTTAATTTATTTACAACTAATCCGTCTATAATAGAGTGAGCATATAAGAAATTTGGTGATGCTTTATAGATATGATGTGTAATTTTCATATCGGATAGATGCAAAGTAAGGTTATTGTCTTTAAATTCATATGGCATTTTTACAGGTGTTGCCATTTTTTTGAGTGGGTTATAGGTAACAAACTCTTTCGCAAAAACCATTTGAACCACACGGTCTTTCAAATGCTTTGGACCTTTTTCATAACATAAGTAAATTGTTTTATTTTCTAAAAGTGCTTGGGCATCAATATGTTTTATTTTTTCTGGAATTTTAACTTTTTTAACTACTTTTTTCACTCGCACTTGGTTTTTAGAAATAAAAGCATCTTTAAACACACGTTTATACGCATGGAGTGCATTTTTGGCGTCTACACCATTTGTAAGTACAGCATGGGCATAATAAAGATGATTTTTCCTCTCGACCATAATACTTTTTCGGTATTTTATATTTGCTACTCTAGCAATATTATGACGTAGGTTTTCACCATTTTTATAGACACCTATTTTTACATCATATGCCCCGAAGAGCATTGTACTATAAAAGAAAATACCCAGCAGTAGTAAAAGTTTTTGCATGTTAGATGTCTCTTGGATCTACTATCTTACCAGCTATGGCAGAAGCTGCTGCTACAGCTGAGTTCGCCAAATAAATCTCAGAAGTTCTAGCTCCCATACGCCCAACAAAATTACGATTGGTTGTGGCTACACAACGTTCACCGTCACCCAAGATACCCATGTATCCACCAAGACAAGCACCACAGGTAGGGTTAGAAACCACTGCTCCTGCTTCGATGAGGATATCCATCAAACCTTCGTGCTGAGCTTGAAGTAAAATTTTCTGAGTGGCAGGAGTAACTATCATACGTGTATGACGTGCTACTCTATGTCCTTTCATAATCTCTGCAGCAATTCTAAGGTCTTCTATGCGTCCATTCGTACAACTTCCTATCATCACTTGGTCTATTTTTAAGTCATCTGCTACTGCTTGTTCTACTGGCTTACCGTTTGATGGTAAGAATGGGTAAGCAATCACTGGACTCAAGGAAGCTGTATCTATCGTAATAGTCTGACAATACTTTGCATCTGCATCAGAGTAGTGAATCTTAGGTTCTGCTCTAAGTCCACCATTAAGTTCTGCTCTCTCATCTAAGTATGTTTTAGTAATATCATCCACTGCAAAGACACCATTTTTAGCCCCAGCTTCTATAACCATATTCGCAATAGAGAATCTATCTGCCATACCTAAATACTGAACTGCTTCACCTGTAAATTCAATAGCTTTATAAAGTGCACCATCTACACCTATTTGGCGGATAAGTTCTAAGATAATATCTTTCCCATAGATGTGTTTCCCCGGTTTACCCGTAAGCTCTACCTTGATAGTTTCTGGTACTTTAAACCAGTTACCCCCCGTAATCATCCCAAAGGCAAGGTCAGTTGAACCCATACCTGTTGAAAATGCCCCTAATGCACCATGCGTACACGTATGGCTGTCTGCACCAATAATCACATCTCCAGGAAGTACAAGTCCTTTTTCTGGAAGTAAGGCATGTTCTATACCCATATCTTTTTCATCAAAAAAATATTTTAGGTCATGCTTATAGGCAAATTCTCTACTTATCTTTGCTTGATTCGCTGAAGCAATGTCTTTTGCTGGAATGTAGTGATCCATTACAAGGGCAAAAGAATCTGGTCTTGCCAATTTTGCAGCACCACTCTCTTCAAATGCTTTGATAGAGATAGGGGTTGTAATATCATTACCGATAATCATATCGATGTCTACACGTACAATTTCTCCAGCTTTTACCTCACGACCTGCGTGCTCTGAAAAAATCTTTTCTGTTATCGTTTGTTGTGACATGGTATTGTCCTTCGTTCATTTATCTTACGCGAATTATAGCGAAAATTATTTATGGTAGAATTTCATAAACAATTTATATATCTGTAGGGTGCGTTTGCTAACGCACCTTTTGTTAGCCCTTACGGCAAAAATTTTATTTTATATAAGTTTAATTATGTGGTGCGTTAGCAAACGCACCCTACAGGAAAACCATGAAACTCTACGAACTAAAAGCCATTGCAAAACGATTAAATAATTTTACTTTTATCTCTCGTGCAAGACGTATAGAAGACAATACACTAGAAATCATGTTTGATAAATCTGAGAGCTACTTTTTCAATATGACAAGAGGACATAGTTTTATTTACAAAGCCCCTAGTCAAAGACCTCTACAAGGCTATAATGCTCCTTTTGATACACTACTCCATACCTTACTCAGTGGTTCTAAACTCATAGCAGTGGATGTCCCAAATGATGACCGTATCTTACGTTTTACCATAGCACCCAAAAGTAGCTATAAAGATAAGATTATCTACTTGCAGTTAGAGTTTACAGGTAAAAATACCAATGCTATCCTCATAGATGAGAATGAAGTCATCATCGAAGCACTGAGACATATAGATGCAGATAGTTCTTTTAGAGTCATACGTCCAGGTATGGAACTTCTAGCCATACCTCCTTTTGAACGTACAGAAGAAATTCAAAACATAGATAATATCGATGATTATTTAGAGCAAAAATTTACAGATATTCAAACCAAAAAACTACAAGAGATGAAAAAACAAAAACTTTCCACTGTAGCAAAAAAGATAAAAAAATTTGAACAGCTTTTGAATAAACTTCCAAATAAAGAAAAACTTGAATTACAAGCCAAGTAAGAACAGAATAAAGCAAACCTCATCCTGTCAAACTTATATCAGATACAACCTTATGATACGAAACTGAAAACCTATGATTTTGAAGGGAATGAAATAACCATACCTTTACCGAAAAATGTCAAAGTAAACCGTATGTCTGACCATTATTTTAACCTCTCTAAACGTGCAAGAGCAAAAGCAAAAAATGTACATATAGAACAGGAAAACCTTAGTTCAAAAAAAGAATTTTATGAAAATATTTACTATGCATTAGAACAAGCTAATACACCCTATGAACTAGAACTTCTTGTCCCTAAACGTGCAAAGTCTTTACGTAAGAAAGAGAAACTGCGAGAAGGAGAACTTTTTTGGATAGAAGACTATAAGGTAATGGTAGGACGCAATAGCAATGAAAATCAAAAACTGCTCTCTCTAGCAAAAAGTAATGATATTTGGATGCATACCAGAGAGATACCAGGTTCACACGTCATCATCCGCACAGACAAACAAAACTTACCTGAATCAGTTTTAAATGCTGCAGCCAAACTTTGTGTCGATTTTTCTACCAATCATCCAGGAAATTATCTCGTAGATTATACCAAACGAAAATTTGTCAAAATCCAAGAAGGCTCAAGTGTCGAGTATGATAAATATCATACGCTTGCAATTCTTAAAGAGGGTGTAGAGATAAGGGTTTAACCCAAGTCATGCTATAATCTTTGCCTATATAAAATCAGGAATAGCATATGCTCAAAAACTTAAGCTCTTTACAACAACGCGTGATTACTGGCATAGTACTTCTAGGACTTGTTGGTTTTATCGGATGGATAGACAATGCCTTCATTATGTGGGTATTTTTAGGTACCATTTATATGTTTGCCTTTTATGAAGCCATGAAACTCTTTAAACTAAGCTCTGCTTCTGCCTATTTTTGGGCCGTTCTGCTTTGGGGGTTTGCCTATGTTTACCCAAACCCAGATGATCTCTTTTTCCTTGTCGCTATTATCTTTGGTGCAGCCATTGCCTATCTGCATAACTTCGACAAAAGACTTATCTTGCCTTTTTTATATCCTGTTTCGGGCATTCTATTCTTTCTCATCCTCTATCAAGACTTTGGGGTACGTTCCATGTTATGGCTTCTTGTTACCGTCGCATTGGCAGACACAGGTGCCTACTTTACAGGAAAAGCCATAGGTAAAACCAAGTTTTCAGACACTAGCCCAAACAAAACACTCGAAGGTGTTTTTGGAGGTATACTCATTGCTACTCTTTTGGGTACCTATATAGGTTTAGAGATTGCACCACTCTGGATAGCCATTGTCGTAACACTTGTGACTGCCATCTCTTCCGTATTTGGTGACCTTTTTGAATCTTACCTTAAGCGTGAAGCAGGAGTCAAAGATTCGGGAGATATCCTTCCTGGACATGGTGGAATACTTGATAGAATAGATGGGTATCTCTTTGCTGCCCCTATGATGGTCATAGCACTTAGAGCTTTCCTTTAATTCATGTCTTCTATCGTTCTTCTAGGCTCTACAGGCTCCATCGGGGTCAATACACTCATCATTGCCAAGCGTTATAACATTAGCATCGAGGCAATGGTTGCTGGCTCAAACATTGACCTACTTAACCAACAAATCATACAATATCATCCAAAAGTAGTTGTCATCGCCAATGAAACAGACAAACACAAAGTCAATCATCCTGATGTACGTTGTGGGGCAGAGGCTATTTTAACACTGATAGAAGAGTCAAAAAGTCACACCATTGTCAATGCCTTGGTGGGCTATGCAGGTCTGGCACCTACCATTAAAGCGACAACACTAGGTAAACATGTTGCCCTTGCCAATAAAGAGTCTTTAGTCGTTGCTGGTGAATTCATAGATATGTCTCTCATTACCCCTATTGACTCTGAACACTTTGGACTTTGGTACCTCATGAACGAACGTCCTGTCTCAAAGCTCTACATCACCGCAAGTGGTGGTGCTTTTAGAGAATGGGAACTGGACAAAATGAAAGATGCCACTTTTTCCGATGCACTCAAACACCCTAACTGGTCTATGGGAAACAAAATTACCATAGACTCTGCTACCATGACCAACAAACTTTTTGAACTCTTAGAAGCTAAATGGCTTTTTGGCACGTCAAATATTGATGCGGTTATTGAAAAAAAGTCAATCATCCATGCCTTGTGCGAGTTTAAAGATGGGTCTACTACTGCCCATTTTGCAGGGGTAGATATGAAACTGCCTATTGCATTTGCCTTGCGAGGGGAAGTGACCGATGAGATACTCCCTCCTACAGATTTACTCTCCATAGGGAGCCTAGAGTTTTTACCGATAGAGGCTTCTCGTTACCCTATTTGGAACATTAAAGAGCATATTTTAAGTAACCCTCACTTAGGTGTGGTAGTCAATGCTGCCAATGAAATAGCTATTGATAAATTTCAGAAAGAGCAGTGTTCTTTCTTTGGTATGAGTGATATTATCGTAGATGCTTATGAAAAATTTAAAATGATAAAAGCAAAAAATATTGATGACATTATTGCTATTGATACAGAAGTAAGAAGTTATGCAAGTAGAAGATAGAGTACTCCTTTTACACGGCTGGGGTGGTTCTGATGTACCACACTGGCAAGCAGAACTTGCATGCGAAATAGCAAAAAACTATGGCACTGTCTCTTTCCCTCTGCTTGATAACTGTCACTTTCCCTCAAAAAACAGATGGATGAAACAGGTAAAAGAGATACTAAAGACATTTAAACCTCATACGATAGTCTGCCACTCCTTAGCCAATAACCTCTGGATGTGGCTTTGCGAAGGAGATGATATGCAAGAGATAGAACGACTCTTTATGGTCTCTGTACCTAGCTTAGCAACCAAAGAAAAAACTATTAAAACTTTTTTTCCTTGCCCTTTACCAAAGTCTCTCTACGCAAAAGAGATTCATATGATAGTCTCAGATGACGACCCTTGGGTAGAGCTTGATGAAGCGAAGAGTATAGCCAACCAATATGATGCGTCATTTACCGTATTGAAAAATGCTGGGCACATCAATGCAGACTCTGGGTATGGTAAATGGGAATACATAGAAAAACGTGTAATGCAAAAAACCAAGGATAATACACAATGATACTAAGCATTGAATCTAGCTGTGATGACAGTTCCATAGCTATCACAGAAATAGCCACAAAAAAAATTATTTACCATAAAAAAATATCACAAGAAGAACAACATTCTTGTTATGGTGGTGTCGTACCTGAACTTGCCTCACGTCTTCATGCGGTTGCACTCCCTGAGATACTGAAAGAGACCAAACCTTATTTTGATAAACTCAAAGCTGTAGCTGTTACAAATCAACCTGGACTGGGGGTGACTCTTTTAGAGGGCATTGCCATGGCAAAAACAGTAGCCGTACTTCAAGAAATTCCACTCATCCCTGTACACCATTTAAAAGGTCATATTTACTCTTTATTCATCGAAAAAGAGGCTACCCTACCCTTACTTGTACTTCTCATCTCTGGAGGGCATACACAAGTGATACGCGTTGAAAGTTTTGAACGTATGGAAATTTTGGCTACTTCTATAGATGATTCTGTAGGAGAGAGCTTTGATAAATGTGCAAAAATGATGGGACTAGGCTACCCTGGTGGGCCTCTCATAGAAGCCCTTGCACTTAAGGGAGATGAAGAACGTTTTGATTTGCCTATACCTCTACGTAATTCACCACTCATAGCCTTTTCTCTCTCCGGACTTAAAAATGCTGTACGGCTTAAAGTTGAAGCTTGTGGAGGTGCATCCAAGATGAGTGAACAGGACAAAGCAGACCTTAGTGCATCTTTCCAAAAAGCAGTTAAACTACATCTACTTCAAAAAAGCAAAAAAATCTTTGCCAAAGAGCAGATAAAAGACTTTGCTATTGTAGGTGGTGCATCGGCCAATAAGTATATACGAAATGCCTATGAAAAACTCTGTAAAGAGTTTGGAAAGACACTCCATGTTGCGCCACTTGAATATTGTTCTGATAATGCTGCAATGATAGGTCGATATGCCATTAGCGCTTATGAAAAAAAACAATTTATTGATCCAAATGAAATTGACATAGTGAGTACCAAAAAACAACAATCTGGAATGCTATTATAGTCTTCATAATGTCGATAAAATGAATCAAATATTTCAAGGGTTCATTTTATCAAGCCTACTCCCAAAAAACAGCTCTTCCCTAAGCCAAATTTAGCTAAAATATATACCATTATAGAAACCACAAAATGGAGTGCAAAATGGCAGAATATGGTGCTAGTAATATTAAAGTCCTCAAAGGGCTAGAAGCGGTAAGAAAAAGACCTGGTATGTACATCGGTGACACTTCGACAAAAGGGCTTCATCACCTTGTTTACGAAGTTATAGATAACTCTATTGATGAAGCTATGGCAGGGTACTGTGACACCATCAAAGTGACACTTACCAAAACAGGCTCAGCAATCATTGAAGATAACGGTCGTGGTATTCCTGTAGCAGAGCATCCTACTGAAAAAATGTCTGCAGCAACTGTCGTACTTACGGTTCTCCATGCCGGTGGTAAATTTGATAAAGACACATACAAAGTTTCTGGTGGACTGCATGGAGTTGGGGTTTCTGTCGTAAATGCACTCTCAAAAGACCTACACCTAACCGTGAATCGTGAAGGGTCTACCCATGAACAAGACTTTAAAGAAGGTATTCCTCAAGAACCTTTAGCTGTGACGGGTACATCACGTAAAAAAGGTACCAAGATCGAGTTTTGGCCCGATGATTCTATCTTTACCGAGTCAGTGACTTTCCAAAAAGAAATTTTGATGAAACGTTTCAAGGAACTTTGTTACTTGAACCCAAAAATCACGATTGACTTTAAAGATGAACGAGATGGCACAAAAGAAGTATTTCATTTTGCTGGTGGTATTAAACAATTTGTAGAAGACATGAATACAAGAGAACCTCTTTCTCAAGCACAATTTTTCCAAGGAAAAGCAGATGACATTGAGATAGATATTGCCATTATGTATTGTGATGCTGACTCTGAAAAATCACTCTCTTTTGTTAACAATATTAAAACGGCTGATGGGGGTACACACGAAGCAGGATTTAGAGCAGGACTTACACGTTCTATGGCTTCTTACATCTCGAAAAATGCCAATGCAAAAGAGAAGAATACCAAAATCACTGGAGATGACTGTAAAGAGGGGCTTATTGCCATTGTCTCTGTACGTGTCCCTGAACCACAGTTTGAGGGGCAAACTAAAGGAAAACTAGGTTCTAGCTACGTTAGACCTCTTGTTCAAAAGTTCTTCTCTGAAAACTTCAACAAATATCTTGAAGAAAACCCTATAGAAGCCAAAGCCATCATGGCACAAGTACTTTTGGCCGCTCGTGGTAGAGATGCTGCCAAACGTGCAAAAGACCTTGTAAAACGTAAAGACTCTATGAGTATCGGGACACTTCCTGGTAAACTTGCGGACTGTCAAAGTAAAGACCCTGCTCTTTCAGAAATTTATCTAGTGGAAGGGGACTCCGCTGGTGGCTCTGCTAAACAAGGTAGAGATAGAGTATTCCAAGCGATTTTACCTCTCAAAGGTAAAATTCTCAATGTTGAAAAAGCACGTTTAGAAAAAATTCTTAAATCTGATGAAATCAAAAATATGATTACTGCACTTGGATGTGGGATTGGTGATGAATTTGATGAAGAAAAACTCCGATATCATAAAGTTATCATTATGACCGATGCCGATGTTGATGGTAGCCACATTCAAACACTTTTAATGACATTCTTCTTTAGATTTTTAAAGCCTATCATTGAAAAAGGATATTTATATCTTGCACAACCACCACTTTATCGTTATAAAAAAGGTAAAAATGAAATTTACCTTAAAGATGAAAAATCACTCAACGATTATTTAATAGAAAATGGTATTTCAGTCATTGAAAGTACGACGATGGGACAAGCAGATCTTGTAGATTTATTTAAATTAGTTGCATACTACCGTATGACACTTAAAGAAATAGAAAAGCGTTTTGCTTTACCTGAGGTATTACGGTATATGATAGAAAATCCAGATGTCATTGGAACAGATAACAGAGCCTTAGCGAAGACTATTGAGACATATATTTCAGAGCTTGGTTATAATATTCTTAACAAAACAATTACAGATGAGACTATTCATCTTTTTGTTCAAACCAATGATGGTCTTGAAGAGCTTATTGTAGATGAGATACTCTTTACCAATCCTCACTATAACGAAGCCATACATATTCACCAAAAAATAAAAGAACATATTACTGATGAATTCAAAGACCAAGATTTACTTGCTCTCTTTGAAGAAGTTGAAAGCTCTGCAAAAAAAGGTGCCTATATTCAACGCTATAAAGGTCTTGGAGAAATGAACCCAGAACAACTTTGGGAAACCACTATGACACCAGAGAACAGAAGATTGTTACAAGTTACCATTGGAGATGATGAAAGTGCATCTGATGCCTTTGTACTCTTTATGGGAGATGAAGTTGAACCAAGAAGAAACTACATTGAAAGCCATGCTAAAGATGTGAAACACTTGGATGTATAATGTTACTGTCTGAACTAGAAGAGAGAGAACGTCGCTTTAAATTAGCACTAAGAGCAGGAATTCCTGTCCTTCTTCTCATCTCTTTGGTTTTTTATACTCTCTTTATTCAAGAAGGCTCATTTCAACCTACACTTATCAACGGTTTTCTTATCTCTGGTATTATTTTTATTACTATTTATTTTAACTATTTTCTAATTGAAATGAGTGTCAAAGAGACGATTGTAGATAGTACAACGCAAAGTTTTAATGAAAAAGCCTTTGTTGATAAATTGGAAGTATATAAACCCAAAACACTCATATTGCTTGTTGTCAAAAACCTTTCGACCATTGATGATAACTACAGTGCTGAAAAAGTTGATTTACTCCTATATACCATCATCCATAAGCTCAATACTACCCTCAATCAATATGGATTACGTAATCCACTTATTGGCAGAAGATATGGAGCAGAATTTCTTATTGCACTAAATAAAGAAGGTTATGATGTCAAAGAAATTTTTGAAAAATTTATAGATGAAAATAAAGAAATTAATGATATCGCCATAGACTATAGTTTTTCAGCTGTTACAGATACAGAGGGAAATATTGAACAAATACTTGGTCAACTCAAGGATTTATTGGCATCCCCCCAAGATAAACATAAAAATCATCATAATGTCAAAAATGCAGAAGAGGTTAATCAAACAGAACAAGATATTATCAATGCCCTCAATAGTAAACGTTTTAAACTTTCTTTCAGACCTTTAGAAAATACAAAAAATAAGAAAATTGAGATTTATGAAATTGCCTCTAAACTTATTTCAAATACGCATAAAGAAATATTACCAAGAGTCTATCTACCTATTATCAATAGACTCGGATTAGGAATATCTTATGACCTTGCTCTTGTTGAACATATCATCAAATTACTACCATTTATAGATAAAAATATAGCATTTACCTTTAACCTTTCACCTTTTTCTTTGAGAAATAAAAACTTTCAAGAAACATTTTTTGCACTTTTAAAAGAGCATAATGTAGAAACATCTCGTCTTATTATCCAACTTTATGAACGAAAAACCCATCATGACCTCTCTGGATATTTTAAAACCCTGACTACTTTTCGTACTAAAGGTATACGCATTTGTATAGATAACTTTGGATCATCTAATGCCTCAATGGAATATATGAAACATTTTAAATTTGATATGGTGCAATTTGACCGAGACTATGTAAGTAATCTCGAGGATGACACCAATATAGCAATGCTTTCTTCTCTGGTCACTATGTCAAAAGATTTACATATTTTAACAGTTGCAAAATGGGTAGATAAAGCCTCACAAAAAGATAAATTAATCTCATTAGGCATAGATTATCTACAAGGCTTTGGTATTAACAAACCTATCTCGGAAGAGACACTTATTAACAGATACAACTAAAAGGAAACAAATGAAATACGGTGAAAAAGAGATACAGGAATTTGATATTAATGCTGAAGAGAATTTTTGGCCAAATGAACATAAAAAAAACTATACTATCAACATAGAACTTCCAGAATTTATGTGTCTTTGTCCACGCTCAGGATATCCTGATTTTGCTACACTCAAACTCGCTTATGAACCAAATGAAAAAGTGATTGAGCTCAAAGCCCTTAAACTCTACATTAATTCATTTATGTATAGACATATCTCTCATGAGAACTCTGCCAATGAAATATATGATGCACTCTACTCTAAACTAAAACCTAAAGCAATGAAACTCATTGCTGATTTTAACCCTAGAGGAAATGTACACACAATTATAGAAATAGATAGCTCTAAAAATTAAAAAAGTATGTCAATATGACATATTTTTAGCTCAACGCCAAAAAATATATTATGATGCCTTTATATTAACCCTAAGGACACCTATGATAGATTTTTATGAAGTGATGCAAAGAGTAAGAGATATTCTTGCAAAACAAATAAAAAAAGAAAAAGTATTGGACAAAGATATTGCACATGCTTTGCAAATAAATCCACAAAACTATGCTGTCATCAAAAGACGAAAAAAAATCCCTTATGAAGCTATTGCCTATTTTTCTAAAAACAATAAAATAAATATGAGTTGGATCCTCTTTGCTCAAAAACCTCAATATTTGACCTAGATAAAATTTATAGCTATAATCAAATGTAGCAAATTTTACTAAAAGGAAGAAGAATGAGCAAAAGAGATGACAAAATTGCACAGTATACGGCTGAAGCAAAAAAATTAGGATTGAATGTTTCTAATGATTTAATTGAAAAAGTAACTGTAGGTCTTGGACCATCCATTTATAAAAAAGATTCTGAAACAGTTTCTTGTACTCAAAGTTCTGAACTCGACACTGTCAAAAAGAACTTTTTAACCAAAAAACTTGGGCTCAGCGCCAGTGATGCAGACATGGATGCAGCCATCAAAAAAGTCTGTGAAGCCATGGGTACATCTAACAGAAATAAATACAGAGCACTCTTCTATGCACTCTTAGCAAAAGAGTTTAAAAAAGAGTCTGTTTACGCATAAGAACACAAAACGTTATATCTTGATAAATAAGATATAGCGTTTCTCCTCATCATTTTTACCAAACCCCACTATCTCCATATCTTTATACTGCTCATTCACATCCATTTTAAGCTCATGCATCATAGCATCCATATCAAGTATCAAAAGATGAGGGATAAGCGCTCCTATGGTCACTCTCTTGTCACTACCATCTATTTTAAAGAGAAGTTGTTTCTTCTCATCATCTAAAATAGCTAAAGTTAAAGGTGCTTCGCCGGCATAAATAAGTTTTGATACATCATTTTCATCAACTTTGAGCAGTCCAGCAGTCACCACATACTCTTCATGATTCCCTATCTGTTCACGTACATCTTCTATGAGGTCAATAATATATTTCAATTTTTATCCTTTGATTCTTTGCCTTTAAATACTATTGTATGCTAATTTAAAATTAAAATAGAATAATATTTATATTTAGAAATAGTTAAAGATTTTTTTGAGTTGTGCTTAGATTTATGGGTTTGAGTAAAGGAGCTTACATACGGTAAGTGACTGCACTCATCCCATAAAGATGAGTGCAAATCAAAGAAATATTAACTATTTCTCTTTTCTATGATTTCTTTTGCAACATTCTGTGGCACTTCTTCATAGTGATCGAACTCCATCGCATACGTTGCACGACCTTGAGTCATTGAACGTAGGTCAGTTGAGTAACCGAACATTTCTGAAAGTGGAACAAATGCATTCACAATTTTGTTACCTGCTCTGTCATCCATACCAGATACTTGACCTCTTCTTTTAGCAACGTCACCAATAACGTCACCCATAAAGTCTTCTGGTACTTCCACTTCAACTTTCATCATTGGTTCAAGAATCACTGGGTTAGCTTTTCTACAACCTTCTCTGAATCCCATTGAACCTGCAAGTTTAAACGCCATTTCAGATGAATCCACATCGTGGTAAGAACCATCATAAACAGTTACTTTAATATCTTCAACAGGGTATCCTGCTTGAATACCTCTAGCCATAGCTTCTTGAACACCTTTGTTAACTGGTTGAATAAATTCTTTTGGAATAACCCCACCTTTAACAGCGTCCACGAACTCATAACCAAATCCTGGCTCTTGTGGCTCAATACGAAGGTAAACGTGACCAAATTGTCCACGACCACCTGATTGTTTTGCGTACTTGTATTCTTGCTCAACAGAGTTTCTAATAGTCTCACGGTATGCAACTTGTGGTGCACCAACTTCCGCTTCAACTTTAAATTCTCTTTTCATTCTATCTACAAGAATTTCTAGGTGAAGTTCACCCATTCCTGAAATAATAGTTTGACCAGACTCTTCATCTGTAGCAACACGGAAAGATGGATCTTCTGCAGCAAGTTTACCAAGTGCAAGTCCCATTTTTTCTTGATCCGCTTTTGTTTTAGGCTCAACTGCAACAGAGATAACTGGATCCGGGAAGTCCATTCTTTCAAGAACAACTTTATCTGAAGGATCACAAAGTGTATCACCTGTTGTTGTATTCTTAAGACCAACAACCGCACCGATTTCACCTGCGTAAATTTCAGCAACTTCTTCTCTTTTAATTGCGTGCATTTTCATGATACGACCAACACGCTCTTTTTTATCTTTAGTTGAGTTATGTACGTAAGAACCTGATTCTAAAGAACCACGGTAAACACGGATAAATGTCAACTGACCAACAAAAGGGTCTGTCATAATTTTAAATGCCAATGATGCAAATGCACCATCATCTGTTGAAGGTACGATAACTTCTTTATCTTCATCTTCCATTTCAGTACCCTTAATAGCAGGTGCTTCAACTGGAGAAGGAAGGTAAGCAACAACAGCGTCAAGTAATGTCTGAACACCTTTGTTTTTAAAAGCAGTTCCAGGAAGCATTGGAACTACATGCATGCCGATACAAGCTGCTTTAATACCAGCTACGATTTCGTCTTCAGTAAGTTCTTCACCTTCCATGTATTTTTCCATAAGCTCTTCGTTACCATCTACTTCAGAGATACCTTCGATAAGCTTTTCACGGAACTCTTCAGCTTGGTCTTGGAGCTCAGGACGAATATCTTGTACATGGTAGTTAGATCCCATTTCAGCATCTTGATCCCATACAACTTCTTTCATTTTTACTAAGTCAACAACACCTTCGAAATTTTCTTCAGCACCAATTGGAAGTTGGATAACAAGTGGATTACCTTTAAGTCTGTCTCTAATTTGTCTCTCAACTTCTAAGAAATCAGCACCTGTTCTGTCCATTTTGTTAACAAATACAAGTGAAGGTACACCATAACGGTTTCTTTGTCTCCATACTGTCTCTGATTGTGGTTGAACCCCACCAACAGCACAGAATACAGATACAGCACCATCAAGAACTCTCATAGAACGCTCAACTTCAATTGTAAAGTCAACGTGACCCGGAGTATCAATAATGTTAATTTGTTTACCTAACCACTCACAAGTAGTCGCAGCAGAAGTAATGGTAATACCTCTTTCTTGCTCTTGTTCCATCCAGTCCATTGTTGCAGCACCATCGTGAACTTCACCGATTTTGTGCTCAACACCTGTATAGAAAAGAATTCTTTCCGTCGTTGTTGTTTTACCTGCATCAATATGAGCAGCAATACCGATGTTTCTTACATCTTCAAGTTTATGCGTTCTTGCCATAACTTAGTTCCTTACCATCTATAGTGAGCAAATGCTTTGTTAGCTTCTGCCATTTTGTAAGTATCTTCTTTCTTTTTGAAAGCAGAACCTTTTTCAGTTGCAGCATCCATAAGTTCATTACTTAAACGCTCCATCATAGTTCTTTCGTTTCTTTTTCTAGCAGCGTCAACGATCCATCTAATCCCTAAAGACTGTTGTCTTACAGGTCTTACTTCGATTGGCACTTGGTAAGTTGCCCCACCTACTCTTCTAGATTTTACTTCCATTACAGGTTTGACATTATCCATCGCTTTGTTGAATACTTCAATACCTTTTTCACCAGATTTTGATTCAATTCTCTCTAACGCAGCATACATTACTTTTTGCGCTGTGCTTTTTTTACCATCTAGCATTACTGCGTTGATGAATTTTGTTAATACTTTAGAACCGTGTACTGGATCTGGCAATACCGGTCTAACGGGAGCTTTTCTTCTTCTCATTGATATTCCTTCAATTATTATAATTTACTCAAAAATTCTAAATGAATTTCTGTATGTTTCTTCTCAGTAGTTACTACTGATACTCAATGCTATCTTATAGCTCTCTAGTGACTATTTTTTAGGTTTTTTAGTACCGTATTTAGATCTAGCAACAGTTCTACCATTTACTCCTGACGCATCTAGTGCACCACGAACGATGTGATACTTCACACCAGGTAAATCTTTAATTCTTCCCCCACGTACTAGTACGATAGAGTGCTCTTGAAGGTTGTGACCTTCACCACCGATGTATGAGATTACTTCAAATCCAGATGTGAGTCTAACTTTTGCAACTTTTCTTAAAGCTGAGTTAGGTTTTTTTGGAGTTGTTGTGTAAACTCTAGTACATACACCTCTTCTTTGAGGACATTTTACGAGTGCAGGTGATTTTGATTTTTTCACTTGCTTTTT
>Ga0256828_1001320_pt1 | contig 15598 bp, 26 predicted proteins | sample CV88metaG_FD_185993 | JGI IMG/M metagenome (GOLD analysis project Ga0256828, IMG submission 185993) | Hydrothermal vent microbial communities from East Pacific Rise, Pacific Ocean - CV88 | ecosystem: Environmental > Aquatic > Marine > Hydrothermal vents | place: Pacific Ocean: East Pacific Rise...
TCCGTGGACTTTCTTAAAATCACATATTGTTTCCTCCAGTGTTTTTCGTCTTGCCAATTACCCTCCTTTATTCCTCGAACCTAATTTTTAATTCTTCAATCCCAAGTAAATTATTTATAGCTTTTTTATCATTTCCTGGAATTATATTTTTAATACTAAAAAAATTCCAATAATGAAAATCATGATATATTTGAAAAAAATCCCCACTTCGATTTACTTCAATGATATTGGACTCTGTAATTAAAGTCATTTGAGTTTTTATTTCAAAGTATCCATACTCCTCGGTATACTGTAATAAAGTTTCGACTTGATGATCATTAGTTTGAGTATATAGTAAATTTAGGTACTCGGTATCTAATTCAAAATACATTGGAAATTGATCGCTATTTAAGATATGTAAAAGGGTATATTCTTTTTTTGGATCCACTTGGGTGGGAATTTTAATTCTTTTTTGTCTAGGAGAATTACTTATCATAATTCTTCCTAAGCTTTATCTAAATCGAAATTTTCCAATAATTCGAGAACCTTTGTTTTACGGAAATCAGTATCATCTCCTAACCATTGATCAAATTCTAATTTTTCTAAAGCGATATCACTAGAACCTTCGAAAGTTAATGGTTGGCATAACTCTTCTAGAGTATGTTTCTTAAACAATTCTTCCCAATGCGCTTCCGATAACGAACCAAGACCTTTAGCATAGAAGTACGATACTCCAGCTGGTTTATTAGAATCGTATTCTAAATAATCCTCAAATTTAAAAAACATTTTTACAGGTTTTTCATTTTTAAGTGCAATTAGAACCGGAGTTAAAAATCTATAAATTCTTAATTTTTCTAAATATGCTGGAGCAAACTTAGCAAAGAATGCTAGTACTAAAAGAGCAATATGTGAACCATCAACATCGGCATCCGATCCAATAATAATCTCTTCATAGTTTAATGGATGCGTTTCATCTCCATTATTATCTTTAGTAAGATCAATTCCAAGAATATCTGCAAGTTCAAGAACCTCATCATTTTTTACAACAAGAGCTAAACTTTTTTTCATACAATTTATCATTTTACCCTTTAGTGGAAAGAAACCATTTTCCTCTCTACCAAGTTCAGAAATAAGAGGATTAATTGCCGAATCCCCTTCAGATAAAAATAATCTTTTCTTTTTTTTCGTAGCTGGCCAATATTTTGCTGGAGTCTTTTTAGATTTTTGAGCAGTTTTAGCTTTTTTATTTTCAAGCATGATTTGAGTAGCTCTATAAATATCAATAATCGGTTCCATAATAACTTTATTTTTATAAAGTTTATTTATGAATTTATCGATCATTGCTTTATCTAAAAGTTCTTTAGCAATTTCTGGGAATTGAGAAGCTGTATTAATACATATCGATTTAATTTGATCACCAAATCTAGGATTAGGAATATTTTTAACAAGAACCATAAAAGTCAAATGATTTTTAATATCGGCTGCTTTTATATTCTTATATTTTTTCTGAATCTTTTCAACTAAAGGTAAAATAACTCTTTTCTCAGCCCATTCTAAAACATCACCACCGTTATAAACGTTTATTCCATTTACAAAATGAATATTGGTGTATCCATTATTTAATGAATTACCAATACCAATAACTAAATTTTCGGTTTCGAAGTACTGGAAATCAAATTGTTTACCATTTAATAATTCATCCAGATAATTAAAATATGGTTTGATATCTTTAAAAGATTTAATTTTTAAAGTTTCCGAATTGATTTTAAAAGTAATTTCCGGATAAGTCATACTTAAAAATAGCAGTTCGTATTTAATTAAAGATGAATATTCATCATCTAAATTAGCATCTGATCCTAAATTTAATTTTTCCTTATCGGGGTAGAATTGAATATCCGTACCACGTTTAGAATTAGGTAATTTTTTCTTAGTTATTTCGATTTCTTTGGTTTCTACATTATTCTCGGTAACGATTGTAAAAATATTTTCACCGTCTCTAGTTTCCCCAATAAATTTTTTAGCAAAGAAAACTCCAAGAGAAGCACCTTCTCCATTTTGACCAATACTTGTATTATCAGCTTCATCATCAAAATTTGAACCAGCTCTTAGATTTACCCAAGCAGCTTCGGGCATCATAATTTCTATTTCTTCCCCATGTTCATTTACAGCCGGAACGATAGGAATACCTCTACCATTATCTTTAATACTTAAATGATCATCATACACATTTACTTCTATTTTATTAGCGAATTTGTAGTTAGTACGAATAGCTTCATCTATACTATTATCTAAAAACTCTCTAAAAATTTTAAGAACTGCCGGAACATATCTAATTTTGTCATACCAAATATAATCATTTGAATCGATATTGAAAATATTATATCGGTTAATTTCGGCAGGAGTAATTTGCCCTAAATAACGACCTGCTCTTTTTAAGGCATGAGTTTTTTCGGAAAGTATTTTTACTCTATTTTTTTTCATCATTGTTCCTCAATCGTTTTTTTTAAATCAAAGATTTCTTTTTCTAGATTTTCTTTAATTTTTAAAAGTTGAACTTCATCGTTTGTCCCATATTCAGATAATAATAATTCCTTTAACGAACGCATTCTTTCTTCTTGAATTATAATCTGTTTTTCGAGATCCATTTTTTGATTTTCAAGTTGTTTTAACTCGTTTTTATAGTTTTGTATTTCTTGATCTATATTCATTTTTTTCCTTTTTTAAGATTACTTAATTAATATCTATACCAACTTGTCTAAGTACGTACTAGTACCTTTGTTTGGATGGATATTTAATTTTCTATAACCAAAACCAAATTCAAATACCGCAAATATTTCCTCGGGTTCAAGACTCTTAGAAAATTTTTGAATATAACTTATAGCTTCTGTTTTGGTTAAAATTATATAATGTTTTTCTTTATGAGATTTTAAAACCCATTTCCCATTATATTGTGGACGCGTATCAAAATTAAAAAAAAATCGAATACTCCAATCGTTGATATTATCCAATTTCCATTTTAAATAATGATTTCTATTTCGATTATAAATAAATTTATTTATTTTTGCTTTAATTTTTTTTTTAGAAATTATCAATACGGTATTCCTCTCTCCAGTTAACTATCGATGGTATACCATCGATAGTTATATAGTTATCTATATACCTTTCATGATCCTTAGTTAACTATTAATAGTTATCCCGATTTTACCAAGGCGTTTAACATCTGAACTCGTTTTCCAATAGGTAAACCTTTAAGTTCTTTTGGGAGATTAACATTTGGTAAAAATGGTTCTAAATTTTCGTAATAATTTTTACCGGCAAGAATCGTAAATTCGGTATTATTAATATCGAATTTACTTTTAAGTTGTTCTAATGTTTTTCTTGCCCATTTATTACGTTCTGGTTTTTTCATATTATTAAGAGTTTTTTCATATGGTTCTATAACATTATCGAATGCTAATAAACCATGCTTAGCGCTTAATATATAAATATCGTCTTCTTGAAATCCAAGACTCTTTGCATATTTTAAATGACCAGTGTATAATTGACCACAATATAATTCTCCAGCTTTATGTGGACCTTCATTTTTACTTTTAACGCATGATATTAGACATATCTTTTTCATAGTCGGACCCCTCCCAATTTCTTAACAATTTCGCAATCCAAAGCGGATTCGATTACTCCTATTATCAAGTCTAAATTATTTAATTTAATAAGATTTTCCAAATTATCGAATCTTAATTCATCATTTAAATCAAATAGAGATTCGCAATTATCAATATAATTTATTAAATTATTTTCGAATTCGGAGTCTGGTTCTTCGGAGGTAACTATTTTCAAAGCCAATTCGTATATATTATCATATGTTCCTAAGTAAGCAATATTAAAGTTAATACCATAATCGTTATCTATTTCATATCCCTGATATGGTAATTTATAGGCAATGAACGTAAAATCATTAGTTTTAAATGACGATGTAGATAATTCTTTTTTGTGTTTCTGTTGTTTAAGTATTTTTGCTCTCATGTATATATCCTTTTTTTATTTAAATAAGATTGGAGAATTCCCCAATCTTTAAATATTTTTTAAAAAACTTTTTAAGACTTCTTCTACATCTTCGGAATATTTAATTCGAATTATTCTTATATTATTTTTTAAACAATAATCTTCTTTAATTTTATCCCGTTCTTGAGTCTTCTTTAATCCTTCTAAACCACCAAAATATTCGACTGGTTCAAAATGTTGTTTTCCATCGTACTCAATAATTGTATTTAAATCTTCTAGATAAAAATCAAATCTATAATTCTCGAAGAGTTTAACTTCTTGTTTAAAAGATATATTGTTAGATTCTAGAAATTCTCTAACTCTTCTTTCGCCTTTGGATTCCGAATTTTCTTGAGCACAAATTGGACAACCATGACCACGTTTGTGATTGGCCGGAGTCTGAAAAAAACTTCCATGTTCTGGACAAATGATTTCTATTTTATAATGTGGTGAGATGTATTTAACTTTTGAATAATTATATTTATTAGAATGAATTTTTTTAAAATCATTTAAATGTTTATCAACGGGTTTTATTTTTAAAGAGCATTTTGGACAACCATTTCCAGTTTTATGTATTTCTGGAGTCTGTAAAAATTCTCCATGTTCATAACATATTATAATAACCTTAGTTCTAGAATCAATATAATTAACTTTTGAATAATCGTATTTATTATCATGAACTTTTTTAAAATCTTTTACTATATTTTTGGTTTTTAAATGATTCTTTTTATTACATTTATTACACCCATAGCCAGATAAATGAAGTTCTGGAGTTTTCCAAAAACTACCATGCTCCAGACAAAGTATTTCTACTTTAGTTCGGGAATTAATATAATTAACTTTTGAATAATCATATTTATCTCCATGAACATTTTGAAAATCTTTTATTGTTTCATTGGTTGTTTTTTTTCGTCTTCCGTATTGGCTCATAATTTTTCTCCAATCTTTAAGCAACCTCTAATAATTTTAAATCGACCCATTCTGGATCAATCCAATTATTGCTTTCATCACACTCTTTTAATTTTTCTTCGTATAATTCCATTACCCAAGCACTTACTGTTTGGAAAACTTTAATTCCAAATATTTTTCCAGCATTTGTAATACTGTTTGCCGATAATGGATCACTAAATTCATAAGAAATCATTCCAAGAATTCCATAACCACTATTAAGACTTACCTTAATTCCATTTTGATTACTATTAAATTGATCTTTCCTAATATTTAAATACCCCTTTAATTTTTCCGGATTATCGAATGATTTACCTTCGAAATCTATTCCAATTAATGATTGTATTCTTTTTTTACGAGGTTGATCATCTTCAATTTCTGTTAAAATTTTATCAGCTATTTCTTCTGTTAAAAATTCAACTGGAGTTTTAAATACTTCTTTAATACTATTACAAGAATTAAATTTAGCTATAATCGCATCCAGTACTAGCATTTTATTTTTAACAATTCTTCTTTCTGCCAATCCATCGATAATCAACTGGACTTCAAAAGCTAATTTTTCAGAATGTTTATAAAATAAAGTACCATAGGAATTCAACAAATAATTTTGAAAATAATTATTTACCAGTTCTTCTTTATCTAGAATTTTAAAATTAATATTTACCGAATTATAATCCGTAAATAAATAACTTTTTTGAGTCTGGTATTTAGTCTCAAATAATTCTGGATAAAAAATATAATCTATTGTAATCTGGCTAAATCCTTTATTTTGTGGACTTAACCAAGATATACTTTCGATTAAAGGAAAGAAGCAACTTCGCAAAAGATAATATGTTTTATCATCTTTTGGTGTATAGATATCCTCTAATTTTCCAGTATAATTAATTAACTTATTTAGTAATTCACAATAGTATTCCGTGGTTACTAATTCAGCCTCTTTTTTATTTTTAACATTATGCTGGGTGCTATAATTTTTAAGTAATTGTAACATGGCTGACTTAAAACTTGGTATAACCAAAGTTTTAATTTGAGCTGGTGTATGACCTTTACTTTTCATAAGAAAAATCTTATCCATTAATCCTATAAAATTCTGAATAGTACTTGAATCATATATTCTCCCAAAAATCGTTTCAGGAGAAATATTAGAATATACTGTACTCGTTGGATATAGAGCTGCGGCATCAGTACTATTAATTAATGTATCTTCTTCTAATCCATATATACCAGGAACAGGATTTTGAACATAAGCGCCCATTACTTTAATATGCCAACTATTCTCTTTTAATATTTTTTTTGGAATTTCTGTATTCAATGTATTTCCTCCGGTATCCAAATTATTCTATAACCTTCTGATAAATATTTTGGTATTAATATTTCAAAAGCTTCTGTTATATTATTATTTTTATATTTATAACATTTTAATTCAAAATTTAAAAAATGTCTATCTGATTTAAGTTTATTTAAAATTAATTTTTCGTACGATTGATTTTCAAAAATATGAATTAATTCAATATCTTTTTTGGAACATTTGATTATTTTATCTAAATGTCTATTTTTTTGAAATTCCATATTATTCTGTTTTTCAGAAATATTACTTAAACCATAACTATGCCAATATAGACCATTATATTCAAAAGCTAATTTTAATTCAGGTAAATATATATCTAATTCCAAACCATTTAGAATATTTCTATCGTTGGTAATTATTTTACCTGAATAATTATCTTTTATAAAAGACAGTATTTCTCTTTCTTTTACAGAAGTATTTGTACGATTATTATAATCTATTTCTAATTTTTTAGCCCATTTTCTAGGTTGAGATAAAGAAAGATGACTCCAATTATAACGCGTAGCTAATCCTTCGAAATCTAAAAAATCATTTTGTTTAAATTCTAAAAACTTTTCTTTCGAAATATTATTCGTTTTTCTAAAATTTTTTATAAATGTTTTCGTACTTTTTTCTTTAATTTCCGGAATTTTAGAAACATTATAAACACCATATTTTTTAAAAATGGCTTCTTTAATCTTATCTTTATTTTTAAACGGAGTTATTTCTTTTATTTTTTCTCGAAATTCCGTAGTTTTTGAATAATGTGATACACCATACTTTCCAATAGAACTTTTTTTAGAAACTTCTATCATTTCCTTATTTTTATTTCTGCACCGAATACCGCAAAATAACCTATCTAATTTTTTAATAGGTTTTCCACATTCTTTACAAATCGGATTAGATAATTTATAAAACCATAATTTACAAAGAGTATCAAGATTATTTAATTCAGAATGAATATTAAAATCTTTGGTATAATCTAAAATCTTTTTATAAATATCTGGAAATTCTGAAATTAATTTCTTATTAACTCTTTGTATATTTATAGTTTCTTTTCCTCGCAATATAAAAATAAATTCTTTTTTAAAGATTTCTACATCCATTTTATTTTCCTAAAAATATTTTTGCATATGCATCACCATTTTCTTTAATTTTAGTATCCTCGTATGGGTTAACCACCCGTCTTTGAAATTCGGCTTTAGCTCCTTCGAGAGCTCCAACGATATCATTAATATGTTGATAATTTAATCCATTTTTATGAAGATACTTTTGTATTAAAATAGTAATTGCATAATTTAATTCTCCTGCATTTTTTGGAGAATCTGTGGCTTCAAAACGATCTTCTTTTTTAATATATGGCAATATTACTCCTTTTTAATTTAAAGTTTAAAACGATTCTATTTTTTTCTCATTGAATCGTTATCGAACTATACATGGCTGAAATTCGCATATAAAATACCTGCATAATAATTTTAGGTATTAATATTAATTTAATTATTATAGTATTAATATTAATTTAATTATTATATTTATATAACTTCGGTATTTTGCGGCTAATTATTAATATGCAATATATGTTTGAGAATATTAATATATTAAAGAAGGTGCCTAGGAATTTGGGTATAATTCGATTAAGAAATAAATTAAACAACAATTGCTAAATATTTTTAAAGTTAATGTTCTTTTACCATGAGATCGAGATATTTTTTTGGAATTTTTGTTTTCATTTCTTTAGCCAGTTCTCTAATTAAAAAGTAAGCTGCTCCAGAATCTCTAAGATCGAAAAAGTTTTTGAGACTTCTAAGATTAATTGTCATGACTAAATCAGTTTTCCAATTATCCGTTACTAAATGTTTAAACGCATCTCCAACATTACGCTTTTTTTTCATATTTTTTAATTTCTCGAATGTTGGTAATGGCGAAACCATGTAATCCAAAGTTTCATAAAACGTGAACGTTTTTTTAGAGAAACAACTGTTCTTAAAACAATCTGGATTTAATTCATATTGATATAATAATTTATCAAATATAGCATTGATTTCGATTTTATTATAATTATCGTCTGTTACAAACATATCAAAAGTTTTAACTATTTCTAGGAATGCTTTTTTTGGCTCATACGTTTTAATACTAGTTAAAAAAGCCATTAATAAGTTATGCATTGTATATCTAGTACTCCGAACAGTAAAGCTAGCAATTCTATGCCTAGCCAATTCTTGTAAAACTCCTCGGGAAGTACCAAGAATGGCAAATGTTAAAACAGAATGTTCTATAACACTATGATGATGGTACACCCAAGCGAGACTATCCAATAATTCGGATTTATTTATATCATTAACATTTTTTTTGACTCTGTTTAAAGTAGTATCCAGTTTTTCTCCAGTTTTTAATAATTTGCTAAGATTATTTAATTCGCGTATGCTTTCGTTTTCGCTGTATTCGAAACTATCATAAGCTATTCTTCCCGCAAATTCAGCAGAACCAATACCATTTTCATTTAATAACATTACTGCTGGTTTTAAATATTTTATACCAAGAACTTCCACGGTATAATCCATATTTTTCATTTCTTTTTTCATTTTGATAAATTCCTTTTTTTAATTATAGATTCTATTATTTTTTTATGATACTTCCAAATATAAAGATATCTTTTATTATCAGTGGATATATGATAATCAATACTTTTAATAAAATCCTTTAAATGATATTTTGAATATTTATTAAAATTATTTTCCCTTTTTAATTCGAGTCTACGTATAAAACCAGATTTATAAGCATATGATAGTATACTACGAATAGTTTTTTTATCTAATCCTAACGTTTGTAAATCTTCCTTTCCAAAATATTCCATATTTTTCCTTATGTGTCAAAATTATAAAAACAATCCATATTTTCAACAATATTATTTTCTAACATCCATAGGATACTTACGGCTATCATATCGTTATCCTCAAAAGCCCCACCACCGTCTGGTTTGTAAAATTGATTCATAATAAAATTATTAGTACTCCATAAATCCCATGATCGATCGCGACAATATTCATAACAATTTTCTATTGTTAATATATTATTTATATCGTTTATAAATTTTTGACATTCCTCTGGTTCATAATATTCTTTATCATCTTCTACCATTGCAAGAAATTCTTTTTTAATATTATTTATAATATCCTTTACTATTCCTTCGTTTAGTACGGTACTTGAAAAAGATAATTTAATATTTCCATCATCTCCAATACTTCCTTCACTTTCATGAATAGTTTCTGTATTGTATAAATCTGTTTTTGTCCACTTCGGAAGGTTATCTTTAAATTCTTCCATATATGTTTTAATACTTTCGTATTGACAACTACCAAATTCCATTTATAATCCTTTCTAAATTTCGAAAATCTTTTTTTACTAAACCATATTCATAATACGGTTGAATAATTTTAAAATCTTTTGGTACATTATAATGATCTGCTTCATCATCAATTAAAATATTTAAATCGTAATCAACTTTCATAATTTCAAATAGTTTATCCAGTTTATATAATTCACCTTTAATTTTAAAAGGTACATGTGGTTGAAGTTCCTCGGTATGCCAAGCACTGAATAAATAAACATCAATATTGTACTTTTTAATTAATTTATTTAAACGAAGAACTTTTTTTGGAAAAGGATCCATAATCCCTCCCCAACCATGTTTCTTCTTTCTATAAATACGTTGATTGCTATCGTACTGATTTAATACTCCATCTACATCAAGATATATAGCAATTTTATTCATTTAAATAATCCGCTTTTATATTTTGAAGTAATTTGAAAACTGGAAATATCCATTCTTCGATATTATCTTTAGAACATTTTCCATTTTCATCCAATGTAAAAAATAATTCTTTAAGTTCTTCTTTTGTAAGATCTTCTATAAGAACATTTTTAAATCTTCCATCTCGTTTTACCCTTAGATAAAATCCTGTACTTGGAAATTCATAAGTCGAAGTACTCATTGAAATCTTCCTCTATTCCATATTTTTCGGTAAGTGAATTAAACTCATTTAATAATTCTTGTAACCGTTCCTCTATTTTTAAATCTTCGATTTCGGTTTCAAAATCCTCATAGTTTCTTTCCATTTTTTCAATTTCGGCCTCATATTTTTGAAGAGCCGCTAAATTTCCATCACATGTGCTAGCATAAGACATATTTTCTCCTTAATAGAATCTATCGAACATACCAAGTACACTGTACTCAGTTTCATCAAAACCACGATTGAGTAACCATTGTTGTCCTCGTAAAATAGCATTTGTCGCCTTAGTAAGATTAAATCTGAGATCGGCTTCTTTCTCATCTACCAATCGCTGGATATCTTTTTCATTAAGAATATCGTTTTGTGAGATTAATTCATCTCTATATTCTGCAATAATTCTATTAATTTCATCATCATCTAAATCTTGACAACCTTTTAAAGATTCTTTGGTATCATCCAGTTCTTTCATAATATTGGAAGTTTCTTCTATCGATATACCAGATATACCATCATCATTTTTTTCCTTCTTATCTTCTTTTGGAACGTTTAATTTTCTAGCTCCAACAACATACTCTGGTTGTACTTCTATTCCAGCTTTTAAATTGGGTTCTTCGGAACCTAATTCAACTTCTTTAATTTTAGCTATGGGAGTATCGCATTCTGGACAGCATAATTCACCATCTTTTTCAAATGCCTCTTCTTCCATAAACTTAGCTCTACAATTTGGATTAATACATGTAAAAATCATTTTTCGTCCTTTTTAATTTCTTCATCTTCTTCAAATTTTATTTTATTTCTTTTTTGCCATAAAGCAATTTCTTTTACTTCTAAAATGGTATTCATTAAACTAAAAGCAGTACTCTTATTTTTAAAATACCAAGCTCTTTTAGAAAAATTAACTCTATAAACAACATCCAAATTATTTTCAAATGGATAATCATCTATAGTCGAAATTATATTTTGATCTATAGGAAGTATACCAACTGTACCAATTCTAGCCTTATTTATACTAAAAATATTTAATCCTTGGATAACTACTTCACCAGTTTTTAAAACAATTATAGTATATGCTCCTAATGGATATAATTTATCCATATCTTCATGTGGTACAGTTATTTTAAAACCATCTTCGATATCCATTTACTCATCCTCTATAAAATATTCAAAATAACCCAAAACGTTTAAATTATTATTGAGTTGCATATTTATTAATTTTACTTTCGAGTACCTATCTTTTAAGACATTATAATACTTCTCACATTCATCTATCTGTTCCTGAAAAGTTAAATTTCCTTCTCCGATATATACTTTAAGTTTTTTCATTTTAATCTTCCTTAATTTTAACGACAAGATCAACAGGTACTCCAAAAATCGTTGCTAAATATTCTGAGGTACCAATACTATTTTTTATATTATTATATAACGTTTCTGGTTTTAATCCATAAGGATCTTCCGTTTCGATAATATATTCTAAAACTTGTTTAATATCATCCGTCATATCATTTCCTTTTTAAATTTATTAAGTTATCCGGAATTTCCGGATAACTTTAAAGGGCTTGTAATAAAGCTTCTTTTCTTAATTCGGGATTTTTAAATACTCCCCCATATTGTGTCGTACTTGTTCTACCAGAATTTGATTTTACACCTCTAAGACTTTCGCACGTATGTTCGATATTTTTAAATGCTACGTAAACATTATCGGATCCAATAGTGTCACAAATCTCTTTGTAGATTTGGTAAGTTAATTGTTCCTGAAGATGTGGTCTAGCACCATACCAATTAATAAGTCTTTGTAATTTACTAATTCCAAGTAATCTGTTAGTTGGAATATAAGCAATTACAGCATATGATTGAGAATCCCCAGCCACATCATGAAATGGTGCTAAATGATGAGAACATAAAGAACGGACATCAACTTTCTTAGATATCATCATATCAGTATTGATTTCATCATCATCTACTGCAACACCATCTTCACCAAATTGTAAAGGAAAACTTTCCATACGTGGTTTGGATTGATATCGACCAACCATCAGTTCATTAATCCACATACTAGCTACTCTCATTGGAGTATCTTTTAAATTTGGATCATTTACATGATCAAGTTTCATTAAATCAAAAGCTTCTTTTAATTTTTCAGCTACTTGTTCCGTCATAAGTGCCCTATGTCGAACACTTAATTCTTTATTTTCATGTGCTGGAAAAGATTCAATATCATTAAGATCAGCATTGATCATAATTTTGCTATCTTTATCCATTTCATGCAAAATTTCTTTTACTTTATCCTGTTCTGTTTGCATTAGTCTTCCTTATTTTTAAAAGTTTCTTTTTTTATATTATCAAAAATTAATTCTAATAATTTAATAAAAACTATTTTAAAATTTTCCAAATATTCATTCTCTAGATCTTCAGGCAAAGATTTATTTGGATCCACAACATTACTTTTTATACTTAATATAAATGGAACTTTATAATCCATAATTTTATGAGAATTTGCTTCTTCGGGTGGGCCAATATAATTTGGATCATTAACATAATTTGGAATAACATTATATTCAATAATAGTTATCTTTTTACTAAATTGATCTTTTTGAAATTCTTCTAAATCGGTTTTTAAAATAGTTTGAATAGTTATTTCGGGAAATTGAAATAATCTATATACTATAATCTGGTCTGGGAAAAAATTTTTTGCTTCAGGAGAATTTAAAAATTCTTCGATCGAGTTGTCTTCGGTCTCTATTTTATTCTGCATTTTCAGCCTTATTTATATCTTTATGTCTGTAATCATACCTGTCCTTCTTTTGCTTAGCAAATGCTTCTGGCATTTCCTTAACTGTATCGGGAACGTCATCATGATATTTTTCATGACATTGTTTACATAATACTATATAATTAATATTATTTGTATTATGTTTAGTCATAACTTCCTGAACTATATCCAATTCGTTTAAAGAATCTAAATCATTTTCATGTATATGCTGCTGTAAAATATTATCTACCACATCATATAATGTTTCTGGATAATGATGGGATTCTGGTTTTAAATAATACATTGATTCTTTACAAATTGGACATTCTTGAATTCCAATTTTGGAACGTTTTTGCCAAATATCATATTGAATGCTTTTTCGAATTAAAAATTCTAATTTTTTAATTAAGAGTGAGTAATGTTTTTCTCTAGATAAATCAAAACCCATCCATTCAGAAGTTTCATTATTTGCCATATTTTAACCTTATATATCTTTCATAAATTGCTTATATATTTTACTTAATAAGAATTTTAGAGAACTTAAATCCTGAAGATCAGTAATAATATATTTTTGAAAATTTTCGGAAACGTCCTCGATGTAATCATTATTAAGTACTCCAGTTTTAAGATTTATAAAAAATTCCACTTTAAATGGTTCTTTATAATATCTTTTTTTATTTTTAGAATCTATAAAAGTATATAAAAATTCATTTGATTTTCTAAGCACTGCTATATCGAACAAAGTTAACCCAAGACGTTTAATAATTTCTCCATTCAGTTGAGTAATAAATAAATCATCTTCTATGATATCGTTGCTTTGCTTAACTGGTGGTACGTCTTGTACCTTGGTTTCGCTTCCAACTGGTTTAGTTGGTCCAGTCAATCTTTCGGAAATGACTTTATTGATTATCTCAATATCCTCCGATTTTTTAGTAGCTTTATTTTCTAGTAAAGCATTTAATTCCAAAGGATTAACCACTTTTCTATTAATATAAAAATCCTTAGCTTCTTTAACGGTATAACCCTTTTTAGAAATTAAAGTATTTATAGAAGTTTGATAAGTTCTATTAGGAAAAAATTTATACAATTGATAAGCTTTAATACCATTTTCTTGAATTAATTTTTTATAAAATTCAAGTATTTGGTATGGATCGTGAGACATCAATCCTTCAACTTTTCCATTAAGATGTTTATCTAAGTACATAGATATCAAAGGCATTTTCATTAAAGATTCAAATAAATAAGTAACCGCTGTTCTAAAAGCCGTTTTAGAACTTAAAGCCTCATCTGAGAGAGGGATACTATTGTATAAATAAGCATCCAACTCTTTATAAATATTAACTTTCTTTTTTTGAGATCGTTTTAATTTATTTTTCTGAGTTTCAAGTTTCTTTAATTGAGTCTTAGTCATAATGATTAAGCTTCGACTCTACAATGACTCTTAGGAGTTTCCCAATACTCAATTGCTTTAACTCTAACATTTGGAAGATCTTTCATCTTTTCTTGAACAACTGTTAATAACCAAGCCGCTAAGTTTTCAGATGTTGGGACAAAGTCTACAAAAATAGCACCTTCGTATTTTTCAAAGACTGCATCGGCTTCTGATTTAGTACAAATATAACTTTCTACTTTACCATCAACATTTTTTCTAATTTCTGTTAAATTTGGAATCCAATAACCTTCTTTCATTTGTATAGCGCGTTCCATATTTAAATAACCATACTCTTCATTAAAATCATGGTTAGCTACCGAAGGAAATTCAGGAGCGAATAAAGGATCTTTAATATCCATAATAAATTTATGATCCAACGTATCATCTAAAAAGTTCTTAAACCAACCAAGATGTTTAAAATCAGTAACCATTCCAATATCTGCTATATTAGAACCATTTTCACCTTCTTCTAAAAAAACTTTTACTAGTCCTTCATGACCATGTAAATGTCTACATGCTAAACAAGCATTACCAGATTCCGTAAATCCAGTATCTAATTTTTGGCTCCAAACACGATGCCCATAACAGAAGCTAAAACTTTTATCTATAACCCATTTCATTATTTTTCCTCGAATAATTTTTGTTTTAGAAGATATCCTTCTAATTGCCAAATCTGCTCTCTAGCCTTTTCGAAAGCTAGTTTACGTCCAATATCTTTATCAAAATTTTCTTTAGATGCGGCAGCCGAATGACCAGTTACTTGAAAACCATTTTGTAAAGTAAGTACACAAATAGTCATAGTAGTATCCGGAACAATATGATAATATTTATTAGCGATTACCGAATCTATTAAATCTGGTGTAAGTCTTGGAGCATTTAAATTTTTTTCTTGAATTTCTTTTTCTATTTCTTTTTCTGACATAATGACCTCTTTTATTTAAAGACATGAAATTAGGAAAGATTTCTCTTTCCTAATTAATTTATCCTGGAATTCCAGGATAACTTGCTGGAGCAGGTTGACCCATTGGAGCACCTGCTCCAGCAGGTGCTGGAGCAGCTGGCATACTTGGAGCAGCTTGTGCTGGAGCAGCTGGCATACTTGGAGCAGCTTG
>Ga0256828_1001321_pt1 | contig 15578 bp, 19 predicted proteins | sample CV88metaG_FD_185993 | JGI IMG/M metagenome (GOLD analysis project Ga0256828, IMG submission 185993) | Hydrothermal vent microbial communities from East Pacific Rise, Pacific Ocean - CV88 | ecosystem: Environmental > Aquatic > Marine > Hydrothermal vents | place: Pacific Ocean: East Pacific Rise...
CCAATCTGTCTTTTTATGTGGAAACACAAGTTGAACAAACTCTTGATGTTCCCATTCTGCTGGCATTATAATTTCACTCATAAACTATACTCCTCTTTTATTATCCCATACTCTTATATGTAATCTATCTGAGTACTTAAAACCTTTTTTTATACAAAGTTCAATTACACTTAAAGAGTTTTTATCTATGTCACTTGCAGTATCTCCCATAGGCATAAGATATATATCACAATGTGGTATTTGACTTTTTATATCTTCAATCTCTTCTAAAGCATTATTTATACATTCTTTACTTACTACAAATTTTAAGTAAGATTCTTTGTTTAGATTTATAATATTACTTATATTTTGTATATTTACTCTTTTGCTTAAACTCTCATTACTATTACTTAGTTTTACACTCATAGAGAATAATATCTCTTTATGCCAAGGTTGATTTAAATCTATACTTATACTTGCATTTGTTTCAATTGTTATTTTATATCCAAGATTTATATAATAATGTAAAAACTTTTGAAACTCTATATCTCTCCAATAAATTAAAGGCTCACCACCAGTGATTACAATATCACATTTATATGATGGTAGAAGTTTATTTACTTCTTCAATTAAAGGTTTACTTGATTCGTATTTAGTCCATTGTTCTTTAAAAGCACTATCACTAGCATAATAGCTATCACAAGAAAATTTTTTAATTCCACTTGGTGTTTCATATTCCACTTTAAATCCACTACAAGACATATTGCAGTTTCCAAATCGTACAAATACGCTAGGGTTTCCTACTAGTTTACCTTCACCTTGGATTGTTGGTCCAAATATCTCATTTACTTCAAGCATCTATTTTTATATTCCTTTGGATTTTTATGATGATTCGCAATTGCAAGTATGTAAATAGTATCTTCTTTTATAGTATATAAAATTGTATATGGGAATTTATTAAGTACACATTTTTTAATATTAGTGTCTATATTTGGATATAAATTTAGAAAAGATAGTATTCTATTTAATGATTGGTTTAAATCATATTTAAACTTTTTATACAAGTTCTCTTCTTGTGTTTTATAATAATGTTTAGCTTCATCAAAATCATATTTTGAGTGTTCTTGAAATTTAATCTTCAAGAAAAAACTCATCATAAGATAATATTTTTGATTGATTATTATTTAGTAATTTTAATCTTTCATTAGCTTCATCAATCCAAGACTGTTCTATATTTTTATCAATACTATTAAAACTACTTGTTAATAGATCTACTATTTGTACTCTTTGATTTATAGGAAGTTCTAATGCATTATTTAATATCTCATTTACTGACATAATAATCTCCTTATAATTTATTTTAACAAAATTCTATACAATTTATAATTAATTATAAACAATGCTTCTACTTTTTGGAGTTTCAAAATATTCTAAATGGGATACTTTAACACCAATCTTTGACATCTTTTTATCTACTATTTTTAGAAGCCATGCAGATATATTTTCACTAGTTGGTACAAAATCAACTATTATATACCCTTGGTATAGTTCATGTATATGTATAGGTTCATCTTTTATATATGATAAGTCAGGTATTTTATAACCTTTGCTCATATTGTGAAAATGAAGTTTATCTTTATAGTGTGGAAGTAGGGTATCAAATAATGGATCATTTATATCTATTATAAATTTATGATCTAAAGTATCATCTAAAAACTTTTTAAACCAATTTAGATGTTTAAAATCTGTTACCATACCATTTTCTAGTTTGTCTGATTCTAAATGAACTAATATTTTACCTTGATGACCATGAAGATGTCTGCACATAAGACATTCATCTAATGCATACTCTATATTTAGTTCTTGAGACCAAACTCTATGTCCATAACAAAAATCAAATTGTTTACTTATTTGCCACTTCATAAATTAGCCCACCACATTTTTAATTTTAGTCCTAAAGTTGAACTATATCCTACTTCAGTAAATATTAATTTTCCATTTTTATTATAAATAAAAGATGTTGGATATACTTCTATATTATAGTTACTTGCAATTTTTGATTGAGTATCATTATGAACTTTAAAATTTACATTATTATCTTTTAGATATTTTTTTATATTTTCATTATTTTTTGAATCAACTGCAATTGTAATCACTTCATAAGATTTTGAAATAGTGTTAACATTACTAGCTTCTAGTTTACAAATAGGACACCAAGTACCCCAAAAGTGAACTAAAATAGCTTTGTTTTTGGGTATATCATAAGTTGATCCATCTATTAGAGTTAAGCTTTTAATATTTAATGAGTCTTTTTTTAAATCACTACTTTTATAATAAGATACTATATTAGATATAATAATTAAAGTGATTATAAATAAAAATATCTCTTTTATAAATAATTTTAATTTATCTTTCATAAGGTATTTTATCTTTGCAATTTGCTACTTTAAATCCATTTAATCTTAATCTACAACTATCACATACTCCACAAGCTTTTTGGCTATTTTTATAACATGACCATGTAAGTTCAAGTGGAACATTTAACTCTAAACTTTTTTGTACAATTTGGGCTTTACTTAGATGTACTAGTGGAGTTTTTATCTCTAAAGATGTATCTTCTTTAGTACCTTGATTCATAGCATTTTGCATTTTATTTATAAATGTATCTGTACAATCAGGATATCCACTACTATCTTCTTGAACAACACCTATAAATAATGCACTTGCACCTTCTTTTTCTGCAATTGCAGTTGCAATACTTAGAAATATTCCATTTCTAAATGGAACATAAGTAATAGGAACTCCATCTTCAATACCAGTAGTTGGTACATCAATATTGTTATCAGTTAAAGCAGATGCTCCAATAGTACTAAAAAAAGGTAAGTCTATTTCATATTTTTCTTTTACATTTAATGCTTTTGATATATCTCTAAAAGCTTGAAGCTCTTTATCTTGTGTTCTTTGCCCATAATTAAAATGTACTGTGATTATCTCATAACCATCTTGAAGTGCTAAATATGAAGCCAATGTAGAATCCATACCACCACTCAAAATACATACTGCTTTTTTCATATATATTCCTAAATATTATATTTTATATAAATCTAATAATAGTATAAAAGTGCTTAATAGCAAAGTAAAAAATTAACAAATAATTAACACTTCTTTTGTAAACTTTTATAAATAATTAATAGGGATATAAAATGAATAAAAAAATATATTTAAGCTTAGCATGTACAGTAGCATTAAATGCTGTAGATTTAGGTCAAATAGAAGTAAATGAAGTATCAAATACAAAAATTATGCAAAATGTTAGTAATGATGAGGTAAAAAGCGCAGATTTAGCAGAAACATTATATAAAAATGTACCAAGTATAAACTTAATAAGAAGAAGTGGAATTGCAAATGATATTACACTAAGAGGTCAAAAAAGAGATAATATTGTTGTAACAATGGATGGAGCAAAAGTTTGTGGAGCATGTCCAAATAGAATGGATCCTCCAACATCTCATGTAGTAACAGCAAATGTAGATAGTGTAATTGTAAATGAAGGTCCTTTTGATGTAGAAGAATTTGGAAATTTAAGTGGTAGTGTTAAAATAAAAATGAAAAAACCAACTGAAGAATTAAAAGGTGAGATTGAAACTACATTAGGTAGTTTTGGATATAAAAAAGTTGGTGCAAAAATAAGTGGTGGAAATGATAAAGTAAAAGTTCTTCTAAGTTCTTCATATGAAACAAGTGAACAATATGAAGATGGAGATGGTAATACAATTGCAGAACAAATAGTTAATGCAACAACAGGAACACCTCAAGCAACAACACAATTTGCCAATAAGTATAAAGATATGGATGCTTATACTAAAAAAACTGTAATGGCAAAAGCTTTTGTAAATGTAAATGATAATCAAGAATTAGAAGCAAGTGTAACAGCAAATAGAAGTGATGATATTTTATATGGAAATAGTAAAATGGATGCTTTATATGATGATAGTGATATTATTAATGTAAAATATACAATAAATAATTTATCTGATTATTCTAAAAAGTTAACAATTAAAGCTTATAATTCTCAAGTAACACATCCAATGAGTACAAAATACAGACTAAGCTCTGGAGTTGATAGTGAAAATGAAATGATTAGTAAACTAACTACAGAGATGACAGGAGTAAAAGTTATAAATGACACAACTTTAAAAGATGCATTATTAAGTGTAGGTGTAGATAGTAGTAAAAGAAATTGGGATGGTACATATATAGGATATGGTACAAAAGCTGGAGCAACAGGAAGAATATCTATAGATGATGTAGATACAGTTAATAATGCTCTTTTTGTAAAATATAATAAAAATATTAATAATATAAATTTTAAAGTAGGTGCTAGATATAACGATACAACAATTAGTACTGCAAATAATAACTATGATGATAAAACATATACCTCTACAGATATAAATTTAGTTGCAACACTTAAATCAAATAAAAATATGAAATATTTTTTAGGAATTGGTAAATCAAGTAGGGTTCCAGATGGAAGAGAACTTTATTATACTAGTTCAATGAATGTAATGAGTGGTACTCCTACACTTGATCAAACAACAAATAATGAAATAGATTTAGGATTTCAAAAAAATTATGAAAATGGTTATTTAAAGGTAAAAACATTTTATAGTAAATTGAATGATTATATTTATTTTAATAAAGGGAATACAAAAACAATTTCAGTAATGGGAACACCAACAACAGTTGCATATAATAGTTTTGAAAATATAGATGCAGCAATTTATGGACTAGAGCTTTTAGGTAGTTATGATGTAAATGAAAATGCATATTTTGATATGGGTCTTTCTTATAAAAAAGGTAGAAAAGATGAAGCAATGACAAGTACAAATATAAATACAATAACTAATACTACAACTACAACAGAACAAACAGATAAAGATTTAGCAGATATAACACCATTAAAAATAAATGTAGCATTAAATTATGACATAGATGATACATTATCATCAAAAATTGAATTAATTCATGCAAACTCATGGAATAATTATGATAGTGATAATGGTGAACAAAAATTACCAAGTTATAATGTAATAAATATAAAAGCTAAAAAGAATTTTAATAAAAACTTTGAAATGACAGTTGGTATAGATAATGTATTTGATGAAACATATGCTGTATCAAATACATATGCTGATTTAATACTTTTAAGTGATGGAACATCAGGAGAAGTAATGCTTTTAAATGAACCTGGTAGATATGTTTATATGAATGCAAAATATTCATTTTAATAATAAAAGAGATATAATTAACACTTAAAATAGTGTATAAATTAAATTAAGTAGTTGAAATCAAACTATAATTTTGATATATTATACTTTTGCTATAAAAACGAAAGGATTCAAAATGAAAAAAATTGTTATTTTAGTAATAGCTGGAATTATTTCAACTACTAGTTTAAATGCTGTAGATATAAAAGGAAGTGGAGCTTCTTTTCCTTATTCTGTTTATCAAAAATGGTTAAAAGAATATAATTCTCAAAAAGGGATTAAAGTAGAGTACATTAAAAAAGGTTCTTCAAAAGGTATAAAAGATATAAAAGCAAGAGTAGTTAATTTTGCTGGAACTGATAAACCACTCTCTACAAAAGTATTAACGGAAAATGCTCTTTACCAATTTCCAAGTGTAGTTGGTGCAATTGTTATGGGATATAATATTCCAGGTAAAAATAATATTAAGTTAAGTAGAGAAGTAATTGCACAAATAGCAATGGGAAATATAATATACTGGGATAATAAATTAATAGCAGATAAAAATAAAGATATGAAATTACCTCATGAAAAGTTAACTTTTATTCATAGGTCAGATGGTAGTGGTACTACTTATAACTTTACATATTATTTAAGTCAAAGTAGTCAAGATTGGGCAAATAAATATGGCACAAAAAAATCACTTTCATGGCCTGGAGATCATCATATAGGTGGAAATAAAAATTCTGGAGTAGCAACACTTATAAAACAAACTCCTTATTCTATAGGATATATTGATTATACAGATGCAGCAAATAATAGTATTTCAATGGCAACTATTGAAAATAAAGAAGGTTTTTATATAAAGCCAGAATTAAAAGCATTTAAAGCAAGTGTTGCACAAGCAAATTTAGATCCAAAAAAAGATTTTTACTCTATAATAGCAGATCCTAAAGGTAAAGATTCTTATTCTATGGTTGCTGCAACATTTATTTTACTACCAAAAGAAAAAACTCAAATGAATAAAAAAGTTACAGCATTTTATAACTGGTCTTATAAAAATGGACAAGAGATTGCAAAAAGTTTAGGATTTGTTCCATTGCCTGATTTATTAACTAATAAAATTAGAAAATACTGGGAAGAAAAAGGTATTAAATAACTTTATTAATAATATGTTATTATTGATAAAATATTTTTTAATTAAATAATAAAAGGTATAAAATGAAAAATGTATTAATTTTATGTACAGGAAATTCTTGCAGAAGTATAATAGCTGAAGCACTTATAAATAAAAAATTAGATGGAATACAAGCTTATAGTTCAGGTGTTAAAGCAAGTGGTAAAGTAAATCCAAATGCAAAAAAAATATTACAAGATAATGACTGTTGGAATGAAAACTACCACTCAAAAGTAATAGAAGATGTAATGGATATTGAGTATGATTTAGTTGTTACTGTATGTGATAATGCAAATGAATCTTGTCCTGTATTTCCAAAAAATACAAAAGTAATTCATATTGGTTTTGAAGATCCAGATGGTAAAGAATTTGAAGAATTTGAAAAAACATTTGAACAAATTAAATTTAATCTTTTACCAATAATAGTAAATGAGTTAAATCATTAGATATAAAAATGTTAAGTGTGATAGCTTAGCATTTTTATAATATTTAAATAAATTTATTTTTTATCTTTTCTTATTGCATCTTTTGATTTAGCAAAACAAAACATACCCATCTTTTCATTTGTAAATGTCATAATACAAGTAGAACCAGGATCACTTACAGGTGTAAATTCATATACTCTTACATTATAACCTTCTGTTGCAATACTATATTTTACATCAGGCTCTACTGTTTTATTTTTCCAAGACATTAATTGAGACCATGTAATTGCATTTAGGTTTGTAACTAAAATAAGTACAATAAATATATATATTTTTTTCATAAAAATCCTTTTTGTTTTTAATATTATAACATAAAAATAATAATCATAAAAATTAATATAATTTTTAAAGAATTTATTAAAAACTTTAAGAATATTTGACTAAAATAATAAGCTATTATAATAATAAGGATAAGTATTGCAAATAAAAGAAGCAATTAAAAATATTGAACTCTTTAAAGGTTTGAAAAATGATGAGATTGCAAAAATAATTGATATTTCTGATATACGAGAATTTAAAAAAGACACAATTGTTTATTATGAAGATGATAGAGATTATTCTTTACAAGTTCTAATAAAAGGTCGTGTAAAGTTATATAAAATAGATAAAAACAATAATGAAATATATTTATATAATATTTATGAAAATAATCTAATTAGTCAATTAACTTGTATCGAAAAAGATTATATTCATTGCTTTTCAAATGCCCAATTTACAGAGGATAGCTTACTACTTAGTATAAATTTCAAAAAGTTTTTAGAATACTTTATATATACAAATATTTTAACTTTTGAATTATTAAAAATTGTATTAAAAAATAATAAAAAATTACATTTTATTTTAAATAGAGAATTAGTATTTGATTCAATAGCAAAAGTAGCATATATGATAAGTAATGAACTTGAAATTTTTAATAAACTAAAAAGAAAAGAGATAGCATTAAAACTACATATTCAACCAGAAACATTATCTAGAGTTATAAATAAATTAAGAGAAAATAATATTATTGAATTAAATCAATCAAATAAAATTGAAATTATTGATGATTTAGCATTAGAGAATTATTTTTATGGAATTGCTAAATAATTAGCAAAAAAGTGTTACAAATAATCACAAATTATAATAAAATTAAAAATTACTTATATATCTTGACTAAAGTCAAGAGTTATAAATATTGTAAGTGTTATACTTAATAGTTGTATTTTAGATTCGATAGAATTTAAATATACTATATAAATAAAAAAGGATATTAATATGGCACTTTCAAGAAGAGATTTTCTAAAAAGTAGTGCAGCTGCAAGTGCAGCAGCAGCAGTTGGTATGAGTGTTCCAAGTGAATTAGCAGCAGCTTCTTCTAAAGCTCAGTCTGATTGGAGATGGGATAAAGCAGCATGTAGATTCTGTGGAACTGGATGTGGAATTATGATGGCTACAAAAAATGGTAAAATTGTAGCAGTAAAAGGGGATCCAGCAGCTCCTGTAAATAGAGGTCTTAACTGTATTAAAGGTTACTTCAATGCAAAAATTATGTATGGAGCAGATAGACTTAAAACACCACTATTAAGAGTTAATAGTAAAGGTGAATTTGATAAACATGGTAAATTTGCACCAGTATCTTGGAAAAGAGCTTTTGATGAAATGGAAACTAACATCAGAAAAGCACTTAAAGCAAGTGGTCCTGAAGGTGTAGCAGTATTTGCATCTGGTCAATATACAATTATGGAAGGGTATGCAGCTCAAAAGATGATGAAAGGTGGATTTAGATCAAATGCAATTGATCCAAATGCTAGACACTGTATGGCATCTGCTGTTGTTGGATTCTACCAAACATTTGGTATTGATGAGCCTTCTGGTTGTTATGATGATATTGAGTTAACTGATACAATCGTAACTTGGGGATCAAATATGGCAGAAATGCACCCAATTTTATGGTCAAGAGTTACAGATAGAAAACTTTCTAATCCAGATAGAGTTAAAATTGTAAATATTCAAACTTATACTCACAGAACTTGTGATTTAGGTGATATTAATATTATATTTAAACCAAATACAGATTTAGCATTATGGAACTATATTGCAAGAGAAATCGTATATAATCACCCAGAAGCTATTGATTGGGATTTCATTAAGAAAAATATTATTTTCTGTGCATCTCCAGTAAATATGGGTTATGGTATGAGAAGAGAAGGTGAAAAATCACTTACTCCAAAAAGACCTGATGGTTCAGCTGGTAAATATACAGCTAAAGAGATGGAAACAATTAATCATGAGATGGTACATAAAGTATCTGAAGATGAAGCACCTGCACTTGCTCCTTATGGATATAAAGCAGGACAAGATATGGTTAATAAACCAGCTGGTCTTAAACACTGGGAAATCTCTTTTGAAGAGTACAAAAAATTCCTTGCACCATATACACTTGACTATGTAGCAAAAGTATCAAAAGGTGATCCAGATGAAGATATTGAAGCATTCAAAAAGAAACTTCAAGGTATGGCAGACTTATATGTAGAAAAAGGAAGAAAAGTAGTATCTTTCTGGACTATGGGTATGAATCAACATACAAGAGGAACATGGGTAAATACACTTTCTTATAATGTTCACTTTATGCTAAATAAACAAGCTAAACCAGGTTCTGGAGCATTCTCACTTACAGGTCAACCATCTGCTTGTGGAACTGCAAGAGAAGTTGGAACATTCTGTCACAGATTACCAGCAGATATGATGGTTAAAAATCCAAAACACAGAAAAATTACTGAAGATGGTTGGAAAATACCAAATGGTACACTTAACCCAGTAGGTAATCAACATATTATGAAAATTCATAGAGATATTGAAGATGGTATTGTTAAATTTGCATGGGTAAATGTATGTAACCCATACCAAGATTCAGCTTCAGCTAGACACTGGATTAAAGCAGCAAGAGAGATGGATAACTTTATTGTAACTTCTGATGGATACCCTGGTATTTCAGCAAAAGTTTCAGATCTTATTTTACCTTCAGCTATGATTTATGAAAAATGGGGAGCTTATGGAAATGCAGAAAGAAGATCTCAACATTGGAGACAACAAGTATTACCAGTAGGTGATGCAATGTCAGATACATGGCAATGGATGGAGCTTTCAAAAAGATTTACAGTTAAAGATTTATGGGGAGAATATACACTTAGAAATGGTAAAAAACTTCCAGATGTAAGAAAACAAGCACATGCACTTGGATATACAGATGATACAACAATGTATGAAATTTTATATGCAAATGACAGAGCTAAAAAATATAAAATTGATACAACAAAATTCCCTCAAAAAGGTTACGATAACTCTGATTGTAGTGGAGATAGCAGAAATGTTAAAGGTGGAGATGGTAAAGTAGTAAAAGGTTGTGGATTTATGGTTCATGAATACCTATGGGAAGAATATGCTTCATTTGGTAGAGGACATGGACATGACCTTGCAGACTTTACAACATACCACAAAGTAAGAGGATTAAAATGGCCAGTTGTTGATGGTAAAGAAACATTCTGGAGATTTAATGTTAAATACGATCCTTATGCAGCTAAACATGCAAAAGAAGCAGGTAGAAATAGTGAATTTGCATTCTATGGACCATTAGCAAAAGCGTTACCTTTTGGTGATTTAAAAGGTGTAACTAAAAAAGAGAAAACTTCATTATCTAATAAAGCTAAAATCTTTGCTAGACCATACATGGAGCCACCAGAAGTTCCAGATGCTGAGTATGATACATGGTTATGTACAGGTAGAGTTCTAGAACACTGGCATTCAGGTACAATGACTATGAGAGTTCCTGAATTATTCAGAGCTGTACCAGAAGCATTATGTTATATGCATCCTGCAACTGCAAAAGAAAGAGGACTTAAAAGAGGTGAACTTTGTTGGGTTGAATCAAGAAGAGGTAAAGTTAAAGCAAGAGTTGAAACTAGAGGAAGAAATAGACCTCCAAGATCTCTTGTATTTGTACCTTGGTTTGATGAAAGAGTACTTATTAATAAAGTATGTCTTGATGCTACATGTCCTCAGTCTAAACAAACTGATTACAAAAAATGTGCAGTAAAAATTTATAAAGTATAAGAAAAAATAAATGCAAAAAGATAGAAGAAACTTTATACTAGGGTCAGTAAGAGCAGCAGGAATTGCAGCTCTTGGTGGACTAGTATGGAGTGCATACATCGATGAAGTAAGAGCTAATACATTACTTCTTCGACCACCTGGTGCATTAGATGAACCAGACTTTTTAAATGCATGTATAAAATGTGGAATGTGTGTAGAAGCATGTCCTTATGATACTCTTGAATTAGCTGGACCAGGTAGTAATAAACCTCTTGGAACACCATTTTTTACTCCAAGAGATATTGCATGTTATATGTGTGATGATATACCTTGTGTACCTGTTTGTCCTACTGGAGCTTTAGATATCACTAAAGTTAGTACAGATGGAAAACTAGATATAAACAAAGCTCAAATGGGTGCTGCTATAGTTGATACAAAAAATTGTATTGCTTTTTGGGGTATTCAATGTGATGCTTGTTATAGGGCTTGTCCACTTATGGATAAAGCAATATATCTTGAATATGAGAAAAATAAAAGAACAGGAAAACATGCATTTTTAAAACCAATTGTTGATACTGATATTTGTACAGGTTGTGGTCTTTGTGAACATGCTTGTGTAACAAAAGAAGCTGCTATTAGAGTATTACCTAGAGAAGTAGTTTTAGGTGTAGTTGGTGATCACTATATTAAAGGTTGGGATAAAAAAGATGAAAAAAGATTGCAAAATGCTCATTCATCTGAAACAAAAACTAAAATTAGTGAAGAAAAAGCTGTTGATTCTTTAAATGATATGGGGAGTTTATTAGATGATTTCTAAAATATGGTCAAACTATAGATTTCTTATAGCAAGAAGAATTGTTCAAGTATCAGTTATGTTACTATATATGGCAGGAAATTATTGGGGATGGACATTTATCCAAGGAAACTTGAGTTCATCTTTAGTAATGGGTTCTATTCCACTTAGTGATCCTTTTGCAGCATTGCAAATGTTTAGTGCAGGAGCATTGCTTAGCACAAACATAATTGTAGGTGCATTAATTATAACTGTATTTTATGGTTTAGTTGGTGGAAGAGTATTTTGTTCATGGGTATGTCCTGTAAACATTATAACAGATAGTGCAAATTATTTAAGAAATAAATTAAAATTTAATCAAGTTGCAAAAAAGCAACCAGCAAGTAGAAATATTAGATATTGGGTATTAGGTTTAAGCATAGTGTTATCTTATATATTAGGAATTACAGCATTTGAATTTATATCTCCTATATCTATAACTCATAGAGCTATAATATTTGGTCTTGGTATGGGTTGGTCTGCTATGCTTGTAATCTTTCTTTTTGATTTATTTATACTTAAAAATGGTTGGTGTGGTCATATTTGTCCATTAGGTGGATTTTATAGTTTAGTTGGTAAAAAAAGCCTAATTAGAGTTGATCATAATGAACAAAATTGTACAGCATGTATGGAATGTAAAGTTGTTTGTCCAGAATCTCAAGTATTGTTTATGGTAAGTAAAGAATCAATGCAAGTTCTTGATGGTGAGTGTACAAACTGTGGAAGATGTATAGAAGTGTGTAATGATGATGCACTTAATTTTTCTATTAGAAATTTAATAAAGGATAAAAAAGATGAAAAGAATAAATAAAATAACATTAAGTTTAGCTGTTGTAATGTCTAGTATGTTATTTGCTAGTACAGCAGATAGCAAAAAAGTTGTTAAGCCAACTATTAGTTCAGAGCAATTAAGTTATAGAAATGTTGCTCTTGAAGAGCCAGCAACTACTCCAAAATCTGAATATAGTAAAGCATATGCAGGAAGTAGTAAAAAAATTGCAAGAGCATTCCAAGATGCTCCTCCAATGATTCCTCATGATACTGAAGGTATGTTACCAATAACAAAAGACAATAATCAATGTGTTGGTTGTCATATGCCAGAAGTAGCTAAATCAATGGGTGCAACAGCAATTCCTGTTTCTCACTTAACAGATTTTAGACCTCATACAACTATTGCAAAAGATGGAAGTATTATTAAAAATGGTCATAAAATTGTAAATAGTTCAAGTGAAAAACTTAAAAATGTATCTATTAAAAAAACTGGTGGTAAACTTTACCAAGGTAGATTTAACTGTTCTCAATGTCATGCTCCTCAATCAAATGCTAAGTTAATTACTCCAAATAACTTTAAAGCTGATTTTACATCAAAAGATGGTGCATTTAAATCATCATGGGATGATAATAAATTCATGGAAGATATTGATACTACAAAATAGTATTGAGTGCTAAGTGCTAAGTAGTATAATCTACTTAGCAATAGCCATATAGGAATAACATGCAAAGAAGAGAATTATTAACATCATTGAAAAAGCCTTTTGAAGAAAGCGAAACAAAGGAGTATTTAAGACCCCCTTACTTTAAAAATGATAGTGATTTTACAAATGTCTGCATAAGATGTGAATCAAAAGATTGTGCAAAGATTTGTGAAGAACAAATAATAATTATTCAAAAAGATGGAACACCAATTTTAAATATTGCAAATACAGGTTGTACATATTGTGATGAATGTGCAGAAGTATGTAAATATGATGTATTAAAATTGGAAAATAAACAAAATATTAATGCAATATTTACAATAGATACTATAAAATGCTTATCACATAATAGTATAATGTGTTTTTCATGTAAAGAACCATGTTTGGATAATGCAATAATATTTGAAGGTGTATTTAAACCAGTTATAAATGCTGAACTTTGTACATCTTGTGGATTTTGTGTTGGTGTTTGTCCAAGTGATGCAATAAGCATAGATATACTATAAAATAAAGGAATAAAATGGCAGTAAAATTTATAGCTTTTGTAAATCAAAAAGAAGATGGTGGTTGGAATATAAAACTAACTGATACATATGATAATATAGAAGTAGTATGTGAAGACTTAAAAGAATTTCAAGAAAAAATTGAAGATATGGGTGCAGAATATGGAAATGAAATTGAAGTAGTTTGGGAAAAATCTCCACATTTAACACCTGCAAATTATAATGATTTAGAAGTAAAAATGGCAAAACTTCAAGAAGAATATAAAGAAGAGATTGAAAAAATAAATCAATCAAAAGAAGAAGAAAATAATACACAAAGTGGGTTTAATCCAAATGCTTAAAAAAATAATATTTTTAGTACTTATAGCAACATCAGTATTTGCAATAGATACTTTAAAACCTGCAATAGTTTATAATGTAAATGGTGCTGTTATGGATAGTGTATATAAAAACAATAAAATATATGCTAGTACAAATAATGGTGTAGTTGATATTATAGATTTTAAAGAAAATAAAATTATACAAGAGATACAAATTCCTAAAATAAAAGATTTTATGGGAGATATGATTGATAATCATGTAACAAGTGTTGATGCACTTGATGATATGGTGTTAATTGTAGCCCAAGCAGAACATGGAAAAAATGAGATTTTTATATATAAAAATGATTTACAAAAAGTAATTAGTGCAGATAAAAAATTCTCAATCAATAAAGCAAGATTTGTTTCTAAAGATATATTTATTTTTGTAACATTAGATAGTGAACTTTATACTTATGATTTAAAACAAAATAAAATATTAAGTAAACTTGATGTTAGAAATGAAGATAGTGAATTTAGTTCTAAATTTTCTGATTTTTGCTTTAATGATGACAAAACAAAAATTGCATTAGCAGATGAAAGTGGTATTATTAAAATTGTTGATTTAAAACAAAATAAAATTGTAAATATACTAAAAGATGGAAATTTAGATAATGTATTTAAATTACAATGGAGAAAAGATATAATCATTACAGGTGGGAAAGATAAAAAATCAATTATTTATAATTTATCAAAAAATAGTAAAAAAATAATAAATAGTGATTTTTTTGTATATGCTGTTTCACTTAGTCCAAATCTTCAACTTGCAGCATATAGTATTGATGCACAAAGTAATGTGGTTGTTTTAAAAACAAGTACTTTACAAAAATTATATAAATTAACAGGTACAAATATGACTATTACATCAATAGTGTTTTTAAGTGATAATGAAGTAATAATTGCAAGTGATTCAAATAAAATAAACTATTATAAACTAAAATAAGGTGTATAAAATGGAATATAACGAAGCAGAATTTTTGCAAGAAACTCATGTACCATATGATGAGCTTATTGTTTCAAGAACAGATTTAAATGGTATAATTACTTATGCAAATGATACATTTGCTCAAATTAGTGGTTATTCTAATAGTGAATTAATAGGACAACACCATAATATAGTAAGACATCCAGATATGCCAAAAGCTTGTTTTGAAGATCTTTGGGATACAATTAAAAAAGAAAATAAATGGGTAGGAAATGTAAAAAACCTTAGAAAAGATGGTGGATATTATTGGGTAAAAGCAACAGTATCTGGTGTATATAAAGATGGTGTTTTAGTAGAATATAAATCAATAAGAGTTCCTATTAGTGATGAAGAAAAACTTCAAACACTTAAACAATATGATGAGCTAAAAAAACAAACAAACGATAAACAAAGACATATCGTTTATAAATAAAGGAAAAATATGAATATATCAAGTATAGTAGTGCAAACACTACCAAAATTTTTA
>Ga0256828_1001322_pt1 | contig 15573 bp, 11 predicted proteins | sample CV88metaG_FD_185993 | JGI IMG/M metagenome (GOLD analysis project Ga0256828, IMG submission 185993) | Hydrothermal vent microbial communities from East Pacific Rise, Pacific Ocean - CV88 | ecosystem: Environmental > Aquatic > Marine > Hydrothermal vents | place: Pacific Ocean: East Pacific Rise...
CATCTATGTTTCCTCCACTAAGCACTATACCTATCTTGCTACCTTTTGGCATATCTATCTTGCCATGCATCAAAGCAGCCACTCCAACTGCACCAGCACCTTCTACCAAAAGCTTTTGTCTTTCAAGCAAGAAAAGTATAGCTGAGGCTATCTCATCTTCGCATACACCTATAAACTCATCTACATTGGTAAGTATATACTCCAAAGTAACAGGTGAAGTATCTCTGACTGCTATACCATCGGCTATGGTTCTTACACTTAGTGTATCAAGTGGTTTTTTGGCTTCATAAGAGTTTTTCATCGCAGGAGCTCCCAAAGAGGATACACCTATGACTTTTATGGATGGGTTGATAGCTTTGATAGCTGTGGATATACCACTGATAAGCCCACCACCACCTACAGGCACTACTACAGCATCAAGGTTTGTAACTTCATCTAGCATCTCCAAAGCGATAGTACCTTGACCTGCTATGACTTCATCATCAGTAAAAGGATGAACAAAATCTTTGTTTTGCTCTTTGGCATAATCTATAGCAAAAGCATAAGCTTCATCATAGTTAGAGCCGTGTAGTATGACACTAGCACCCAAAGCCTTAACTCCTTGTACTTTGGTTAGTGGTGTGGACTCTGGCATCACGATAGTAGCATCTATACCAAAATGCTTGGCACTATAGGCTACCCCTTGAGCATGGTTTCCAGCACTAGCAGCTACTACTCCACCCTTACTTCCACTCTCTACTAGTGAAGCTATACGATTAAAAGCCCCTCTAAGCTTGAAAGCACCTGTAACTTGTAAGTTCTCTTTTTTTAGATATACACTATACCCACTCATATCGCTTAGCAGTGGAGCGTAAGCAAATGGTGTTTTGTGTATGATGTTTTTTATGCGATTGTGTGCATTTTTTATTGTATTTAAGTCTATCATCAATGATTCCTGAGTAAAATTGCCATAATTATATCAAAATAAGGATAAAACCCATGGAGTGTGAATTTCCAACTATAAACAGTAACAAAGAAGAGATGAGAGAGATATTTGACAATGTCAAGACTATAGCAGTGCTAGGTCTTTCTCCAAATCCCGAAAAAGCTAGTCATAGAGTTGCAAAGTATCTACAAGAAGTAGGATACAAAATAGTTCCTGTATATCCAAAAGAGGATACAATCTTGGGTGAGAAAGTATATCGTTCACTAGCAGATATACCATTTGAAGTGGATATGGTAGATATATTTAGAAAACCAGCAGCATTTGATGCTATAGCTGATGCATGTATAGCTAGAGGTGATGTAAAAGTATTTTGGGGACAAGTAGGACTTGTTAACAATGCAGCAGCTCAAAAAGCCAAAGATGCAGGTATGAAAGTGGTACAAAATTTCTGTTCAATGGTGGAACATAAAGCTCTGTAGTATCAAAAAATTATAATTTACATATAAATTTATAGTACAATAGTTAAAATTTAATTTCAACATAAGAAAGTATACCTATGAAAAATATTAGACTAAGCCATATATTATTAATGCTATTTGTATTTGTTTTGAGTACACTAAAAGATCAGATAGTTTATATACTAGACCCTGCTGTTCCTTTTATCTTTGATTTGAGTACAAAAGAGATTAAACCTACACAATATATCAAAGACTCTGATCCAAACCTGTTAGAGCAAACTCAAAATACTATAGGTATCTATACAACACATGAAGACACTTTTTTACTTCAACAAATCTTTAAAACAGCTGGTTTACCTTACTACATAACACATAGACTAAGTGATTTAAAAAATGTAAAAATCATATTTATAGATTCACAGATTGATAATCCATTAGAACTAAATGAATCAGATAAACAATTTTTATACAATTTTGTAAAAAAAGGTGGTGTACTCATAGGTAATGACATTCTTTCAACAAAATATGGTGCTTTAAAAGAGCTATTTGGATATAAAGGATTTACACCATCAAAATCACATTATCAATTTAACTTATTGTCATCATCTCCATACCTAAATTACTTTGATACATATGAAGAAAAACACTATACTCTATCTACTATCAATACTGCACCATTTACAAATACAATCATCCCTGGTACTGCTACTACTATAGCTAAATATGATGATGACAGTGCTGCTATCACAACCAACCAATATGGTAAAGGTATAGCTATCAATATGGGTATATCACTATATAATCTAAGATATAGAAACTTACTAGATAAAGATTTCTATGCAAACAAAGAACCTATCAACCATTTTGAACCATTATCTGACTTTATTGTACTATTTTTAAAAGATATATATGAACAAACATTAAAACAATCTATCACTCTACATACAAGTAGATACAACAATCAAGCAACCGTTATCATAACTCACAACATAGATAACAAAGCACAACTACAATCTATAGACAAAACTATCAAAGTAGAAAGTTCTTTAGATGTTAAGTCAACATGTTTTATCAATGTCAAATATCTATCAGATAAAAAATCAAATGCATTTTTCTCACAAGAAAATTTCAAATATATATTAAATCTACAGGCTCAAAATGTAGAGATAGGAGTACATGCAAAACCTACAAAGAAAAATCTGTTTTTATTGGAAAAAGGAACTTGTCAAGAACACTATCCTATGTATCAAAAATTTGGTATATCTGATCTTCAAAACAATCAACCTACAATATGTGGTGAAGCAAAAGTACCAAAAGAGTTATTACAAGCTATAGGTATAGAAAATATAGAAAGTTTTAGAGGGGCTGACCTGATATATAACAAGTACATACCAGAAGTACTGCCTCAGCTAGGATATAGATATACATCTAACTTTTCAGCAGAAGATGTATTGAGCTACTTTCCATATAAATACCCTCTTGATTATAACAATATGACAGGTGCTAGTAATATAGTTGAGATTCCAGTAAGCTATAAAAACAACTCTGTATGGCCTTTATATCTGCAAACACACAGTGTATTGAAACTATTTAAAAAGATATACAACAATGGTGGTATTTTCCAAATGCTTATCTCTTCTGATATTTATGCTATAGATGGACATATGCTTGATAACATGTTTATCAAAAAATTCTATACATCATTACCAAAAGATGTGTGGAAAGCTTCTATAAAAGAGTATGGAAAATTTTGGAACTATAGAAACAAAATAGTTTACAGATATAAGATAGAAAACAACAACTTGATTATGTCTATATATTCACCAACAAATATTAAAGGTATAACATTTAAAACAAACAATATCAAATTTAAAGACCAATACAATATAAAAGTAAAAGGTGATAAGTTTTCTATCGATGTAAAACAAGGATATTATAGATGGGTATTTCCTCTAGAACAGTAACAATACTTTGTTACTGTACCCTATCTCTTGGCACAACTAACCAATATCTTTATGCAAATGATTATATAGATATAAATACAACCAAATATATAGAAGTTATACAATACAGCAACCAAAAAAGTATAATAAAAAAAATCACAAACTACGATCAAGAACCAATCTACTATACCCCTCAATCAAAAGTATATAATATCAAATTTCAAAAGTCAGACTATCAAACAAAATATGGCAAAATAAAACTATATGACATATCTAAAAAAAACAAATATTTAAATGCTATAAACTATGACCACTTAATTATTGATGGCAATATCAGTAATTGTCAAATAGCTATTTCAGATAGAAGACTTTTCCAAAAAGAAGATAATATAAAACTAAAAGTAGATAACAATATCATTGATTTTAAAGATATATACCAACATATAGATTTAACAAAACTAAAATACCTTATACTGTTTGACAACAATGATATTTGCCAAATCAATAAGTTATCTTTAACACAAAACAACTATACAACCAATTATAATAATTTTACAAATGCTACCTGGATATGGAATCCAGACGAGTTTACTTCAAGTACCAAATTAAAACATTACAATATCAATACTTTATATATACAATTAACAGCTAATAACAAAGCTTTTATCAATATACTAAAATCTAATATCAAATATATTTATGGTTTAAATGGTTCACCATCTGATATATATAACCACAAGCATTTACTCCAAGATATTAAAAATCTATCTCTACTAAAACAAACATATCCCAATATTCAAGGCTATCAAGTTGATATTGAGCCTTATCTATTGAAAGAGTATAACACTAAACCTCAAATTATTATACAACAGTACATCAAGCTATTAAAAGATTTAAAAACTCATACCCAAAAACACAATCTAAAATTTAGTGTTGTTATCCCATTTTGGTATAGTCAAATCTATTATAAAAATAGAAATCTTGCTCAAATTGTCTTAGATATAGCAGATGAAGTTGTTGTTATGAGCTACAGAAGTGATTTAGAAAAAGTACTAAATATATCGCAAGATATTTTACGGATGGGTATATTTGCACACAAAAAAGTAAAAATAGGCATAGAGCTTATGGCTATAGATGATGAAAAACATACAATCTATAAAACCATATCAAATGTATGCCTCAAAAACAACCATATAGATAAAAAATGTATATCGCTAGAACCTATAAGAAGTTATACCATTAAAGGTTCTTCTATAAGCTTTCATAATCAAATAGAAAAACTTCAAGGTATAGATACATTATATATACCATATCAGTCATTTAATGGATTTGTCTTACATCATTATAGTGTATTACCTAAATACTAATCACTTCTAACAGATAATGCCTGTTGAAGATATACCATACGTTTATCATAATAATATGCATGTATCAAAGTAGTTTTGGAACTCTCTTTTAATAACACTTTTATCAAAGATATATCCATAAGATTTGGATTAAAGTATGATATAGGAACATATATCAACTCTATGCCTAACTCCTTACAATACTCTTCTTCTTTTTTCAACAGCTCTTTAGAGATCAACATTTTATAGTTCAATACAGCAATAATTCTCTCAACATTATACTTTTGCTTATACTCTATCAGATCTTCTTTCAATGGGAATGTTGATAGATATAAGTTTTTATTGATACGATACTCTTTTTTCAATCCAAATACTTCAATAGGTTTTATATACTCATTTACATTGGCAAAATTAATCATAAACGATATAATATAAAAAGAAAAAAATGTTCCTATCAATAAAATTCTAAAAAAAGTTTTTATATATTTCATTATAAAGCTTTCCTTTTTATCTCACCCCAGTTTGTATTTGTAAAATTAAAAGTGGCTATAAACAGTTCAGCTTTTAACATCGGTTTATAAAAGAATGGTTCAATAAATCCCAACATAAATAGTTTGAAAAATTCTCTACCTCTTTTATATGAATGCTTTACAAATACTTCTAGATACAAAGATACAATATTTAAAGATATTCCCCATACAAATTCCAAAAGGAAAAACAGTGTCATTGTCTGTGCATTGATATAATCATACATATAAAAAATAATGATAGAGATAATACCAAAAAAAGTAATAACCGGTCCCAATGCTTCCACAACTAAAAAGTATGGCATTGTCAACATACCTATAGTTTTATATCTTGGGTTAAAAAGCATATCTCTATGATATAACAAAGACTCCAACAGTCCCCTTTGCCATCTGTTTCTTTGCTTTAGTAATGAGCTATAATCAGCAGGACACTGTGTCCAACATAAAGCTTCAGGAACAAATCCTATCTTATGATCTATACCATTTTTATAACAATATTTTCGAAGTCTTAACAACAAGTCAAAATCCTCACCTATTGCGTGACGATAACCACCTATCTTTTTGATAAGTTTTTTATCAAAAACTCCAAAAGCCCCCGATATAAGTATCAAACCATTCAATGGTTGCCACCCTACACGACCAGCAAAAAATCCTCTAAGATACTCCAAAATCTGAAAACTTTCTATAAAGTTATTTGGCACTTTTTTCTCTATCAATTTATGATTTTCTATAGTTGAACCATTTGTGATACCTATAGCAGCACCTGTTGCTATCACTCTTCTATCTTTTAAGAACTCTTGAGCTGATTTGGTCAAAGCATCTTTTTCCAAAATAGTATCAGCATCAACACAACAAATCAAAGGATACTTTGAGATATTGATACCAACATTTAAAGCATCAGATTTTCTACCATTGTCTTTATCAACTACTATGAGCTTTTTATAAAGTCTTGATTTATAAACCTGCCTTATAGGTTTATGCTCTAACTCTAGATTATAAACCTCTTCACTTTCATACAGATCAAAACTCTCTATAAGTTTTGAAAGTGTACTGTCTGTACTTCCATCATTTATAATTACAACTTCAAACTCTTGATATTTTACTTTTAAGAGTGAATGTACAGATGATACTATAGTCTGCTCTTCATTAAAAGCAGGAGCCAATATAGATACAGGGATAAAAGCATCTGTTTCAACCAACTCTTCCAATATAATATCATTAGAATAAAAATAGTTTAAAATCATCTGTTTTAAAGTCACCCAAGTCATCACAGTAGTTGATAAATTTGTTACTAACAAATATACCAAATATATAATCTGTATCTGTTCAAAGAAAAAAACTACCGGATTCATTTCAACTCCAAACAAGAAGACATAAATTTAGATTTAGAACGCTCTTTATATAGTATTGTTAACATATCTTGAATATCCTCTCGTGTAATATTATGTTCAAGTATAGATGCATAAAAGTTATTTCTAACATTTAAATTTGGATCATAAAGATAACACAACAACTTATAGTGTTTACTTTTATGAGTCATTGCCAAAGCATGTTTGGATATAGCTATCCTTACAATATCATTATCATCATTATAATTAGCCAAGATAAACTGATCAGCCTTAACATCCCAAACTCTCAACAAACGAATAATAGCTGCTGTTACTTCTGCATTATTGTTTGTATGTCTTTGTATAGACAAAAATACATTTTGTAAATTTTCATGCCTTGGCAACTGAGACAAAGCATAAATCAATGCTATCATAGTAGGTATATGTATAGTCTCTTTAACTATTAGATAAAAAAAGTCAAACAACTCACTATAAGTCATATTTTTAACTGTCAAAACAAAGAAAAACTGACAATATCTTCTATCTACATACTTATTTTCATAAACCCAATGCAACATTTGATACAGTTCATATAATTCTTTACTTGTACTTGACTGTACTGCAAAACCATATAAAGACAATGTTGTATACTCTAATGTATTTTGTTTATTGTAGATTAATGCTCTAAATCTCTTTTTCTCAGAAGGATGATTTAAAACAGCCAACAAAGAGAGATAATATATCTTTTTTAATTTCAAATAAGAACTATCATATTTTTTATCTACAATTTCTATAATATTTTTAGACTCTATATATTTTCTAATCTTATCCTTTTCTTGAGCATCATTAGTTAAAATCATTCTTCGACCCAACTCATATATATATGAAATCAACTTTTTATTATCTTTGGGCAAATTATCTAAAAAAAACTGTTCAGATTGATAAAACTTAATATTTCTACTTACAACATTAATCCTATGTGATGCCAACCATTTCAATATAAAAAATACTATTAGACTAAATATAGAAAAAAAGAAAAATATGACTGTAGTATACCATACTATACTAACTATACTATTTGAAAACTGCATTCTATCCTACCAATAGTATCTAAGATACATATTTAATTCTTTTTTATTATAATCTACATATTTTGTATCAAATTTTTCATAACTCACATCAAAACCAAAACTATAATGAGTAGCAAATGGAATTTCACCACCAAGAGCAAACTTATCTGACTTGATATTTGTACTACTTTTGATACCTATCTCATCATTCTCTTCATATGCATCAGATTTTATATATGAGATATAATACTTATTCATTTTACTGTTTCTATACTCGAGCTTATTTGACAATGACCAACTTTCATTATCTGTTACATAATAATAAGTTTGAGTAAAAAATAGATTGTCATTAAAATAATATGTATAGTTTGCTATCAATGTATTGGTAGACAAAGAAGAGTATTTTGCATAATTATAACCTAGTCCAAACTCCCAGTTACCTATATCATAATATTGGTGCCAACCTATAGAATATTTTGCATAAAAGTCAGCACTTGGTGTAAATGAAAACGATAAATACCCCCACCATGGTTTTGGCATTGTTGGATATAACTCAGCATAATAACGAGTATCTTCAAGACCATATCTATGCGTGTTTTCTACTCTGTTATATAATGTCCATCCATATATCGGAAGTGTAGCTTCTATATATTTTGTATTGTCTGTATCTCTATCTATAGAGTACTTAAAGTAATCATAACCTACCCCTACCATATGTTTATAATTATGATTTGTTATCAAAAGATTTGTCATTCTGTATCTAAGGTTTTCATTTTCTGAAAAAACACTATTTACTTCTGTCTTTTTTACTTTTTTTTGTTCTTTAACTGTACTGTTTTTGGTATTTCTTTGTTTATCTCTGTAATATATGGCTCTTCTTAGTTTTTTAATCTCTTTTTTATAACTTACACCATACTCTTTTTCTAACTTTTTATATAAATTTAAACTTTCATAATAGTGTTTTCTCCAATACAACAATCTTGCCATTGCTTCTTTGGCTTCTTGACTTTTTGGATAAAGATTTGAGATTTTTTTAGCCTGATTAAATGCAGAAACATACTTATGTTGTTTTATATATGCATTCATTACCAACCACATAATATCATAATTGTTCTGTAAAGATTTATCTAATGTAGCGATATATTCCAATCTCTTTTTAGAAGATTTTATCTTTTTGATATTGTATATCATCTTTGATGTATATATCTGATGATACAGTTTACTCTCTGTATCTCCTGAAGCTACTATATGGTTATATGCTTCATTTATATTTCCATTCCAAAACAAAAACTTTGCATAAGTTTTATGCACATCTTTATTGTCTGGGTATTGTTGATTTAACTTTTTTGTTATCTCTAAAGCATCTTGTAGATAATTACTTACAGCCAATTTATTTGCTCTTTGCAACTCTTGATTGACATCTAACAACTTATCTAACTTTGCTTGTGTAGTTGGATTTACCTGTAGTGTATCTGGTTTGATACCTTCAGATGGTTCAGAAGCGAACACTAATCCTGCACTAAATACAACCATATATGTATATCTATATAATTTCATAATTAAAATCCTGACTAATCTTTGACAAAATTATAGCAAAATATAGTGTCATATATATAATTTAGAGGTTTAAATTTGATAATTTATACATCTTTATTGTAAAAATAACTATACTTTTATTGATTTAATAATAAATAAAAGATATTCTTGTAATATAATACATATACCATACTATTTAAAATTGAGGAACCAATGTTTAAAAATAAAACAATTATGATTACAGGTGGAACAGGTTCATTTGGTAATGCTTTTATAAAACGCTATCTTGATAGTGATGTTAAATGCATTATTATATTTTCTAGAGATGAAGAAAAACAAGATAGCATGAGATTGCTATATCAAAATCCAAAACTTAAATTTATCATTGGCGATGTAAGAGACTATCACCACCTATACAACAGTATAAAAAATGTTGATATAGTTTTTCACGCTGCTGCTTTCAAACAAGTTCCTTCTTGCGAATTTGCACCACTTGAAGCTACAAAAACAAATGTATTTGGTACAGATAATGTTATAAATGTAGCCATAGAAAGAGGTGTAAGTGATGTGGTATGCCTAAGTACTGGTAAAGCAGTATATGCTATAAATGCTATGGGGTTATCAAAAGCACTTATGGAAAAAGTCATCATAAACAAAGCTAGAGAGCTTAGAGAAAACAACTGCAAAACAAAATTAAAGTTTATCAGATTTTCCAATGTATTTGCCACTAGAGGATCTGCTATCAACATCTTTACACAGCAAATAAAAAACAATCAGCCAGTAACTATCACAAATCCTGATATGAGAAGATCTATCATGACTATGGATGAAGCTGTTGATTTAGCGATATTTGCTATGGAAAACGGAGAGTGTGGAGATCTTTTTATATACAAAGCAAAACGAACAACACTCAAACAGCTAGTAGAATATCTATTTGAAATATATGATGCAAAAACCAGAGAGATACAGATTATAGGTGCAAGACATGGAGAAAAACTAGAAGAGACTATCTTAAGCGATGAAGAGTTGTTAAGATCTATAGACATGGGAGATTTTGTACGAGTAAGGATGGATAGAAGAGGCTTAAACTATGTCAACAAAACATACAAAGGTCCCAACAGAAGAAAAAACCAAACTATACCACCAAAAATAGAAACTCAAGTACCTCCACTGACACTTGAATATTTAAAAGATATTATAGAAAAACACAATCTATATAAATCTATACAAAACTATCTTTAAATTTATCAAATATATCCTCTATCTTGGATATATCAAAGCTTTCATAAGCGATTTGTAATTCATCTATATATAAAGATAGTACTTCTATATGATACTTATCATTTATATCTGCCAATATATCTATAAAATATTTAATATAACTTATATTATTGGTAGCTCTTACATCTTTGTATGCTTTTTGTAACTTTTCTAATTCATCACTAGCCAAAGAGTCAAATAACAGTTTGATATTAACATCAGATACTTGATGATAATATTTTTTGGCAAATATTTTTGTATTGTTTTGAGTTAAAACTTCAACATTTGACAATGTAACTATAAATGTGGAACCTTGTGCATTACTTATGACACTTATAGCACCATCCATCATCTCTACATATTGATTAACTATATACAACCCTAATCCTGTACCTCCATATATCTTTTCATCTTGCTTTTCTTGTTGCTGAAAAGGTTCAAATATCTTCTCAAGCTGATCTGCTTGTATACCAATACCACTATCTTCTACTTTAAATACAAGCTCTATTGTATTATCTTTGATATATTTAAAAGAGACATCAAGCTTTATATAACCATCTTTTGTAAACTTTAATGCATTACTGATAAGGTTGATCAATACCTGATAAACTTTTACCTCATCTATAATGATACTTGATGGCAGTTTATCTTGTATATTTATATCAAACTTCAAACCTTTTTGTGTAACACTTAAGGCAAAGACCTCTTCAATCTCTGATATTAAGTTATATATATCTGTTTGTTTTTTTATAATCTCTATTTTATTTGCTTCAATCTTGGATGCATCCAAGATTTCATTTACTAAATGTAGCAGTTTTTTACCTGCATTGTTGATACTATTTATATATTTTACAAATTTAAGATCTTCCAATTCTTTTTGCAACATATCAGAAAATCCTATAATAGCATTGATAGGTGTTCTAATCTCATGAGAAACATTAGCTAAAAATCTGCTTTTTATTTCATTGGCTTCTTGTAACTGCTTTTCATACTGTATATGTTGTGTAACATCTACTGATATATGGATAAAATAGATTTTGTTTAGATACTTAAACGGTACGATAGATACTAACATATCATGAACTGTTTGATCTTTATACTTATATCTTAACATCTCTTTTTCTATCAAGTTATAATCTAAAAGTTGCTGATATATATCTGGATATATATTATCATCTGCATAAACAATATCGATAAAATTACCCAATAACTCCTCTTTTTTACCTATAGACTCTATAGCTTTTGAATTTAAATCTTGTATAACACCATACTTGTTTGTTACAATAATCTGTAATGGTATAGCTTCCAAAAGTTGCAACAGTTGTCGTTGTGCCTGTTTAATCTTCCTGTTCCAATACAACAAACCTATAATCAAAAGTACAAATATCGTAATCACTTTATACAAAATCTCATAATCAACAACTTTTGCAAAATCAAAAGAAACCCATTTTTCATATATATTTTTGTGTTCCAAAGGTGTTATACTTTGTAGTGCTTTGTTGATGATAGACAACAAGATTTTGTTATCTTTGGCTACACCTATAGATACTTGCTGTTTAGGTATATCTGAAGCAGCACTCATCATAAAATATGTATATCCACCTGATTTGATATAATATGCCAAAGAGACACTATTGTCAAACACAGCATCAACCTCATTTTTATCTAACCCTTTTAACATATCTGGTATATTTATATATCTGTGTATTTTCATATTTGGATAATGTTTTAACAAAATATCTTCTGTTGCATATCCTTGAACAACACCTATTTTTTTATTTGCAAACTCATCCAATGTATAAAAAAACTGTTGACTTCTATGAGTTACTATAGCAAACCCATACTCTAAATACCCCCTACTAAAATCCAAACAATCTTCTCTCTCTTTTAGATATGTTATAGCAGAGATCATATCAATATCTTTATCTTTTAATGCCTTAACAACCATACTCCATTTAGGATATGTAACAATCTTAAATTCCAAGCCTGTTTTTTGAGTAATCAAAGACAAATACTCTTGACTTAAACCATTATGTTTACCATATTTATCCAAAAAATCAAATGGTTTCCACTCTTTGTCTATACCAACAGTTACAATCTTATGTTGTTTCAACCAATCTTTTTCTGTTTTTGTTAATTTCAAACTATTTGTAGGAGTTATAAAGTTACCATCTATCCATTTTTTATAAATCTTCTCTTTTTCCTGTGGTGATATATCCTTTAAAGCTTTGTTGATAATATCTGCCAAAATAGGCTCATCGATATTTGCTGCCATATGAAGTTTCATAACCTCTTTACCTCTATAGGCTTTAAATGGTATGATTGTATTGACAGCTGCTTTTTTCAAACTATACTGAACAGAAACATATGTGTCAAACAGTATATCTGCTTTATGTTCCAAAACAGCATCTATAGCATCAGAAAATGTATCAACCCATAAAATTTTTATTTTGGGAAAAACTTTTTCTATAATAATCGCGTGAGCATACCCTTTTGGTATGGCAACTATATGACCATCCAAATCCTTTATAGAAGATAGTTTTAAATCATCTCTGATAAAAAAATAATCAAGCATTTGAAAATAAGATTGAGTAAAATGCATAAATTCTGATCTTTGTTTAGTATAGTAAACAGCCCCTAAAAGATCAATCTTTTTATTTTTCATTTTGGAAAGATTATTTTTCCATTTATCGATAACAATTTCAAATTTTAAACCGGTTTTTTGGGAAATAATATCAAGATAGTCTTTGGCAATTCCATTATATACACCATCAACTACAAAATCAAATGGTGCCCAATCAGGACCACCACCAACTACTACAACAGGATGCGACTCTATCCAATGTTTTTCTTGTGGTGTCCATACTATATCTGCATACAAAGATATACTAAACAAACAGATACTAACTAAAAATCTAACTATCCATAATCTCAATAAATTCATCTATATGTTCCAAAAAAATATCAACAATTTGTGGGTCAAAATGTATACCTCTTAACTGAGTTATATATTTAACTGCTTCTGAAGTATCCCATGCATCTTTATAACATCTTTTATGAGTAATAGCATCAAATACATCTATCAATGCTACAATCCTACCATACAGATGAATCTCTTTTTCTTTTAATCCCCTAGGATAACCACTACCATCCCATCTTTCATGATGTTCATATGCGATTATATCTGCGACCTGTAACATTTTTTTGGATGATTTTTTCAATATCTGATGTGCTACTACAGTATGACTTTTGACTACTTCGTATTCTTCTTCACTCAATGCACCAGGTTTCATCAAAATATCTTGCGAAATTGAAACCTTGCCTATATCATGTATTGAAGAGGCGTGATATATCAACTCTTCTTCTTCTTTTGATATATCAGGATGATATTTGGCTAACAACTTTGACATTTCAGCAACACGTTTGATATGACGACCTGTTTCCAAAGAAAAAGATTCGACTGTTTCAGCCAGCAAAAAAGTTATCTCTTTTTGACCATCTTTTAACTCTTGCAAATATTTTGCTTTTTCATTATTTACTTCTTGTTTCAAAGAGAGATTATACTCTTTTAAAATTTGCTTGGAACGATACAATTCAAGATGAGTTTTTACTCTAGCTAACAATTCTTGTGCAAAAAAAGGTTTGATAAGATAATCAACACCTCCAAATTCAAATGCTTTATTGATTGAGTCTATATCACTTTTGGCTGTTAGAAAAATCACTGGTACATCTTTGTAACTATCTATACATTTTATCTTTTGACAAACCTGATAACCATCCATATGTGGCATCATAATATCAAGCAAAATCATATCAAACTGATTTGATTCAACTAAAGACAGAGCATCTTCCCCAGATAAAGCATAAGATAATGCATAGTTTTGATTTTTCAATATATTAAAAGCAATTTGGATATTTTCTGCTATATCATCAACAATTAAGATAGAATATTCATTATGTATATCTTGACTCATAGTAAGTATTCTATCATATATTGTATAAAACTATCTCTTATGCAAAAATACCCCACTCTCTATATGAGGTGTATGTGGGAACTGGTCAAATATAGCACTCTTTACTACTTTGTGTGTTTGGCTTAGAGTTTCTAAATCTCTAGCTAAAGTATGAGGATTGCAAGATATATATACTATATAATCTATCTTAGATATAAGCTCTATAGTATCACTATCAAGCCCTGCACGAGGGGGATCAACTAGTACACAACTAAAATCATAACTATCCAAATCAACACTTTGGAGTCGTCTAAACTCTCGCTCTTTGTTGAGTGCCTGAGTCATCTCCTCAGATGATAGTCTGATAAATGATATGTTTTTAACACCGTTTAACTCACAGTTTTGAAGTGCTGAGTTGATAGAGCGTTTGGAAATTTCTGTAGCTAAAACTTTGTTGAAGTATTTGGATAGTGGTATAGTAAAGTTTCCAAGTCCACAGTAACTCTCTAGCAAATCTTTTCTATCATTTATAGTTTGTACCTGAGAGATAGCCCACTCTATCATAGCTACATTGGCATAAGGGTTTGGCTGGGTAAATCCACTCTCATACTCTTTGTAAATGTATGTTTGCTTATCTATATCTAGCTTCTCGACTACAAAATCATCGCTTAGTATGACTTTTTGTTTGCGACTTCTACCCATCACTTTGCATCCAAAGACACTCTCTATCTTTTTGGCTTCTTTGCTCCACTGCTCATCTAGTTTTTTGTGATATATCAAAGTTACAAGCACATCATCAGTAGTAGTTGCCAAAAACTCCACACTAAAAAGCTTATGAGATAGTGTCTTTGACTGGTTGATAAACTCCAACATACCCCACATACGGCTCTCTATGGGCTCTATGACTTTAGGACACTCTTCTATCAAAGCTACTCCATTTTTAGCCAAGTTTCCCATAGCATAAAAGCACTCATCCCCCTCGTGCCATATCCTAAACTCAGCTCTAGCTCTATAGTGCCACTGTGATGAGCTAAAAACTTCTAACTTATCACTATAAAAAGGTTCTAAAAGCTTGGTTACCATACTCTCTTTGTCTTTTAGTTGAGAGTCATAATCTAGCTCATATAGGCTACAACTTCCACACTTCCCAAAATGTTTACACTTCAAAACTATACCTTTTTTAGCGTAATTTTATCCAAATTTATCTCAATTTGATATAATATCACT
>Ga0256828_1001323_pt1 | contig 15568 bp, 12 predicted proteins | sample CV88metaG_FD_185993 | JGI IMG/M metagenome (GOLD analysis project Ga0256828, IMG submission 185993) | Hydrothermal vent microbial communities from East Pacific Rise, Pacific Ocean - CV88 | ecosystem: Environmental > Aquatic > Marine > Hydrothermal vents | place: Pacific Ocean: East Pacific Rise...
ACTCATCCAACTCTTCAAAAGCATCTATCAATTCATAAATACCTCTGATTTTTGTCATCCCGCCAACAAAAATCACTGTTGGCTTTTTTTTCTCTATTTTTAGCTGTTTTAAGCCTTCAAAGTTTGCTAAAATTGGAAAATTTCTTAATGTAATTATATTTGGATGTTGAAATCTTTTTGTAATATCAGGTCTTGCAGTTACCAAAGCATCAAAAAATCGAACGGTTACTTTTTCAAACAGATCAAATATATTGGAAATACTTTTTTTTAATAATTGTGATTTTATATAAGGTTTTGAAAGAATTGAAGCAGGATTATTCTCATGAATATCATAAATGACTTTTTTGCCTTTTATTTTTAAATATAATCCTACAAATATCAACTCTGGATCATGGAAATGATATAAATCAGCATCTAAAGATTTACATACAGCTAACATATCAATAAATGATGTTTTTATCATACGAACTAATCGGCTTCCTTCTCTTTTTGAATAACCAATAATATTAATCTCATTCTTTATTTTAGTAGAACTACCTGCACATATTAAAAATACATCATGTCCTGCTTGTTGTAAACTGATACACTCTTTATAAAAAATTCTATTGTCATTCTCTGGATGAACTGATGTCAAGTGTGCTATTTTCATACTTCAATCTGCTTTAACAATGAATTAACTTCTAAAATTGTATTTTTCATAAACCAATCTTCTCTATCTCTTAGAATATTATTTTTAAAACTTTCCAATTTATCTTTCTTTTTCATTATTTTTATATTCTCAATCAGCAAATCTATATTACTATATTTAAAAGCAATCCCATATTGATTTTCATTAATTATATCTCTTCCATCACCTTCTGGCAATGCACCAAGAATTGGTAAACCTAGATTAATATATTCATATATTTTAGATGGCACACAAGCTCCAAAATAGTCATTTGTTAAACTCACAAAACCAACATCAATATTTTCACACATAAATTTTAAAAAATCTTCATGAGGTAAAAAATCTATAAAAAAGATTCCCTTATCCTTAATGTTTTGTAATGGTCTATAGTTACTTCTATCTCCAATAAAATAAATTTCAATATTACAATCATCCATTCTTTTCCATGCTTCATATAACAATTCAGGAGACTGTGTTTTCCCCATTACTCCAGCATAGGCAATTCTTAACTTTCCTGATTCTTTTTTCTTATATATAGACAAATCAAGAAGTTGCGTAAATCCAAAATAGTTATTCTTAATTTTTTCTTTTAAAGATGAAAACTTATTTGATAAAATTCGTGCATAATATTGTGAAGAAGTTAAAATCAAATCAGCATTTTTTAAATATTTTTCATGAGCCTTTATTCTTCCTATATGAAATTTTTTATCTCTTCTTAATCCATTCATATATCCATAATTTAGTGGATCATGAAAATTTACAATAAACTTCACATCAATACTTTCTCTTAACAATGAACCAAGCTTAATCATACCAAGTTCTCCACCACTAGTTGCAAATACAATATCACCTTTTTTAATTTTATTTTTTAAATACTCAAAAGCCATTTCTACCCATTTATCAAGGTAATCTTCATAAAACCCTAATCTTTCTAAATATAAAGACATTTTAATATTATAACATTGAGGAATCAAAACTATTTTATTCTCTTTCTTAATTTCAGATGAATTATAATTTGGCATAACAACAGTTATATCATAATTCAACCTTTTTAAAAAATCAACTTGTCCTTTTCTTATAAGTGGGCCTCCACCCTTTTGATAAGGATAAAATGAGCGAGTCAAATACCATATTTTCATTTTACAATCCAATCTTTTTTTATTTTGAATTCATAATATAAAGATATAAAAAATATACCAAACATACCTAAAACAAAAGAGTATATAGATGCTAACTTTATATCAAAATATTTTAAAATGAAATAAGAAATCATAAAAAACAAAACACCTGAAACCTTGATAATAAGGTTAATTTTATAATTTCCAACTGCTTTTATAACTGATTCAGAAAAATTTTGATACATAACAAAAGGCAATGCTACTATCAAAATATTTATCATTTTATAACTATCTATGTATTCTAATGGAAATATATATGATATAACTAGCTTTGATAACAACCAACATAAAACTATCACTGCTATACCAAATACAAATAATAATTTAATAAATCTAATATGAATACTCTCTAATATTTCATACTTTTCATCTGCTATTAAAGAAGAAAACTCTGGAAACATAAATCTACCAAGTGGCCATGAAAAAACTGAAACTAATGCGAAATAAATACTTCTTGCTACTACTTGAAAATCTCCCAACTCTTGTATATTTCCACTATTCAACATAAAATAAACAGGAGCAAAAAGCAATAATCCGTAGATAAAATAATTTGAACTAGCCAATGCAGTTAAACGAATAAATTTACTATTAATATCATCTTTAAAATCAGGTAGTTTAAATCCAACTAACTTTAAAAAAGCATACTCTGGTAAATACTGTTTTTGCTTATATATCAAAAATATTAAAATCATAAAATTTGATACAATAGAAGCATATATAAGTGTTTTATAATTTGGATTAAAATTTAAAATATTGTATAGTATCAATATGGAACCAATCCAAAAAATAGTTTTCAACATATCTTGTGCAGAAATAAGCTTATAATGTTTAGTAACTAAAAAAATATAACCATAAAAAGCAACTAAATTTAAAGAAATAAATAATAATGAAATATACCACCAAGAAAAATCAAAATTTACTATCTTTGTTGGAAGGTAAATACTTGTAACTACCGGCAAAATTATAAAAGCCACAATTACTACTATCCACATCAAAAAAACCGTAAATAATTTCATAATTTTAAGTTTTTCTTTTGATTCATTATATAAAGTAGTTAATGCATCTTTGTAGCCTACAAAAAATCTACTTATTAGTGAAAATACATCTATAATAGTATAGTAAATAATTAAACTTTCTTTTGGAAACTCTTTGGCTAAATAAATCTTAAATCCAAAGTTTAAAATCATTATAAACAATGTAGTTAAAGAGTTTAAAAGAATTGAAAATTTAAGCATAAATCTCTCGTAAAACAATATTTAATGTATCATCTATATTATCATTTTTTACAAAAATCGCATTTTTATATATTTCTTCTTTGCTTTTATTTAACTCTTCTATATATTCTTTTGTAACTTCCTCTTTTCTACTCAATATTATTTCTGGTGTATTCCAAAATACTATAAATTTATCTGGTTTCGGATAAAACTTAAAAAAAAGCTTGTTAAATAAATCTATATATTTTATATTTGTTTTTGAATATTGATGATATCTGTCGCATATGACAAAGCCATATGTCTTTGCTAACTTCTTTGCTTTTAATGCTCTATATATTTTTTCTAAATACTGTCCAATTAATGAAATAGGTTTCAACAAAAAATGTTTTTTTCTATTGTAAAACTTTTCATATTTATATTCTCTCTCTCCCATATAGAGGCATGGTTTATTCAACTCTTTTGATAATATTTTTATTATAGTAGTCTTACCTGCACCATCTACACCATTTATAGCAAGCACTCTTCCTCTTTTTATAGTAATTTTTTGTTTAATTTTTAAATATATAAAATAAAGTATATACTTGATTTTTAAATATTTAATCATATATATTTTATCTATAGAAATCACTTTTATAAAAGCCTCAAAATCTATATCTTTTTTAAAAGGGGAATGTGTTAGTTTTTCTAAATAAAAGTCATTTTCTTGAATTTCTTCTTTATTTTTATAAAAAAAATCCTGATATTTTTTTTCTTTTGCACGAAGCAACATCATATACCTAAGAGTTTTCATAGCAACTTGATTTTTATCTGGATATAAAAAATACTCTCTTTCAAAATCTTTTTTAATATCTATATCATAAAAATATTGTTTAAGATAAGATGTATTAATCTCTACATCTACATCTACAATTTTACCATCTACAAACTTTTTAAAGTTCATCTTTTTACTATTACGATCCGTGCACACAAATCCATCATCTACTAAAAAATTATAAACATCGTTTTCTTTTGTTTTATCAATAAGCCCAAAATCTATATCGCTATCATCTCGTAAAAGATTACAACCTAAAGATTGGAGTTCTTTTATCATTTTTTGTTTTTTATCTAAATAATTCAATTCTAGCCCCATTTACACTAAAAAAATATCTCTTTGTTTTATCTGCTACCTTGATAATTCTTTCTATGTCAGTAGATGAAAATATCTCAAATACAAACTCTCTTAACCTATCATATTTATCATCAAAAAACTTAGGATAAGCATACTCTAGTTTTGCAAAAAGATAATATATGTCATAGTAAAATTGTTCTTCTTTTGACAAATAATCGCTAAATGTCATCTCAAAATCTATAATCACAATATCATTATTTTTAGATACTAAAATATTGTCTATATGAAAATCTCCATGAGAGATTTGATTATCTTTTAGCAAAAAAATGGCTTTTTTTAAAAAGCTAAAAAAGGACTCCTTATTTATATAATCACTTAATGGTTTTGAATCAATAAATGGAAAAACAATTGAATTTTCAATAATTTTCACTTCTTTTTTATTTAACTTCTCAAAAATATTTTTTTCATATAAAAATCTTTCTTTATAACCTAAAAGCTGGTATATGGGTTCTACTTTTTTAAAATCATCTTTAAAGTATTCAAATCTTAATTGATTATTTAACTTTAAAACTATATTTTTATTTGCTTTAATTATATAAGTATCACAAAAACCTTGTCCACTTGTTTTTATACTTTTTATACTCTTTATATCTAATCTTTTCAGTATATCTTTATGCAATAAACCTAATTTTATTAAAATAAAATACTTTATATAGGTAATTTTTTTTATATATGATTTAATGTTAGATTTTGATTTTCTTAAAAAAAACAATATATTTTGGGACAAATATTTATTTAAATAATCCCATTCTTTTATAGGAATCCTCCAATTTCTACCATACTGATATTTTAGATATTTTTCAACTTGAAATGGTACATAAAAATCTCGTTCTAAAAATTTTATAGTATCTAAATTATCTAAAAATACTTGGGGCATCTTATTTTCATAAAAATCATTATATATATAATAATTACCTTTTTTACCAAACAAACCTATATCAATAATTATATTTTTATAAATTAAAGTTATGGACTCTTCTTTTGAAGATATTTTTAAAATTCTAAAATGAAACTCTTTAACTAAGTATTTTATAACTTTAATAAGCTTTATTTTATCTTTCTTATAAATACCTAAATCAATGTCTATATCATATTGTATAAAACTGTTATCTCTAACAACACCCAGACAAGTACCAAAAATAAGAAAAAATTTTAAATCTTCTTTTTTAAAAGTTTCATCAATATATATTAGCCCTTCTTGTGCTATGTCTCTATCAAAAAAAGGTTTTTTCGGTAAAAGTCTACATGTATTTATATCATATATAAAATTTCCAAACTTACTTTTCACCTCATAGGTATCTTTTGATTTTAAAAAAGTATTTATCATTTTTTATCCAATATTTTTGCTTTTTTATACCCTGTTATAGCTCTTCTAATCCAACTAGCATTAAGAAGTAAAGAATGAATTATCAAAGCCCAAAAAATACTATCAATACCAAAATGTTCTTTACAATAAATATAAAATAAAGTTCCCCAAAGTAAAAACTCATTTTTCCACCTCATGGCAGTATATACAATATTTGTCAAGCTTTTTTTTAATCCAACTCCTAATATAGCAAAAAACTCTTCACTATCGTGATCTATATTATGTAATGTTCCATTTTTACATATTTTTTCACTCTCAAAAGTTTGTAAATACACACTACTTAAACTATGTCCAATAGTAATAGAAATAAACAACCAAATATATATTAGATTATTGCTATAATTATATGCACCATAAGCTATTGAAAGACCAAACAATCCATAAGAAGTAGAAAACAAATCATCAAAAAAATATTCCATAAAAGCACCAAATTTGCTTGTCTGCTCTTTTAATCTAGAATACATACCATCAACTGTATCTAAAATTTCATGAATTTGAAAAAAAATAAATCCACTTATAAAACCTGCTAGTGTCCCTTGTGCAAATAATATTAATGAAATTATATTTAATATAACTCTAAAAATGGTAATTTGATTTGCAGTTATATTTGTATTCCAGAGTAACCTAACAATTTCCAACCCTAATGGTCTATGAATATAACTTGATATAATATCTTCTTGCCTAAATTTCTTTCTTTCTGGTTTTTTTCTTTGCATTTAATATACCTTTTTTATAGAATAAAAATTATACCCTTTTATTTAAACACTATTAAAAAATAAATATTTTTCTTTATTTTATCAAAACAATATTTTAAATTTTAGACTAAATTACTACTTTCTAACTTTATATATTTATATCAATATAAAAAACTATACTTTTATTTACTTTTTGACTTTTTTAATTGTTTAAATTTTCCAGCTTTTTAAGACTTTTTATTAAAAGCTCATTATCATTAAAATTTCTAACAGCAATACGAATATATTCTTTATCCTCAAATCCTATTTTGCCTGTTAAATCTTTGATATAAATATTATCTAGTTCAAGTAATTTTTCTGTTAATTCTGTTGCACTAAAATAATTTATTACTTCAATAAGAAAATAATTTGCTTGAGAATACACAACTCTAAGATAGTCTATTTCTTGAAGTCTTATATATAATCTATCTCTTTCTTTTTGTATCTTTTTACTTGCTATTATATAATCTTTTTTATATTTACCATATATTTGTAAGAAAAACTCTCCAAAAGAATTAATATTCCAAATAGTCAATTCTTGTTTCAATTTTATCAATAATTCTAAATTTGATGTAGCTAAAACTCCAAGTCTAACACCAGGAACACCATAACTCTTTGAAATACTTTTTATCACAATCAGATTAGGATAGTTATCAAGTATATCTTGTATTAACATTGTATTTACATCACTATCAGTTGAAAAATCTACAAATGATTCATCAAGTATTAAAAGTTTATTCATTTTTAAAAGTTTATCTACCAACTGCATTAGGTGTTCTTTTTTTATAAAATTACCACTCGGATTGTCAGGATTAATTAATAAAAGATTATCACACTTCTCAGCTAAATTGAGCATATCATTTATACTATAATAATAATTACTATTTTTTGGTATAAATTGTATTATTCTATCATATCCTATACTCTCAGGGTATTCATTAAAAGTTGGAAACACTAAACCAAATGTCCCAGTTATTGCTTTTCCAAGTCCTCTAATAATCTCTGCTGCACCATTTCCTACTATAATATTTTCTCCTTCAATTCCAAACATTTTACCTGCCAAAAGTTGATGAGTTTGTTGCCCTGATGGATACTGTGATAATAATTCATAGAAATAAGCTTTCATCTCTTCTTGCATTTTTATCGGTGGAAAATAAGGATTTACCAAATAACAAAAATCTTTTAATTCTGGAAATCTCCAATATCCTCCATATCTTTTTTGTAAAAGCTTTAATTTTGTTTGTGCATCTTTAGCAAAAAGTATCTCTGCATTTGCTTTATCTTGAGCATCATCAATTTCGTACCATTTTTCCCCATTCAGTCTTAAAGCCTGAAGTCCTGTTATTTCAAGATTTGCAATCACTTTTATTACAGTTTCATAGTATTCATTATCACCCATAACTTTCATATAAGCTTCTAAAAAAGGCAAATATATATTTTGACTAAAATTTTTAGAAAATTTATAAATATTAACTGTTTTATAATACTCTGTTACATTTTGAAATCTAAAATCATTTTTACCAAAAAAACCTGTTATACAATCATTAAAATCTAGTGTTACAGAAGTTCCATCCATCCAAATTTGATATTTATCTACAACAACTAAAGAATCTCTTTTATCATTTATAAGTTTTTGCAATATAGATTCTTCAAAAAGTAAATCACTTTCTAATAAAATTGTATTATCTTCTATTAATTTATCTTTTGCAAGGAATAAAGAATATATATTATTTGTTTTATCATATATAGGATTTACTACATACTCTATTATAATATTTTTATATTTATACCCAATATGTTGCATAAGATTTTCTCTCTTATATCCAACTACCAATATCAATTTTGTTACACCTACATTATTTAATTTCTCTAATGCTTGTTCTATGAGTGTTATATTATTAACTTTCAACATACACTTTGTATTCTCTTTAGTATATCGACCTAGTCTACTGCCTGTACCTGCAGCTAATATCAATGCTTGCATTATTTTTTTTTCCTTATAATAATAATGTTATATTTACTCATCCAATTTAATGGATTTTTAAAGGTAATAATTTTTTGAATTTCAAAATTATTTTTATTTAATATACTTTTCCATTCACTTAGACTATACCATTTTTCTAGAAAAGGACTATCAAATGGATACATCCATTTATCCTTAAATTCTTGTATAAATTTAATATACCCAATAAAAGAATTTGGATTTCTATCACATATTATAAAAACTCCATCATCTGCAAGCTTATTATGTATTTCTTTTAAAGCAGTATCCAAATATTTAACATGTTGAAGTACTTCTATAGTATAAATTAAATTAAATTTTTTATTAAAAGATATGTTATACACATCACCTTTTTTAACTATTATATCATCAAAAAAATAAGGATCAATACCATTTATATTTTTATTTTTAAATTGATTTTGAAAATATCGTATATATTTACCTTCGCCACAACCTAAATCTAAGACACTATCTGCATTTTCTACATAATATTGTAAAGTTTTCAAATATTCTTTGGAAGTTTCTGAAAAGCTACTATCAACCACATGACTTTCAAATTTAAAACATTCACCTATCCATAAATTACTATCTTCAATCAATGACAACTTATATAGTTCATTTTCAAGTAAAGCATCAAGATAAAATTTAACACCCCAATTTATAGCACTATAAGGTGCATATGTACCCCAAAAAGGTACTGAACCAGGTAATGCACCTTTTAAATCTTTATTTTCCTTAAACTGTTTTGATTTTAAATAATATAAAGTTTTTTGTGCATTTCTAAGGTAAGTTTTATCATTTGTAATTTTATAAATTTTAAAAGCTAGAGCTGACCACTGTGCTAACCCTGTAATACATCTTTCTTTATTTATACAATTAAAATTCGTATCATATTGTGAGCACAATAATAAATCTACTTCACTATTAATCTTATTTAATTTTTTTGCATTATTTAATAAAGCTTTTAAAACTCTATCATCTTTTGTATAGATATAATAATCATATAATCCTTCTAAAACATATATAATTGTATGCAATAAACTATCTTCTTCAGGAGTAAATTTTAATTTATCAAAAAAAGCATTTTCTAATTGACATGATAAAACCCAATTAATATGTTTAGTAGCACAATCTTTATAGCGCTTATTTTCTAGTATTATTCCTGCTTTGTAAAGGATTGAAGAAACTCTGGAATAATAACTATGTGCAATACCATTAAAACCATATTTTGTCCAACTTCCGTCACTATCTTGTATATCACATAACCACCTTGAAGCATGATCTATAGATTTTCTGTATCGTTCTTTCAAATTATCATCCAAACTATCTAACTCATAAATAGCTATTAATCCATATAAAACTTGACCTGTATCAAAAACAAGTTCTATATCTTTATCTATATCTGTAAATGCACCACTAGCTGATTGAATATTTAAAAGCCATTCTCCAGCATCTAATGCAGATACTTTATATTTGTCATTTTTTGTTAATTCAAAAACAGCCAATAAAGTTTGTATGATATATCCTGTAGTTTCTATATAACTTTTATCCCATCCACCTTTATAAAGATAAAAACCTCTAGAATATCCATTATCCGGACCAACTTCTTGAGCTTTTAGCAACCAATTAGATGCCATTTCAATATGCTTTCTATTTTCATATATTTCTTCATTTCTAATGGCTTTAATAAAAGATATAAATGCTATCGGACTTTTAACTAAGGATAATAATAATAATCGTAAAGATATGAATTTTTTTTTCAATTTAATACCCCGCAAAAATCTAAATATTTCTTTATTTTTTTATTTATTATTTCCTGAAACTCATGATGAGCTACTAAAAATACAATTATATCACTTTTTAACCCATCGTCAAGGGTTATAAGCTTCAATTCTTCTTCTTTATTTGTTTTCAACTTACTATTTAATGGAATATTCTGTTCTATACATACTACATTATCAAGTTCATCAGTAAGTCTCTTTGCAATATATAATGCAGGTGACTCTCTTAAGTCATCTATGTCTGGTTTAAAAGCAAGTCCCATACATGCTACTTTTGCTTTTCTTCCATTCTCATTTTCAAACTCAAGTACAGCATTTTTAATCTTTTCTATTACCCATTCAGTTTTATAGGTATTTACTTCTCTTGCAGTTTTTATGATCTTTGCTTCTCTTTTTGCCTCTTTAGCAGCGTGAACGATGAACCATGGGTCAACTGCTATACAATGCCCTCCTACTCCAGCACCAGGTTGGAGTACATTTACTCTTGGGTGTCTGTTTGTTAAAGAGATGAGCTCCCATACATCTATGTCAAATGTATCACAAAGCATACTCAATTCATTTGCAAATGCAATGTTAACATCTCTAAAACTGTTTTCAGTAAGTTTTGCCATCTCTGCAGTTCTTGCAGTTGTAGAGAGTACTTCACCACTTACAAATGTTTTATAAAACTCTACAGTTTTTTGCGTAGCTTCAGAAGTTGTACCACCTACTATTCTATCATTTTCAACGAGCTCACGCATAATTTGACCAGGAAGAACTCGCTCAGGACAATGTGCTATGTAAACTTTTGAAGTATCCACACCATTTTCTTTAAGTACCTCTTCTACTTTATCTGTAGTTCCTACTGGACTTGTAGATTCAAGTATTACAATATTTCCCTCTTTTACATAGGGAGCTATTGCTTTTGTAGCAGAGACTACATAGTCAATATTTGGTACATACCCTTCATGAAAAGGTGTAGGAACAGCAATAATAAATATATCTGCTTCAGCAGGCTTTGTGTCAGCTTTTAGTTTACCGCTATTTACTGCAGCTTTTACAAAAGTATCTAGTTCTGGTTCTACTATATGTATTTCACCTTTATTGATAGTATCTACAGTTGATTGTACAACATCAACTCCATGAACATCACAGTTTCTATTTGCTAATAGTGCAGCCGTTGGCAGACCAATGTATCCAAGTCCTATTACACATACTTTTTTACTCATTTATATTCTCTTTTAAAAATTCAACTATTCTTTTGGAAGCTTTTCCATCACCATAAGGGTTATGGGCTTTACTCATTTTCTCATACTCTTCTTTATCATCAAGTAGCTTTTGAGCTTCAGTGATGATAACCTCAGGGTCTGTACCAACAAGCTTTACAGTACCAGCTTCTACAGCTTCTGGTCTCTCTGTTGTGTCACGCATAACAAGGACAGGTTTACCAAGGCTAGGAGCCTCTTCTTGTACTCCACCACTATCTGTGATGATGAAATGCGATCTGTTCATCATATATATGAACTGTTCATACTGTAGTGGGTCTATAAGGTAGATATTATCTACATCTGCGAGAATCTCTTTAACCGGTTTTTGTACATTTGGATTTAGGTGTACAGGGTACACAATGTCAATATCTGGGTTATTAAGAGCCAATGTTTTTAAAGAGTTACAGATATTTATAAAACCTTGACCAAAATTCTCTCGTCTATGTCCAGTAACCAAGATAATCTTTTTACCTTCTTTGAGTGGATACTGTGATGCTATTTCAGAGATGATCTTAGACTCTAGTATTTTATCACTCTCTATCTTTTTAAGTGCCAAGAAAAGTGCATCTATTACCGTGTTTCCAGTTACTATGATGTTGTTACTATCTTTATTCTCTTTTACTAGATTTTCTTTACTTGTCTCGGTTGGAGCAAAGTGGTAGTTTGCGAGTACACCAGTAATTTGTCTGTTTGCCTCTTCTGGCCATGGAGAGTAAATATCTCCAGTTCTTAGACCTGCTTCAACATGCCCTACTTTTATCTTTTGGTAAAAAGATGAGAGTGCTGTTGCACTTGTTGTAGTAGTATCACCATGAACAAGTACTACATCTGGTTTAAAGTCACTTAGTACATCTTTCATACCAAGCAGTACATTTGCGGTAATATCATAAAGGTCTTGTCCTGGTTTCATTAAATTTAAATCGTACTCAGGAGTTATATCAAAAAGATCAAGTACTTGATCTAACATCTCTCTATGTTGTGCTGTTACACAGACCTTTGCATCTAAATCTTTATCTTCTTTGAGTACTTTTACTAAGGGAGCCATCTTTATTGCTTCTGGGCGAGTTCCAAATACTAACAATATCTTTTTCATGACAATATATTCTCACTTATATACGCAATCTCATTATCTGTTACATACGGGTTCATAGGCAAACTCATAATCTCCCCACTTACTCTCTCAGAAATTGGAAAGTCACCTTTTTTATAGTTTAGGTATTCAAATGCCTCTTGCAAGTGTAATGGCATCGGGTAGTGTACTGCTGTTGGTACTCCTGCTTCTTTGAGTTTAGCCTGCACTCCATCTCTATTTTGTACTCGTACTGAGTATTGTGCCCATGCTGATGTTACATTTTCAGCTACGTATGGGAGTATGAGGTTTTTGCTTGCAAGAGCCTTTGTATATTTTTGTGCTACTTCTTGACGAAGTTTTAAATCTTTTTCATAGTGTTTGAGTTTTGCATTTACTACTGCACATTGAAGTGTATCCATTCTTCCACCCATTCCAATGTATTTATGATGGTAACGTTTGGATTGTCCGTGTACTCTTAAGCTTTTCATCTTAGTTGCAAGTTCATCATCATTTGTAAATACAGCTCCACCATCACCAAAGCATCCTAGAGGTTTTGCCGGGAAAAAACTTGTAGTAGATATATCTCCAAGGTTTGAGTCAGTTTTTCCTTTAAAAGTACTTCCAAAACTTTGAGCTCCGTCAATAATAACTTTTAAATTATGTTTATCTGCTATAGCTTGAATAGCATCCATATCAGCAGGTTGTCCATAAAGACTTACCGGCATAATTGCCTTTGTTTTATTTGTGATTTTTTCTTCTATTTTAGAAGCATCTATATTGTAAGTTTTCTCATCTATATCTACAAATACAGGTTTTGCACCTAAAAAAGCAATAGTCTCAGCTGTTGCTATAAAGGTAAAAGGTGTAGTAATGATTTCATCATCCGTTTTAATATCTAGTGCCATCATAGCCAGCAGAAGTGCATCTGTCCCACTACTACAAGTTATGGCATGTTTAGCACCTGTAAAATTTTGGAGATTCTCTTCTAGCTCACTCACCTCTTCACCCATAATATAGTTTGATTTATCAAGTACTGCATGAATAGCACTATCTATCTCATTTTTATAAAGCTGGTACTGGTATTGTAAATTTGCAAAATCTATTTTCATTGTTTTTTTGTTACCTTTAAATCTTCATCTACTAGCTCATATGTAGCAAATTCATCTTCTGCTTTGTTATCACTATTAAATTTAAGTGTATTTCCGGATATACCTACCCAACCAATACGCTTTGCAGGTACACCCACCATCAAAGCATAAGGTTTTACATCTCTGTTAATAACAGCTCCGCTTCCTATAAGTGCATACTCACCTATAGTTACACCGCACACTACCGTTGCATTTGCACCGATTGAGCAGCCCTTTTTTAGAAGTGTTTTTTTAAACTCATCACGTCTTACTATAAAAGCTCTTGGATTGATGACATTCGTAAAGACCATAGAGGGACCAAGAAAAACATCATCTTCTACCTCTACACCTTCATATACAGAGATGTTATTCTGTACTTTTACACCATTACCTATTGTAACGTTAGGACCCACTACACAGTTTTGTCCAAAGGAGCATTTCTTTCCTATAATAGAGCCTGATAGAATGTGTGAGAAGTGCCATATCTTTGTATTGTCACCTATTTGTACGTTATCATCTACATAAGCAGATTCATGAGCAAAGAAACTAGACATTATTTTGAAACTACCTTTTTACAAAAAGGGTGATAATCACCTTCTAATCCTACAGCAGGGAGATTTCTGATAGTAGATACTGTTCTGATCGATCCGTAAGCTTCATCCAGACCAAAGCCACCACCACTTAAGATGTGTTCATAGCTTTTTGTATGCAAGTCTGTAAATCCTCCGCTAAACTCTATCTCATCACCATCAACAGTAATAGAACGATAGGTTCTCATTCCACTATCTCTAATCTCTTGAGGTATATAGTCATAATTTACTGAAAGAAACCATCTAACAGTTGCATTTTTAAGTTTAAAGTATCCTGCATTTGTATCAGCAGTTTTTACATGAACAATATTTTCCTCAACATCTCCAAATATCCAACAGAGCATATCATAGAAGTGAACACCTATATTTGATGCAATTCCACCCGATTTTTCCTGCTTTCCTTTCCAAGACTCGAAGTACCATTTACCACGACTTGTAAGATATGTTAAGTCTATATCGTACATCTTATCTGGATTTTCTTGAAGCTCTTTTGTGACTCTCTCTTTTAAATCTATAATAGATTGATGCAAACGCAGTTGCAAAATATTGTAAACTTTTTTGCCAGTCTCTTTTTCAAGTACTTTAAGTTCATCAATATCAGCAGGATTAAGTACAAGTGGTTTTTCACAAATAGCATTTGCTCCGGCCTGAAGAGCCAAACGAATATGGCTTTTATGTAGATAGTTTGGAGAGGCTATACTAATGTAATCTAAACTGCTATTACGTTTATATTGCGTTAGAAAATCTTCAAAGCGCTCTGCTTCAGTGAAAAACTCTGCTTGAGGAAAGTTAGAGTCCATTATACCTATACCATCATATGGATCATATGATACTACAAGTTCATTTCCTGTCTCTTTTATCGCTTTCATATGTCTTGGTGCAATATATCCACTTGCTCCGATTAATGCGAAATTTTTTGCCATCTTTACAGTCTCCATGTTGGTTTTTCTACAACACCTTTGACATCAATGACAATAGGTTCACCTCTTGACATACTCGCATACTCTTGTGTTGTTATCTCTTTAAATTTATCATGCCCTACAGCCACAACTATAGCATCATAACGGTTACTCTGTAGTGGAAGTTCTTCTACAAAAGAGAGATTTTTTGTCTCTCTGTCACTCTTATCAACCCAATAATCATATACTTCAACATTACATTCAAACTCTTCAAGCTCTTTTATGATGTCTAGTACTTTTGAGTTTCTCATATCTGGACAGTTTTCTTTGAAAGTAGCTCCCATTAGCAAGATATTTGCACCTTTAAGCTTTTTATCAAACTTCACCATTTTCTTGATTGTTTTATCTGCTATAAGCTTACTCATACCATTGTTTATCTGTCTTGCACCCAAAATAAGATTTGGCATGTATCCAAGACTTTGTGCCTTATGCGTGAGATAGTATGGATCAACTCCAATACAAT
>Ga0256828_1001324_pt1 | contig 15559 bp, 17 predicted proteins | sample CV88metaG_FD_185993 | JGI IMG/M metagenome (GOLD analysis project Ga0256828, IMG submission 185993) | Hydrothermal vent microbial communities from East Pacific Rise, Pacific Ocean - CV88 | ecosystem: Environmental > Aquatic > Marine > Hydrothermal vents | place: Pacific Ocean: East Pacific Rise...
TGGGTGTATGCCCTTTTCCTTTTAATGCTTTGAATTCTTTTATCATTTTATTCCTTTTTAATCTATTTAAACGAATTGGAAAATAATCGAATGAAAGGTTATGTGATTTTCAATAAAATCGAACGGCTAAAAAACAAACCTAACCCGAAGGGTGCTTGTGTTTTTGTTTTTTAGTGAGATTTTATGGTTAAAAAATCACATCTGGCTTGAATGAGATTATGAAATTCGTTTAATTTATATTGGAATTATAAAGAAAAAGGGAGAAAAAGAAGACAAATAAATGTCTATTTTTTATACACTTATAATCTTCTTGTAAGATATAGTCCTAAAGCTATCATAAAGATAGTAATAGAATATAATACATTATAACCAGCATATTTTAAAATAAATCCACCAAGAATAGGAAAAAATAATCCTAAAGATGTAATATTTGACTGAAGTGCTGTATATATAGGTCTTTTATCTTCTGGTGCTATTTCAAATACTAAATTCATACCACTAATACTAAAGCCATCCATAGAAAGCCCAAAAAATAAAAACACTAATCCATACATAATAGGAGTATTAGCAAAAAATGCAATAATAAAAGAAATAATAGCAAATATAAAACTAAGTCTAAGCATCAATTTATAATCACTCATTTTTCTCCATATAAAAAAGCTTCCTATAATACTTCCTATCATTTGAATAGTAATAAACCCACCAAGCATCCATCCTGTTAAATCAAAACTTTTATTTGCTTTTAAAATAACAAAAGGATATGCTAAAAGATAACTAAATCCAAGTAAAATAATAATAATTTGATTTTTTAATCTTTTGTCTGTTTTTAATAAACCAAATGAATTTTTTAAAAATTCTATAAATGATTTTTCTTTTTTTCTAATCTCTTTTTTTTCTGGCTCATTTATAGTACCAAATGCAATAAAACCTATAGCCATTAAAAAACTACTTACCATAAAAAGATAAGCATAATTAAGTGGTGCTTCATAATGCTCAAGTACATATCCAGCAACTCCCCCACTTAAAATACTTCCAATAGCAGTAAAAATCTGACGATTTGCCATGGTTCTACCACGATATTCTTTTGAAAATACTTTTGCAATTATCTCTTTGAAATAAATGGCACCAAATCCTGCTGTAAAACTAAATCCAAAAAGTCCTATTCCAATAAGCCATAAAGTAAGAGTTTTATTACTATCCCCTACAAAATAGATAGCAAGCCCAATTAAAAACCAACTAAACCATCTAAAGAAAAATACTAATCTCATATAAGGTAAAACTCTTGTATATTCTTGTGCATAAAAAGCAGCCCACATTTGCACTGCTATCGCACCACCCTTTAAAAGTGAAGCAAATACTCCCACAGTAACAACACTATTACTAAAATGGTGTACTATAAGAGGTAAAATAGTAGAAGGCTCAGCTACAGTTACAGCAACTGCTAAAAAAAAGCCATGTAAAATATTTCTAATATTTGCTTTTGGGTCATTTATTTTAAACATTATATTCCTTAAAATTTTTGTGGAATTATACTATAAGAAATAAACAATTATTCACTAAAAATACTTTTATGTAGTTTTTAAAGCAGTTTTAAACTCTAAAAGATTTTCTTTACTACCCCTAATATGATAACTAATCCCATCTAAAAAATTTCTATTAACTACTTCTATGTTAAATTTTTTAAATAGATACTCACATTTACTAGATTCTTCATAATTTACATTAATTATCTCTTCTAGCATATCTTCATAAAGTAATAAATTAGCATTTGCTATTGCTAAATTTGCACTATCACTATAAGCTCTTACAAGTCCACCAGCACCCAACAATGTACCACCAAAATATCTAACAGTAATAATAGCTACATTTATTAAATCATGCCCTTGGAGTACTTTAAGAGTTGGTTTACCACTTGTACCTTTTGGCTCACCATCATCACTACTTCCTTCTACTATTTGAGCATATTCATTAAGATATCTAAAAGCTGTAACAAAATGTCTAGCTTTTGGATGTGCTTTTTTTAATTCTTCCAGTTTTGATTGAAATTGAGAATAAGGAACTAAAAAAGAATGAAATTTTGATTTTTTTACTTCAAGTGTATATGCAGAGACAGTTTTCGTAGTTTTCATAAAAGAGTATATAACCTTTCTTCTTCTAAATCTACTCTATCAAGTAAAATTTTTCCTATTTCCCTAAATTCTTCTAAAAACATCTCTTTATTTTCACTATTTATAGAAGGATATTTTTTTTCAAAAAAAGTAATTGCTCTTGTAATGGAATTCATATCTTTAGAAATACTTTTTATAGTTTTTAATATTTGTTTTTGTTCTTTATATTTTTCTTCTAATGAAATATATAATTGTGTATCTTCTAATAAAATATGTCTATTATAAAGACTAACAAATTTTTTTAATTCTTTTTTTGTACTTACAAAATCATCTTTTTGAAGATAATCTTCTACATTTTTATATAATTTTATTAAATTTTTATGATCATTTTTTAATGTAGAGATTAATTCATGTTCTGTTTTATCATTTGTACTTCCAAATATTTTTTTTAAAAATGAAAACATATCGAATTCCTTACTTTTTTATCTTATTATATCTTAAATCCTGCTTCATTTATAAAAATACTTGGTTCAAATTCTAATTTTTTAATAGTATCTCGTTTTGCACTTGATAAATATAATATATCTTTAGCTCTTGTAACAGCCACATAAAAAAGTCTTCTTTCTTCTTCAATTCCACCTGCACTTGAAGCTAATTTTGTATTTGGAAATCTACCTTGCATCAAATCAATTATATACACTTCCTTAAATTCAAGCCCTTTTGAAGCATGCACACTAAGTAGATTAACACCTACTCCTTCACTAAACTCACTACTACCTAAAACCATGGCATTTAAAAATCTTTCAAGTGAATTATAATTTTTAAGTAAATTTTTTAACAATTTAACTCTATTAAAAATTTTTTGTTTTGAAATATCAAATTTTTCTTTGTCAATTTTACCATTTTTATCTTTACTTCTATTTACAGCTAAATTATCGACTATATGATTAAACATTATACTAGATATAGTTTCTTCAAAGATTGTAAGTGGATTTTTAAAATTTTTGATGTGTTTTAAGTATTTATAAAAATTATGTAAGAATTCTCCACCCTCTTTAGTTAGTTTTGGATGTTTTAATATTGGATTTTTTAAAAAATTTTCTTCAAATCCTAAATCTTTAAATTTCATAATACTTCCTAGTACCATAAAATCATCAAAAAGTCCTAGTTGAGTAGATTTTGTTTTATTTCTAAATACATGTTTTTCATCATTTGGAGAAACAAATCCTTTTAAGGCATCTCCATCACCAAGTATTTTTAAAGCTTCATATATATCATGAGCTATTGCACTTCCCACCCCTTTTGCATATTCAAAAATATGAATAAAACTCATTATATCTTTTGGATTATGTAAAAAAGTAAGAATATCGAGTGTAACTTTTACCTCTTTTGTATCAAAAAAACCCACTCCACCTTTTCTCTTACTTGCTATTCCAAGTTCTCTTAAATAAAGTTCAATCCCATCAGCACTAGAATTATTTCTAAAAAGTACTGCTATTTCATCTTTTTGTGTTTGTGATAATGCTATTTTTGAAGCAATATCTTTATATTGAGAAATAGTATCTTCATAAATTAGAAGTTGAGGATTTAGTTTTCCTTTACCCCTTACAACTTCTAATTGTTTTGGATAAATTCTAGGATTATTTTTTATTACACGATTAGCTAAATCTAAAATTTGAGAATAACTTCTATAGTTTTTTGTTAGTGTAAATATTTTTGAATTTTCATACCTTTTATCAAAAGTAGATATTATAGAAATATCAGCTCCATTAAAAGCATAAATTGATTGATCATAATCACCTACACAAAATAAACTACCATTTTCTACACTATTTATAAATTCATTTTGAAGTGGATTTGTGTCTTGATATTCATCTACCAAAACTTCTTTATATGGATTATCACATCCATTTTTAAGCTCATCTATCATAAGTAAAAGTAAAGAATTAAAATCAACTAATCCATACTCTTTTTTTTTAGCTTCATACTCTTCAAAAATACCTTCATAAATAATACAAAATTCTTCTTGTGCTGGATTTTTATTACTTAACCATTCTGTAAAATCTTTTTCATTTGAATTTAAAAAAAGTGAATAAATATCATACAAATAATTACTTTGATAAGCTTCCCCTTCTATATGATGAAATTGTCTTTTATCATAAATAGATTTAAATAAAATCTTTAAATCTTTTGGGGATTTTAAAGTTATATTTTTATTTATTTTTTTGAGCCATCTATAACTTACTGCATGAAAAGTACCAGCTTCTATTTTGTTTGCATCACTAAAGAATTTAGAAACTCTTTCTTTCATTTCAAGTGAAGCTTTGTTTGTAAATGTAAGTAATAAAATTTCTTCAGGTTTTATACCTGATTGTAGTAAATGAGCAATTCTTCCCACTATTGTAGATGTTTTACCAGTACCAGCTGAAGCTATAATAAGATTATAGCCCATTTCAGCTGTAGCTGATGCTAGTTGATTTTCGTTTAAAGTACTAAGCGGCATTTCTATTTTTTAATAATTCACCTATTGTAAGTAAACTTTCATCAGAAATAATAAACTGAGCCATTTTACCATTATCTTTATTAAATACTAATGGTGCTTTGAAATTAACTACTGATTCAGTCATAGGATTATGTAATACTACAATATTATAAACTAAAATATTTGAATTTTCATTTATATCAAGTAAAATTTGTACATCTTTTGGAATATCAAAAGAATATTCTCTTAATTGATATGGATTAACTAATGTAAAACTAGGAACATCTTGATCTATAGCTTTTAATGTAGCAAAAAGTGGATCAATTTCAGAAAACTCTACTTTTAATACATTTTCAAATCCCAATATAGGTTTTTTTACTTCATAAATCATTTTCAACCCTTTTTTACTTCATCATAAGCAATATCTATTCCAAAACTAAGCTTTAATCTCTGTACCAATACCATCACTTGTAAGAAGTTCTAATAAAATAGAATGCTCAATTCTTCCATCAATAATATGGGCTTTTTCTACACCTTTATCCACAGCATATAAAGCTGCTTCTACTTTAGGAATCATTCCTCCATTAATAGTACCATCTGCTATTAATCTTTCAACATCTTCTTTTTTTAAAGAATTTAATAAATTTTTATCATTATCTAATACACCTGGTGTATCTGTAAGAAATAAAATTCTTCTAGCTTTGATAGCACCAGCTACTTCACAAGCTGCTGTATCTGCATTTATGTTAAATCCAGGATGATTTACTCCTTCACCACTTGCTATTGGAGCTATAACTGGTACAAATTTTTCATTTATAAGATTTTGTACTACTTCAGGCTTTACAGAAGTAATCTCACCTGTATATCCAAATTTTCCTTCAGCTTTTGGTTTCGCTTTTAAAAATTCACCATCTTTTCCAGATATCCCAATAGCTTTTGCTGAATGCTCATTTAACATATGAACTATCTCTTTATTTATATCACCACTTAATACCATTTCAGCAATTTTAATAGCTTGTTCATTTGTTACTCTTACACCATCTTTAAATTCTGTTTCAATATTTAATCTTGCTAATAATTCAGTGATTTTCTTACCACCACCATGCACAATTACAGGTTTTATACCAATCATTGTAAGCATTAAAATATCAATAGCAAAACTTTCTTTAAGTTCTGGGTTTATTTGGGCACTTCCACCATATTTAATTACAATCGTATCTCCATAAAATTTTTTAATAAAAGGTAAACTATCTAATAATGTTTTTACAATTTCTATTTTTCTTTTCAAAGCAAGCTCCATTTTTTGTTATAATTTTATCAAAAAAAGGTATTTAAATGAAATATTATATCGGAACAGACCATGCAGGGATAAATATCAAACCATTTGTAATTGAATTACTTGAAAAAAAAGGATATGAAGTAGAAGATTTAGGATGTTTTTCTAATGAAAGAGTTGATTATCCTGATTTTGCACATAAAGTAGCAGATGCTGTAAGTAAAAATCCAGATAGTAAAGGAATTTTAATTTGTGGAAGTGGTATTGGTATGAGTTTAGCTGCAAATAAACATGCAGGTATTAGAGCTGCACTTTGTCATGACCATTATACAGCTAAAATGGCTAGACTTCATAACGATGCAAATATTTTATGTTTTGGTGAAAGAATAGTTGCAAAAGGTATAATTGAAGAGATGATTGATGTATGGTGTGAAACTAAATTTGAAGGTGGAAGACATACTGATAGGGTGAAAAAAATAGAATTATGAATTTTTTAAATTGGTTTTTTTTATCAGCATTTATATTAAGCATAGGGGTTTTAACTTTTAAAATGTATTATTATAAAAACCTATATGAAAAAGAAAATGAGTATAAAAAAATTTTAAAATCAACTCTTAGTGAAGCTGAAATTTTAATAAAAAAATACCAAATTCAGCTTCAAAGAAGTTTAGGAAATCTTGATATTTTAAATGAAGAGATGAATAAACTAAAAAATGATATTAAAGCTGTAAAAAGTAGAAATTCACAATACAGAATAGAAAATGAACAATTAAAAAGAAAAATCAAAGAGCTTGAAAATAAAATCGAAGCTCTTCTTTAATGACAATATATTTTTTTTACAATCATTGTACCTCTAAAATATCCAGGATATGGTAATACAATAGAAAAAGGTTGTCTATAGCCTGGCTTAAGAGGTGGTTTAAATGTAAAATATTTTTCTTTATAAACTGTATTTGGTTTTGCTAATTTTTTCTCTTTATCTCCAAATATACTCAAACCACCACTTTTGAAAAATGTCCCTTTTCCAAACTGTTTTCTATCATTATTTATAAGTTTTACTGTTACTTTACAATAATTTAATGGAAATCTACCAACATTTTGTATCTCTCCTTTTATAAACATTGTTTCATTAAATAATATTCTTCTTTCTTCTACTTTTATCATAGCACCTTTTTTTGTATATTTTTCTAAAATAATTATAGATAAAACACCACTAAAAGTAGTTACTAAAAATGAAGCAAAAATCCCACCTAAAACAACACTTGTTTTTTTTGATTGGGCAGAAAGTAATGATAATGCTATAAATAAAATTATAAAAAAAGCTATTGCTAACCAATGTAATATTGTAAAGTATATCATATGCATTATTTTTTCCTTGAATTTTTTTCTTCTATACCACTTACACCTTCTCTTCTTTTAAGCTCATTTAAAATAGCTTCAGGGTGAATATTTTTATATGCAAGTGCTACTAAGCTATGAAATAATAAATCGGCTGCTTCATAAATAATTTCACCTTTATCATCATCTTTGATTGCAAAACTAAATTCACCAGCTTCTTCTACCACTTTTTTAAGGATTGAATTTTCACCTTTATTATATAAACTTGCTACATAGCTACTTTTAGGGTCAGCACCTTTTCTTTCAAGTAAAGTATGATATAAATTATCTAAGAAATTATATTCCATCTCTTTTTCTACTTTTAACACTTCTTCATTATTTTCAAGATTTGTAAAAAAGCATGATTTTCTACCTGTATGACAAGCTACCCCATTTTGTTTTACTTTTAGTAAAATTGTATCATTATCACAATCAATTAAAATCTCTTTTACTTCTTGAGTATGACCACTACTTTCCCCTTTTTTCCAAAGTTTATTTCTACTTCTAGAAAAATAGTGTGCAAATTTTGTAGATTGAGTAAGCTTTAGAGCTTCTTCATTCATATATGCAAGCATTAAAACTTCATTCGTTTCTATATCTTGAACAATAACGGGAATTAACCCGTTTGTTTTTTCCCAGTCAATTATTGCTTCACTCATTTTGAAATACTCGCTTTTTGTTTATCTTTTGCATCTATCCAAATATTTGGAACAGCTCCACCAGGTGTTAAGAAAATTTGGGCATTTTTGTTTGTTTTAAGTGCATCATTGAACTTACCTTGAACTTCAATTTGTTTAAGTTTTAGCAGTTCTGGGCTTAATGAATTTGATATTAATTTATTTGCATTTGCTTCAGCTTTAGCTCTAATAGTAACCGCATCAGCTTCACCTTGTGCTTGAATTTTTTTAGCTTCAGCTACACCTGTTGCAAGGGCTGCTTTTTTTTGTGCTTCTTGTTTAGCTCTTAATACTTCATATTTTACTCTTTCAGCTTGTTGTTTTGCTACTTGAACAGCTTCAATTTGTTGTTTAATTTTTTGAGGTAAAATAATTTCTCTAAGTTGCACACTCTCAAGTAATACAGGATTAAATTTAAGTTTATCAAGTTGAGCAGCCATATCTGCATTTATTAAAGTTGCAATTTGATTTCTTTTAATTGGTAAATCTTCTGCAGGAAATCTTCCTATTACATTTCTTACTACATCTCTAACAAGTGGATTGATAATTTTATCTTCCCAATTAAATCCATAATTTGCGATAGTTTTAGCTGCACTTGCTGGATTTAGTCTATATCCAACTGTAAGTTCAATAGTAATAGGTAATCCTCTTGCATCTAATACATTAATAGCTGGATAAAGTTTGATACTTCCAGTACTATCATTCATACTTCCAATTTCAGCATTTCTTTTATAGTTAATAATATGTACTCTTGTATCTACTACATATACTTTTTGAATGATTGGAATATAAAAATGCATTCCAGCACCAAGTGGTTTATCATTAAATTTACCTGTAGTTGATAAAATACCAACTTCACCTTGATTAATAATTACAAATGGTTTAGCAAATACTGCTAAAATAATTAATATTCCAATAATCCATACTATTGGTTTATTTAAAAAACTAGGTATTTCAGGAGGTGTAAAATTTCCTCCTCCATTATTATTTGGTTCTGGATTATTTTTTTTAAAATAATCATTATAATTCGTGGCCATTTTTATCCTTTTATATAAATGTTAAATAATCAATATATTTTTCATCTCTTCCATATACGATGTCAAAATATTTTTCTTGAATTTGTTTAGTAATCTCACCTCTACTACCATTTCCAATAATTCTAGCATCAAGCTCTTTTACTGGTGTAATTTCAGCAGCTGTTCCTGTAAAAAATGCTTCATCAGCAATATAAACCTCATCTCTTGTAATTCTTCTTCTCTCAACTTCAATTCCAAGCTCTTTTGCAATCTCAAATACAGTATTTTGAGTAATTGATTCTAAAGAATTATCATTTGGTGGAGAAATTAATTTTCCATCTCTTACTAAGAAAAAGCATTCCCCACTACCTTCTGCTACAAATCCTTCACTATCTAGCATTAAAGCTTCTTCATATCCAGCTTCCATAGCTTCAAATTTTGCCATTTGGCTATTTAAATAATTTGCTACTGCTTTTGCTTTACCAAAAGTAGAAGTCACAGGATTTCTAGTAATTGATGAAGTTTTTACTCTAATTCCATTTTCTAATCCTTCATCACCTAAATATGCTCCCCATTCCCAAGCTGCAATAGCAGTTTCTACAGGTGCTCCAATATGATAAAGTCCCATTTTTCCATATCCTAAGAAAATAATAGGTCTTAAATATACATTTGATTTAAAATCATTTTTTCTAAGAAGTTCAAGTTGTGCATTTTCAAGCTCTTCTAAGCTATAAGGAACATCAAGTTTTACAATTTTTGCACTATTAAGTAATCTTTTTGTATGCTCTCTTAATTTAAAAATTGCTAATCCTTTATCAGTCATATAAGCTCTAGTTCCTTCAAATACACCATTTCCGTAATGTAAAGTATGAGTTAATACATGAACTTTTGCATCATTCCAAGATACAAATTCACCATTCATCCAAATATATTTAGCTTCATTCATAAAAATTTCCTTTTTTTTATGGATATTTTATCAAAATAAATGGTAATATAACAAATAAAATATTCAAAAAAGGATAACTAAATGGAATATATTGCAAAAAAATTCATAGGTTCTAGTGAATTTGATGGAGAATATGAAGAGGTCATTTCACCTTATTCAAAAGAAGTAGTTACTAAATATGTAAAATGTACTCAAAATGATGCAAAAAAAGCTCTAGAAGTAGCAAAAATAGCTTTTAACTGTACAAAAAAATCTCCCCTTTCTCAAAGAATAGCATGGCTTGAAGATGTAGCAAAAAAATTAAAAGAAAATAAAGAATATTTTGCTTTATTAATCACTAAAGAGGTAGCAAAACCAATATCACAATCAAAAATAGAAGTTCAAAGATGTATAGAAAATATTGAACTATGTGCAAAAGAACTTATTAATCTTCATGGAGAAACTATTCCTACAGATGCTACAGTTTCTGGATTTAAAACTGAAGCTTATTACAAAAGAGTTCCAGCTGGTGTAGTAGTAGCTATTACTCCTTTTAATTTTCCATTAAATCTTGTAGCACATAAAATTGCTCCAGCACTTGGAGCAGGAAATAGTGTAGTTTTAAAACCAACACCAGAAGCACCTTATACTGCTTATGCTTTTGCTAAACTTTTTATTGAAAGTGAATATGCAATAAAAGATGCCTTAAGTGTGGTATATGGTGATGCAGATGTAGGAAGTGAGCTTGTAAGTAATCCAATTCCTAGAATTATCTCATTTACAGGAAGTGTACAAGTTGGAAAAATCATCACTCAAAATGCAGGAATTAAAAAAGTAGCACTTGAACTTGGTGGAAATGCAGCTACATTTATAGAAAGTACAGCAGATTTAGAAAAAGCTGCAAAAAGATGTGCAGTAGGTGCATTTAGTAATTCTGGACAAGTTTGTATTTCACTTCAAAGAATATATGTAGATGAAAAAATTTATGAAGAATTTGCTGCAAAATTAGCAGATGAAAGTAAACATCTAATAGTAGGTGATCCATTTAAAGAAGATACTTTTATGGGACCACTTATAAATGAAGATAGTGTAATTAGAGCTAAAAACTGGGTAGAAAGTGCTATTAGTGAAGGTGCTAGACTTATAGCTGGTGGTGCTATAAAAGAAGGAAATGTATTTACTCCTACAATTTTAGCTGATGTTACTGATGATATGAATGTAGTATGTGAAGAAGTATTTGCACCAATTGTTAGTCTTGTAAAAGTAAGTTCTTTTGAAGAAGCTGTAAGAAAAATGAATAATTCTCCTTATGGACTTCAATTTTCAATTTTTACAAATAGAATCGATTTAATGAAAAGAAGTATTGATGAATTTGAATGTGGAGGAGTTGTGATAAATGATATTCCAACTTTAAGATTTGATATTCAACCTTATGGTGGATATAAACTTTCTGGAATTGGAAAAGAAGGTCCAAAATATGCTCTTGAAGAGATGACAGAAATTAAAAGTATAGTAATTTGCTAAGAGATATCATTCTCTTAGTTACTTGACAAAAATTAAATTTTAGATTAAAATTACTCAACTACTTTATTGCACTACAAATTATTTTTTCGTGTGCTATAATCTACAAAAATTAACTACAAGGAATTGTAATAATGAGTCAAACAAACCAAAAAAAACAAAGAACTCATATACCGGTTGAAGGTTATACTATTGAGGATTTACAACAAAAAACTATAGAAGAACTTACAGAAATAGCTAAAGAACTTGGAATTGAAAACCCACAAGAATTCAAAAGAAAAGATTTAATGTTTGAAATTCTTAAAAATCAAGTAAGTCAAGGTGGATATATCCTATTTACAGGTATTTTAGAAATTATGCCAGATGGTTACGGATTTTTAAGAAGTTTAGGTAAAAACTTTAGTGATTCTCAAAATGACACTTATGTATCTCAAACTCAAATTAGAAGATTTGCACTTAGAACTGGAGATATCGTTACAGGACAAGTAAGACCTCCTAAAGATGCAGAAAAATATTATGCTTTACTAAAAATTGAAGCTATTAACTATCTTCCACCAGAAGAGAGTAAAAAAAGACCTCTTTTTGATAACTTAACTCCACTTTATCCTCAAGAACAATTAAAACTTGAATATGCTCCAACTAAACTTACAGGAAGAGTAATAGATTTATTCGCACCTATTGGAAAAGGGCAAAGAGGACTTATCGTAGCACCTCCAAGAAGTGGTAAAACTGAATTTTTAAAAGATATCGCACATGGTATTACAAAAAATCATCCTGAAGTTGAACTTATTGTATTACTTATTGATGAAAGACCAGAAGAGGTTACTGATATGGAAAGAAGTGTAAAAGGAGAAGTATTCTCTTCTACATTTGATGAGCCAGCAAGTAACCATATCAAAGTAGCTGAAATTGTAATAGAAAAAGCAAAAAGAATGGCTGAAATGGGTAAAGATGTAGTAATTCTTTTAGATAGTATTACAAGATTAGCAAGAGCTTATAATACAGCTACTCCAAGTAGTGGTAAAGTTTTAAGTGGTGGGGTTGATGCAAATGCACTTCATAAGCCAAAAAGATTTTTTGGTGCAGCTAGAAACTTAGAAGAAAGTGGAAGTCTTACTATTATAGCAACTGCTTTAATTGAAACTGGAAGTAGAATGGATGAGGTTATCTTCGAAGAATTTAAAGGTACTGGAAATATGGAAATAGTACTTAGTAGAAAAATCGCAAATAGAAGACTTTATCCTGCTGTTGATATTATTAAATCAGGGACTAGAAAAGAAGAATTATTACTTGATGCTGAAACTCTTGCTAAAATTTGGGCTCTTAGAAATATTATTAATGATATGGAAGAGGTTGAAGCTCTTAGACTTCTTTATAGTAAAATGCTTAAAACAAAATCAAATAAAGAATTTTTGGCAGCAATGAATGATATCTAAGGTTGGAATATTTGATAGTGGGGTTGGTGGCCTCACTGTCGCTAAATCTATATATGAAGCAAAACTTTTCGATGAAATCATCTACTTTGGTGATACTGCTAGAGTACCATATGGAAGTAAAAATGAATCTACAATAATTCGCTATTCTCTTGAAGCTTTAGAATTTTTAAAAAACTTTGATATAAATTTTTTAATCACTGCTTGTAATAGTGTAAGTAGTTGTGCTTTACCTGAACTAAAAAAAGAAAGTAATTTTGAAGTTGTAGGTGTTATTGAAGCTGGTATTGAAGCTGTAAAAAACCATGCAAAAGAAAATGATACTATCTTAGTAATAGGAACTAAAACAACAATAAATTCTAAACTTTATGAAATAGGTCTTAATAATTTAGGTTATAAAAATATAATTTCAATTCCAACTCCTTTATTTGTGCCGATAGTAGAAGAAGAAGCATATAAAAAAGGTCTTTTAAAAGAAACTTTTGAATTATATTTTTCTAATTTAAATAAAGAAAAAATTGATATAGTAGTATTAGGATGTACCCATTTTCCTATGATAAGTAAATATTTACAAGAATATTTTTATAATGCAAAATTAATCCATTCAGGAGAAGCTATAGTCTCTCTTTTGGAAAATAGGTATCACTTAACACCAAAAAATCATACTAATATTCAATTTTTAGCTAGTGAAAATCCAAATCATCTAAAAGAGGTAGCAAAAAAATGGTTTTAGCATTAAAATATAGACCCAAAAAATTTAGTGAAGTTGTAGGGCAAGAAGCGACTATAAAAACTTTAATGTCTGCTTTAGATAAAAAACAAATAGCAAATGCTTATCTTTTTAGTGGGCTTAGAGGTAGTGGGAAAACTACAACTGCTAGAATTTTCGCAAAAGCTTTACAATGCTCAAATGGAGAAAGTAGTACACCTTGTGAAGAGTGTGAAAACTGCATAATGGCAAATGAAAATCGCCATATTGATATAATTGAAATGGATGCTGCTAGTAATAGAAAAATAGAAGATATTAAAGAAATTATTGAACATACTAGATATAAACCTACTATTGGAAGATATAAAATTTTCATAATCGATGAAGCACATATGCTAACTCGTGAAGCTGAAAATGCTCTTTTAAAAACTTTAGAAGAGCCACCAAGTTATGTAAAATTTATATTAGCTACAACAGACCCACTAAAATTACCAGCTACAATTTTAAGTAGAACACAACATTATAGATTTACAAAAATAGAACCTACACTTATAAAAAACCATTTAGAATTTATTTTAGCAAATGAAAATGTAGAATATGAGCCAAAAGCAATCGAGCTTTTAGCAAAAAGTGGAAATGGAAGCTTAAGAGATACAATCACTTTACTTGATCAAGCAATAGCTTATTCAAAAGGACATATAACTTTAGATAAAGTAGTAGATATGCTAGGAGTTATAAATCCTGAAATTATCGATCAAATATTTCATTTGATTTTAAATCAAAAAAAGGAAGATATTAAAAATATTATAAAAGAGATTTCTGATTATGATATAGAATCTATTTTAGATGAAATTATGACTTATCTAAAAGATGCTTTATTTGAAAATAGATTTTCTTTAGTTACAATAGAGAGATTTTTCAAAATTGTAGCTGATACAAAAGAGCTTATCAAAATAAATGTGGAAAATGAATTTGTTTTAACTCTTATGCTTTTTAAAATGATAGAAGCTACAAAACCTCATAAAGTAGATGAATTAATAGCTGAATTTGAAAAAAAGATAAATACTACAAATAAAGTGGAATTACCTATCAAAAAAGAGATAATTATTCCTCAAAAAATAGAACCGACTACTCTATTTGAAAAATTAAAAAAAGAGATTTTAGATAGAGATATTGAAATATATAAATGCTTTGAAGATGTCACATTTATATCTTTTGAAAATAAAACTTTAAAATGGGAAAGTTGTGTAAACGAAGAATGTAAAAAACTACTTAGAAAATATTGGGGTAGTGTAATAAAAGTTATAATTGATGATATTTTTGGTGTTGGTACAAAGGTAATACCAGAACCATGTTCAAAAACAACAGAAACACCAAAAGAAATAAAACCAGTTATTAAAACACAACCTAAAGAAGAACATTCTGAAAAATTAATTAAAAAAACACAAGAAATATTTGGTGATGAAATAATAGAAATCAATATTTATAAAGAAAAAGAGGATTAGTCTTTCATCTCCCCACTTTCATATAACCACACACCCTCTTTTAAAAATCTACTTTTTTCATGTATTATAAAATCATCTATATATGCTTTAAATTCTACAAATGCTTCATTTTCACCATCTTCAAAAGAGATAATTTCAAGTTTTTTAAATTCACTATTACAAAAAACTTTTATCTCTTCAAGCCAATTAGGATTATTCCATTCTGGATTGTTTTTATGTGTAGTTTTTATAATATATTTTGGTTTATTTGTAGCATAAGCTGAATATCTACTTTTCATAAGTTCTAAAGCATTTTTTGCTTTTTTCTTTCCTTTATGAAAAGGCTCACAACATTTTTTATATTTTTGATTGCTTCCACAAGGGCAACTCATTTTAATTTTATTCCCTCTTCAGTAATCTCAATCAAATCTCTTTCTTTTAATTTTTGAAGGGCTGCTTTGAATACTTTTTTACTAATTCCAAACTCTTTTTTAATAGCTTCTGGGTCTGATTTTGAATTTAATTTTATCTCTTTTTTTTCTTGAAGTTTT
>Ga0256828_1001325_pt1 | contig 15556 bp, 15 predicted proteins | sample CV88metaG_FD_185993 | JGI IMG/M metagenome (GOLD analysis project Ga0256828, IMG submission 185993) | Hydrothermal vent microbial communities from East Pacific Rise, Pacific Ocean - CV88 | ecosystem: Environmental > Aquatic > Marine > Hydrothermal vents | place: Pacific Ocean: East Pacific Rise...
TAAGATAACTATTTTCACTTAAATATAGATAAAGTTTGCCTAAAATATCCATTTTTTCCGTCTCATTTAAGATTGAAGACTCTTCTATCTTTGTTTTAAGAGCTTTATCCAACATATTTGTATCGTAATCTAAGTCATCTAGTACATCTATAAGATTTTGAGCCTCTATGATATGCTCAATAATAAAATCTCCATTTTCATCAAAGTTAATAGTTGCCTCTGTTGGGTGGGTGAAGAGGTTGTGTCTCATTCCAAGTACCTCTTGGTATGCCCCTGTTAAGAAGAATGCTAAGAAATACTCATCTTTGCTCAAATCTATATCGTGAAGATAAAGAGGTAACTCTCTATCAAATCCTATCTCACCATCACTATCGCAAGTGATATCCCATATAGAGGCTGGATTTGTCGGTTTTTTATCTAGTCTATCTAGTGGCATAACGGGGAAGTGTTGAGCTAACCCCCAAAAGTCTGGTAGAGATTGGAATGCTGAGAAATTTACAAGATACTTCTCTTGTATCCTATCTTGAAGTTGTTGTAACTCATTTGTATCTTCATCTTTAAGTAGTGATATAGATTTTTTGATGATTAGATTTACTAGTAGTTCAGTATTTGAACGGTCTTCTAAGTCTATATAGCCCAAATCAAAAAGTGTTAAAAGTGACTCCATATGGTCAAGCGCATCATGTAGATACTCTCTAGCATTTTTTCTATTTAATGAGTGGTACAAATCATAAAGTTCTTGTATCAGTGGTGGATTGTTCTCTTTAATCCTTAAGTTCTTTTCATTATACTCTTGTGAAAAAAGCTCTAGTACGGGTGCTATAAGTACAGAGTGAGATGATGCTATAAATCTACCAGATTCTGTAAAGATATCAGGCTCATTAACACCTTTTCGTTTTGAAATCTCTTTCATAAGATATACAACATCATTGGCAAACTCATCTAGTGAGTAGTTTCTCTCCCTTTTATGTTGGTGTTGGGCATACTCCACGGCTAAACCACCACCGATATTGATGGCATTTAGTCCATTTGCCCCTCTCTTTTTAAGTTCAGCATAGATATTACCAGCCTCTCTTAAAGCTTTTTTAAGTGGTGCTATATCACCCATTTGTGAGCCTATGTGAAAGTGTATCATATAGAGGTTATCAAGTATCGACTCTCGTTTCATCATCTCGTAAGCTTCAAGTAGCTCAGTAGATGTAAGTCCAAATTTAGAACTATAACCACCACTTTTTGCCCAAATCCCTATACCTGAGCTATGGAGTCTAATCCTCATACCAATTTTTGGCATAGTCTGATTTTTAATATTTTGATTGAACTCTCTATTTACCTCTATAATTGTCTCTAACTCACCTAAACCCTCTATCGTTATGGTTATATTATGCCCCATTTTTGATGCTATAAAACATAAGGCAATCATCTCTTTATCTTTAAACCCATTGACAGTAATAGGTGAGCCAAGAGGTGTTTGTGATATAGCGATGATGAGTTCAGCCTTACTCCCTGCTTCTAATCCATAGTTGTACTGCTTAGATACATCGATAAGTGAATGGACAAAGTTTGGAAACTGATTTACCTTTAGTGGAAATACTGCGTGAAATTCACCTTTATAATCAAACTCAACTCTTGCTTTATTGAATGTATCAAAAAGTTTAGAAATCTGTTTTTTTATCAGGTGTGGAAACCGAAGTAACAAAGGGCCTTTATATCCTTGTTCTCTTATAGATTTTGTAATCTCAAGTAGTGAAGGGTTATTCGCATAATTTATATTGACTCTACCATTGTTGATGATGAAGTTATCATCTCCCCATATATCTATACCAAAATTTTTCATAGCATTCTCGTAAAATAATTTGAGGTATTATATCAAATATATTTAAAATATGATATCTATTTTAGAGGAGGAAGAGGTGAAGAGTAGAGGAAGTCTGTATAGAACAGTAGAGATACTAAAAAGATTAAATGATTTAAAGAGGCTATCTGTGTCAGCCTTGGCTATGGAGTATAGTGTATCTGAGAGGACTATAAGACGAGATTTTGAGCTTATTCGTGATATATTTGGGGATTTTATCGTTAAAGATGGTGAGTTTTATCGAGCATACGATAAGTTTTTGCTAGATGGGGTACTTCACTCTAGTGACTTGATGACACTTGCTAATATCGTAAATCTATTTACAACTCTTCAGAAACAGACTCTAATCGCATCAGATACAAAAGAGTTGATAAAGCACTCTATGAGCATATATGATTTCAAATCAAGACCATTTGAACATATAGAGAACCTAGATACTATCAAAAAGTTAGAACACGCTATCAAGTTTCAAAAAGAGATAGAGATAAAATATACAATAGAGAGATTTACATCATATAGTATCTTTTGGGCTTATAAAATCACATTTTTAAATGAGAACTTCTATCTAGTCGGGGTAAATGCCACTAAAGATAAGGTAGAGTATCGTAGAGTAAGTATGATAGATGAGGTTAAATATACAAAGAAAAGTTTTTTTAAAAATAGAGATGTAGAGCAGTTTTTAGACTCCATACAGACTCCTTGGGCGAGATATGGAAGAGATACTCTTTTAGTAAAAATTAGAGTAGATGTATCAGTAAGAAGATTTTTTATCAAGAAAAAGTATCTTCCAAGCCAAGAGATAAGCCACACATTTGATAATGGTGATGTAGAGGTTACATATAGAGTTAGTAGCTATAAAGAGGTAGAGGAGCTTATCATCAAGTGGTTGCCTCATGTTAGAGTAATCTCACCTAGAAGGTTAAACAAATCTATAAAAAAGAGTTTAAACAAGAAATTGAACGCTCTTTTTTAGTTGGACACTATATGTCCATAAAATGATATATAATCTCCATATCAAAACAAGGAGATAAGATATGGATTTGAAAGATTACGGATTTTTAGATATAGATTTTGAGAGATTTGATGCGACAGCTACACCATATAAAATATATGCTGAACTTTTAGATAAAACATCTCAAGAGCAGTTTGAACATGTACTTAGACAGCCTTATGTTACCTATGGTGCTTTGATGCCAGATGCCCACTCTGGTTACTCTATGCCAATAGGAGGTGTTTGTGCTACTGATGGTATGATTGTGCCACAGTTTGTAGGCTTTGATATAGGTTGTGGAATGTGTGCCTATAAGACAGAGTTTTTGAAAGATGATATAGCCAAATATGCTGATGATATATATAAAAAGATAGTAGAGAGTATCCCTCTAGGCTTTTCTACCCATAAAAATCATCAAAAATTTAAGTATGATTTGCCTTTGAGTGATTTTGCCAAGATGGTACTAGAGAGTGTAGGACTCAAACAGCTTGGTACTTTAGGAGGAGGTAACCACTTTATCGAGATAGGTTATGGTAAAGATGATAGAGTTTGGATAGTGATACACTCAGGTTCAAGAGGTTTTGGACATAAGATAGCATCACACTATATGTTAAAAGCTTACCATTTAAAACACCCAAGCGAAGGGCGACTTGAAGCAGTAGTTAGTGATTGGCAGGAGAGAAATGTCAGGTTTAAAGAGGCAAATCCTGATGGTTATGAGAAGGCTTTAAAGAAATTTACCCTAAAGCAGACTCAAAAGATAAATCAGAGTAATAACTTAAACAATATCAAAGGGATATATCCACTAGATGTAGATACACCACTAGGTAGAGCCTATATAGATGACCAGAATTTCGCTCTAAATTTCGCACTAGAGAATAGAAAAAGAATGATAGAGGTTATCGTAGAGATACTCAATAATACTTTAGATGCCAATGAGAGTATAGAGTTTGATGATGAGTTGAGATTTATAAACAAAAATCACAACCACGCTGAGTATAACCAAACTACAAAAGAGTGGATACATAGAAAAGGGGCAACTCAAGCAAGTAGAGGTATGATGGGTATCATACCAGCAAATATGCGAGATGGTTCATTTGTAGTAAGAGGAAAAGGAAATAAAGAGTCACTATACTCATCATCACACGGAGCAGGTAGAGTAATGAGTAGAGTAAAAGCAAAAAAGAGTGTATCATTTGAAGAGTTTGAGGAGAGTATGAGAGGTATCAAAGGCACAGTCGATATAAATACCCTAGATGAGTCACCATTTGCCTATAAAGATATATTTGAAGTGATGAGGCTACAAGAGGATTTAATAGAAGTCATAGAACATATAAAACCAATCATAAATATAAAGGATAATAACCAAAAGAGGTATTAATGGGGTATTTTTACCCCAAAATTTCAAAATAAGGTTTAATCATCTTTATACTTTCTGAGTCTGGATTATCTTCTATTGGGAAAAAAGCATTTGATTTATAAAAGTTTATTACTTCAATTTTATTGATAGCATCAAGTAAAATAAATCTACCACCTAAATATTTTTGAGATTGATTTATAATCTCCACAGCATCATTAAGAATATAATGACCTATTTTATAAGATTTTAACTTATCAGATTTGCCAAGTTGTCCTATTAAAAAGCAAGGTATAGAGATTGTATTGTCTTTATATCCATCTAGTAGTTTTATAACTTTTGGAGATATACCGTCAGTATGTAGAGTTGTGATTGTTATTGTAAAGTATGCTATGACATCTTGAGTTATATTGTCAATATATAAGTATGTTTTAGACCTAAGATTTGTTTCAAAAGTTATAGCCTTATTATATAAAAACTCTTGAAAGTCTATATTTTGAGTACAACTAAAAGTTTCTAAGAGTTTTTTAACTTTTCGTTTAGAGTCTGTGTTTTCTAAAATTTCAGATAGTGAAAAGAGTGAGAATGAGTCATCAAAAATATTACGAGTCATTTTTTACGCAAGTATGCTAATCTCATTAATAGAGATTTTTCTCTTAGATGTTTTTTTGAGTTTAGCAGTTTTGTTAGTTTCAAAATCTTTAACTTTTTTTAAGTTTTTTTTAGAAAAAGCTTCAATAACAAATTTTTCATTATCTGGTTTTAGTACCATTGTTTCTAAGAATGCTTTTGTCATTTTACTTTCCTTTTTAATTTAATATTAGATATATGGATTATAACACATTATTTATAATAGAACCATCTTTTTGTCTGCCAAAGAGCCTCTCAATGGCAATGTAAGTAGTTATTGGTTAAAATATATACTTATTAAAAGTCTTAAAAGGTTCGAGAATAATGAATAAAAGTAAAAAAGATTTTTTACGCAGAAAAGTTGAAGATGATTTAAATAGTGGTAAGTATGAGGGGGTGGTTACTAGGTTTCCACCTGAGCCAAATGGTTTTCCACATATAGGACATGCTAAGTCTATAAGTATCAACTTTGGTATAGCTAAAGATTATAATGGTAAGTGTAATTTGAGAATGGACGATACCAATCCTACAACAGAAGATACTCAATATGTAGAGGCACTTCAAGATGCTGTAAAGTGGCTTGGGTTTGAGTGGGACGGTGATGTTAGATATACATCAGATTACTTTGATAAGCTATACGAATATGCTGTAAGATTGATAAAGATGGGTAAAGCTTATGTTGATAGCCTTAGTGAAGAGGAGATTAGAGAGTATAGAGGTAGTGTAACTCAAGCAGGAAAGAGAAGTGAGTATGCCAATAGAAGTGTAGAGGAGAATTTAGAGCTTTTTGAGAAGATGAGAGCTGGAGAGTTCAAAGAGGGTGAGCATATCTTAAGGGCTAAGATAGATATGGCTTCACCAAATATGAAGATGCGTGACCCACTTTTGTATCGTATCAGACACGCTCATCACTTTAGAGCAGGGGATAAGTGGGCTATCTATCCTATGTATGATTTTGCTCACTGTTTATCTGATTATATGGAGGGGATTACTCACTCTTTATGTACTTTGGAGTTTGAAAATAACCGTGATATTTATGATTGGGTGTTGGATACTTTAGAGCTTAAGCCACCTAGACCATATCAGTATGAGTTTGCTAGGCTCAATATCAACTATACAGTGATGAGTAAAAGAAAGCTTTTAGAGCTTGTCAATAATAAGATAGTATCAGGTTGGGACGACCCTAGGTTGCCTACTATCGCTGGATATAAAAGAAGAGGTTACACACCAGAGTCTATACTTAACTTTTGTGAGCAAATAGGTATCGCAAAGGCAAATTCAGTAGTTGATGTATCACAATTAGAACACTGTATTAGAGATGATTTGAACTCAAAAGTACCTAGAGTGATGTCTGTATTGAACCCTTTGAAGGTGACTATTGTAAATTATGATGGTGATGAAGAGATAGAGGCTCCATACTATCCACACGATGTGCCAAAAGAGGGTACAAGAGTTTTACCTTTTTCAAAACATATCTATATAGATAGAGATGATTTTAGTCAAAATCCTCCAAAAGGTTACTACCGTTTGACACCAACACAGCCTGTAAGATTGAAGTATGCTTATATCATCACAACAGAAGAGGTTATAAAAGATGAAGATGGAAATATCACAGAGATAAAGGTGAGATACCATAAAGATTCAAAAAGTGGAGAGGATACGAGTGGTATCAAAGTAAAAAGTGCTATACAGTGGGTAGAGGCTAGTAGTGCTAAGCGTGTTGAGGTGAGAGTTTATGATAGATTGTTTAAGAGTGAGTCACCAGAAGGGTTAGAAGATATCAACCCTAACTCGTTAAAAATCATAAAAGATGCTCTTATCGAACCTGCTGTAATCACTCAAAAACCTGATGTGAGATTTCAGTTTGAAAGAGAGGGGTACTTCTATGCTGAGCCTGTTGATTATCGTGATGATGCTCCTGTATTTAACAAGATAGTATCACTCAAAGACTCATGGGCGAAAAAAGATAGAAGAAGAGATAATAAAAGAGGAAAAGCTCAAGAGAAAAAAGTTCAAGTAGATGGAGAGGTTACACCTATGACTCCTTTTGAGCAAGAGCTTTTTGATAGATACACAAAAGAGTTAAACCTAAATAGCGAAGTGGCAAATACATTAGCTAGAGATAGTAAACTCTCAACATTTTTTGATAAGGCTCTATCTGAGCTAAGTAGTGCTGTAAATATAGCAAATATCGTAGCAAATGATGTAGCAAGAGAGTTGAAGTCAAAAGAGATTGATGAGTTGAAATTTACCCCTAAAGATATAGCTACATTGGTGGGTATGATAGATGATGAGAGTATCTCTACAAAGATTGCTAAGCAAGTCTATGAGGAGATGGTTGTATCTGGAGAAAATCCTGTTGATATAGTTGAGAAGAAGGGTTTAAAGCAGATAAGTAATCCAGATGAGATACTACCTATCATTGAGCAAGTTATATCGGCAAATCCTGATAATGTAAAGAGATATAAAGATGGTAATAATAAACTGTTTGGTTTCTTTGTGGGACAGGTTCTTAAAGCAACAGGTGGAAAGGCAAATCCGAAAGTTGTAAATGAGTTAATAAAGAGTCAGTTAGACTCTTAGAGATTTATCTAAAGGGTAGAGGGCTTAGATGCCATCTACTCTTAGAAGTTTAGTTTTTCCTACCATCATATCCATACTCATAAATATTCTTTTAAATACAGACTCTTGTCTATACTCTAAGTTATGTTTTTTACAGATATCTTTTACTATCGGTTGAAGCTTTTGGTAGAAGCTGTGAGGTTGATTTGGAAATAGATGGTGTTCTATCTGGTAATTTAAAAAACCGTGTAGAAAATCTATAAAATCTGAACCAGTATTATAGTTTACCGAACCCATAATCTGTCTAAGGTAAAATTCACCTGTTGATTTGTGTGGTTCACTGAACATATATATATCTTCAGCTGAGTGGTTTGGTACGATAACCAAAAATGAGTGAAGGTTAGTAAAGAACTCTGCTAAAAGAAGAACGATAAGAGCATTTATAGATGCTTGTAGTCCAAATGGTAAAAATAGAGCAGGGAATGCTATAAATTTGATAACAATATATGGAAGAAGATAGTCCATCCATAACTTAAGTCCATTTGGCTCTTTAGGGTTCCATACTTGACCGTCTATCTCATCTAATCCCTGTTTTCTTCTCTCTTTATTCTCCAATATTTTTAGAGTATTTGGAGCATAATATGTAAATTTCCATGTACCAGCAAAAAGATACATAATGATATATCTTATAAACATTGGAATTTTTGATTTGGCAATCCACTGAACATTGTTTTCTACATTATCAGGGTCATCAAGCTCACCTAGATGGTAGTGGTGCATAATGTTGTGTTCATACTCCCAAGCCTCTGGTTTAATCCAATCTAACCAATCTAGATATCTTCTATGCCCTTTAGCAAAGTGTGCTTTTGTGTATTTCTCTGGTACATTTGGCACTTTATCATAAGCCCCGTGTAGTATTGGGTGAGTTACATTTGCCCATCTTGATACATTACCTGTACTAATCAATATAGCTGATATAGTTGCCAAAATCCAAAAACTACTACCTGTAAAATCAAAAATTGCGATAAGTAGAATGATAGCAAAACCACTAAAAGTAGCAAATCTTCCCCATCTCTCAAGTTTTAGTAGATGTTCAAAATCCTCCCATGTAGTAGCACCTAAATTATCTCTAGCCTCTTCAATATCTCTTTGAAGTTCATCTTTGTCTATATCCTCATAACGAGCATATTTGTGAGAAGTCTCCTTCATATATCAATACCCCTTGTGTTTTAAAGTAGGCTAATTATATAGAAATAAACTTATTTTTGATTAAGTAGATAGCTTTTGCTTCAAATATATAATCGCATTTATACGCAAAATATAGTAAAATTCATAATAAAATTTTATAAAAGGATATATCTATATGAGTAGTCAGAGAGTTTTTTTATATCAACCAACACAGGGGTATTGCTACAATAGTGACTCTATCTTTTTGTATGATTTTATCTCAAGAATGAAGCCTAGAGGTAAGCTTTTAGATGTTGGTTGTGGTGTTGGTATCATTTCACTTTTACTTAGTAGAGATTTTGATATAGATACTACAATCATAGATAAGCAGAGGATTATGTTAGATTATGCTCAACATAATTTTAACTTAAATGGTATAGATGTAGAGTCTGTTTTAGGTGATTTTAGAGAGTGGGTTAGCGATGATAGGTTTGATTTTATCATATCAAATCCACCCTTTTATGACCCAAGAGTAACTCAGAGTGAAAATACACACTTAAATATAGCACGATATGCTCACCACTTGCCAATAGAGGAGTTTATCAAAAGAGTAAAGAGATATTTGACTCCAAAAGGGTGGTTTATTTTCTGTTATGATGCTAAACAGATAGATATTTTATTGTTTTATCTAAAAAAATATGGTATAAACCCTGAGTATATAGAGTTTGTTTACTCCAAAATAGATAGAGATAGTAAATTGGTTTTTATATCGGCTAGAAATAACTCAAAGTCTATGACAAAAGTGTTGCCACCTTTTGTAGTTTTTGATGAGAGTGGAGTATATACAAAAAGAGCAGATGAGATTTTTCAAAGAGCTTCTACTCATAGTATCAAAGGAGATAGAGATAATGAGTAATGAGATAGTATCAAAAAATGGATATAATTTTAAGTTTCAGCCGTCAGCTTGTTATGAGTGTGGTGGTAAGTGTTGTACGGGAGAGAGTGGCTATATCTGGGCAAAATATCAAGAGATAGAGAATATGGCAGAGTTTTTATCACTATCTATTGATGAGTTTGCCTCAAAGTATTTAAAAAAAGTAAAACATAGATACTCTTTGGTTGAGAAGCAAATCGGAGAGAATGATTATGCTTGTATATTTTTTAATACTACTACAAAGATGTGTGAAATATATGATGTTAGACCAACTCAGTGTAGAACTTTTCCTTTTTGGGAACAGTTTAAAGGTAATGAAGATGAGGTAAAAAAAGAGTGTATAGGAATAATTTAATAGGTATTTTTTTATTTATAGTGTTTAGTTTAAATTTAAATGCCAAAGATATGAAAATATCTACTGATGAGTTAATCGTTAGAGGGCTATTTTATGAGAAATATGAGATGTATGATTATGAGTACTATATGTTTGATGAACTCTATCGTAGATATAAGATTAAACCATTTTTATTGAAAGTGGCACTCTCATCTATGATTAGTGGGCAAAATGTATCTAAAACCATATCCTACCTAGAAGAGGCAAATAGGCAAAATCCAAAAAATATAGAGTATAAAAGATTTTTAATCTCTATGTATGTTCAGATAAATGATATAAAAAAAGCTAAAGAGATGGTTGATAGCCTTTTAACTCTATCAGATACAGAGGTAGATTATGAGTTGTGTGCCAATGTATATATCTACTCAAAAGATTTTAACAAAGCGTTAGAACTACTTGAAAAGGTTTATAAGAAAAAGCAAAGAGAGGCTGTACTCTTACAGATAGTCAATATACTAATCGTTAAAAATTATGATTATCAAAAAGCTATCAAGATGTTAAATCAATATAAAGATACACACCTTATAGTAAGTGATGAAGTCTATAAGAAATTGGTGGTACTATATACATTTATTCAAGATGAAGATAAGGTGATAGATACATATAAGAGTCTATATAAACGCACTCTTCAGCCACTATATTTCAATAAAATTATGAATCTGTATATGGATAAGTCGGATTTTAAAAATGCTATCGAGTTTATGAAAGAGTATAGACCTCACGATGAGTTTTTACTCAATATGTATGAGCATGAGAAGAGATATAAAGAGGCGTTAGATTTTATAGATAGAGAGTATAAGAGAACAGAAAATCCGATATGGATAGCCAAAAGAGGTATGATTATCTATGAGCAGTCTAAAAATAAACATAGTAAAAAGTTACTAGATAGATTGATGAGAGATTTAAAATATGCTTTAGAGCATGGTGTTGATGATGCTAGTGTATTAAACTACTATGGGTATATGTTGATAGAGAATGATAAAGATGTGAAATTGGGTATAGATTATGTAAAACAGGCACTCAAACAGCAACCTAAAAATGCCTACTACTTAGACTCTCTAGGGTGGGGATACTACAAGATACATAGATGTAAAGAGGCTTATCGTGTGATGAAGAAAATTTCAAAAAAAGAGATAGAGGATACTATCGAGTTAAAAGAACACTTTGATATTATAAAAAAGTGTAAATAAACACCATTTTGGTATAATACTCTTAAAAAAGAGAGTATTATGTCTGATATTTTAGATGAGATTATCAAAAAAACAAAAGATGACTTAGAAAAAAGAAAAAAAGAGTTTCCTATCGACTGGCTAGGAAGGTCTTTAGCTTATAATCCATTTGTGCCAAAAGATGTTAAAAAAGCACTACAATCTACACCAGAAAATCCATACCGTATCATAGCAGAGGTGAAAAAAGCTAGTCCTAGTAAGGGGATTATCAGAGAAGATTTTGAACCTATCAAGATAGCAAAAGCTTATGAAGATGGTGGGGCTGATTCTCTCTCTATCTTGACTGAGCCACACTTTTTTAAAGGTGATAAAGAGTATCTAGGTATGGTGAGAAGATATGTCAATATCCCACTTCTTAGGAAAGATTTTATAGTAGATAAGTATCAGTTGGTAGAGGCTTTGGTTTATGGGGCTGATTATGTTTTACTTATCGCTAAGGCACTATCTCGAAAAGAGTTAAAAGAGTTGTATGATTATGCTCTTCATCTTGGCTTAGAGGTTTTAGTTGAGGTTCATGATAAGGCTGATTTGGTTAAAGCTATGTTTGCTGGAGCAAATATTGTAGGTATCAATCACCGTAACTTAGAGACTTTTGAGATGGATATGAGATTGTGTGAAAAGTTGATACCTATGATACCAAATGGTAAGATTATCGTAGCAGAATCTGGGATAAATGACCATGAGACTTTGAAAGAGTTATCAGCTATGGGTGCTGATGCTTTTTTGGTTGGAGAACACTTTATGAGACAAGATGATATCACTTCAGCTATCAAATGTTTAAAGTATAATGAGTGTTAAAAGAAGAGATTTATATCTCTTCTGGAGAAAAATAGAACTCATCTAAACCATCTAAAAATTGGTTTAAGAGTTCATCTGAACATAGTTTAAAATTTTTGTGAGATGGATTTCTAAATAGAGATTTAATCTGCTGTTTAGTTAGCTCTATATCTACAAGTTTAAAGATTAAATCTATCTCAAACTCTTTTAACTCTAAAGCTACTCTTAGTTTTTTAAGTATTAAGTTGTTGTTTAACTCAACCACTTCATCGTCTGATGCTCTCTTTTGAGAACCACCTCTTTTAAACGATATAAGTCCATCTAAAAAGATACCCAACTCCTCATAAGAGCAGAGTTGAAAATCTTTATCATATTTTCTCTTTAAAAGAGAGTCAAGATGCTCTCTACTCATATTGTAATCTTCAAGTTTATATATCTCCAATATATCATCTTTTGAGAGAGATAGAGCTTTTGTTATTTTATATAAAATATCATTTGTATTCATTGTATCTACCTACTATTTTTTTATAATACTAGAGCTTAATTCACTCATAATACCAGAGAGTTTAGAGATGATAGAGAGACAGTTTTTATCTTTTATATTGTATTTTAGTGACCAATACTCAGGATTTGTATAGATAACTTCTGTTTTCCCATCATAGCTAGTTGAGACTACTATCTTATACGGAACTTCCAAAGCCAAAGCACTATCGCACTTCATCAAATCAGTAGATGCCTTTGGATTTGTAAAATATACCACTTTCTTAGGACGATGAAGTAAGTTGGCATACTTCCCCTCATCTAAAGTATGAGTAGTGATTAACCCATACTTTGGTAACTCTTTTTGTAGCTTTTTGATAGTGGTATCTATATCATTAGCCGATAGTTCCCGTTTTATAAAAGAGGCTCTATTGCTATCTTGACACCCAACAAAGATGACACTAGATAATAGAAGTGACAGATAAAATCTCATACTATATTTCCTATACATTAAATCTAAAGTGCATTACATCGCCATCTTGTACTATGTACTCTTTACCTTCAAGTCTCATCTTTCCAGCCTCTTTTGCGCCTTGTTCTCCACCATACTCTACAAAATCTTCATAGCTTATGACTTCAGCACGGATAAATCCTTTTTCAAAGTCATTGTGGATAACGGCTGCTGCTTTTGGTGCTGTTGTGTTTTGACGGATTGTCCAAGCTCTTACCTCTTTAACTCCTGCTGTAAAGTAGCTCATAAGTCCTAGTTTGTTGAAACCTTTTCTGATGATTTGCTCAAGTCCAGACTCATTAACACCTAGCGACTCTAGCATCTCCATCTTCTCCTCTTCATCAAACTCAACCATCTCCTCTTCTACTTTAGAGCATAGTTTGATAACCTCTCTGTTGTGAGTTGTGGCATACTCTTTAAGGGCTTTTACATACTCGTTATCCTCAGCTAAGCCATCTTCATCAACATTTGCCCCATACATTATCTCTTTGTTTGATAGAAGTCTTAAATCCCTAGCAAGAGAGATAAATCCTTCACTATCTCTATCTTCAAATGACGATGCTGGATTACCATCTTCTAAATGTTTTAGCAACTCTTGAGCCACAGGAAGTTGAGCTTTTGCCTCTCTATCATTCCCTTTTGCCTTTTTTTGAATAGTTGTAATTCTCTTCTCAAGAGCCTCCATATCAGCAAGAAGAAGCTCAGTCTCTATAATCTCAATATCTCTAATTGGGTCGATAGAGCCTTCAACATGAGTGATATTTTCATCTTCAAAACATCTTACTATCTGAAGGATAACTTCAGTTTCACGGATATTTGATAAGAACTTATTTCCAAGTCCTTCACCCTTACTAGCACCCTTAACTAAACCTGCTATATCTACAAAATCCAAAGTAGAGTATTGAACTCTCTCGGGATTTACTATCTTTGATAACTCATCAAGTCTTTTATCTGGTACAGGTACTACTGCTTTATTTGGCTCTATCGTACAAAATGGATAGTTCGCACTCTCAGCATTTTGTGCCTTTGTAAGAGCATTAAAAGTGGTAGATTTTCCTACATTTGGCAATCCTACAAGTCCTATTCCTAAACCCATAATAATCCTTAAAATATATTTTTGCTAATTTTATCCAAATAATGGTAAATATATGCTCGAAAAAACACTAATTGGGTTTTTTGAGTCCCAAATCTTTAACTTTCTCTCTTACATCAGACATAAACCTTCTACCTGGGTCTTTTTTGGTAGTTCTATACCCTTTGTCTCTCTCTAACCATAGTGGGGATTTCTCCATCTTTCTATACTCGTGATGTCCTATAAGATACTCTATGGTTGGGTATTTTGCTTTTAGGTATCTTACAAGTTTGATATTGGCTTTAAGTTGAGCTGGTGTCAAATCATCACCCCTGTTACCTCTGCCTCCTACATTCTCTACTCCAATAGCCGAGTAGTTTAGCCCTATGACATGTCTAGCCATATAGTTATCTGGCATAAGTTGGTAGATAGTCCCATCTCTAGCTACTAGAAAGTGTGCTGATACATTTAAAGCCGAAGCCGAAGCTATATCTTTTCTATCTGTTAGTAGCTTTTGTGGTTTTAGTCTCTTAAATGAACTCTCAAACCCCATATCAGCAGTCCAGTGAAGTACGATAATCTTTGGAGTTATCTTTATATCTCTAGGGTGAAGTCCATAGTGCTTGGATATATACTCTTTTGTCATATCTACTCTTTGTTTGCCAAAATCTATCGGCTTATCCTTGATAGTTATATGCTCACCATCTGGCAATCTATAAGTGTGTGTAGAGGCACTTAAAAGTATGGTAGAGAGAGCTAAAAGTATAGTTTTTTTCATCATTTTCCTTTTGGTGTAATTTTGTGTATCATCATAAAAGTAGCCACAACAATAGAGGGGATACCTAGTGCGATGATATAACTTGGGATATGAAGTAGAGAGTGGCGATTTAGATACATAAAGCCGATTATGAGTAGAGCATAAGCAGTTACTCTATAAATAGATAGTGAAGCTTTAGTATCTTTTAGTGTCTGAAATAAGCCTCTCTTATTGGCTTTAAGTCGAGCTTTCTCCTCTTTGATAGCCTTAGCGATATCTTCAACATCTTCTTCTTGGGTTGGAGAGTATAAGTCATAAGGGTCTTCAAGCTTCTCTATCACATCTTTATCTATATCGGTAGTGATGATATCATACTCTACTCTAGTATCTACCATCTTTTTATAACCAAACATAGAGCCTATCATCACCAAAGAAGATGAGATAAATCCTATCTGGGTATTGTATAGCACTTTTGTACCGAAAAATAGAGATACAACAATGATAAAAATATCAACTATCACTAGATAGACTATCAGTTTTGTATATAGGTTATTTATCTTCATCTTTTTGCTTTATCTCTCTACCATGTACAAATCTAGGGTCGTTTTTTAGCTCATCAAGTGAGCGTTTCTGCTGGTCATAAGCTTTATATACATTTGATATAGCTGCTCCTATACCTATAAATACACCTATCCATAGTGTCCAAGTAGCACCTGTGAGACTCTTTAGCCATAAACCTATACCCACACCGATAAGTATAGCCACTACGATAGATATCCCCAGACTAAGCCCATCAGCTGCGTTTATAACCTTTTTAAGTTTTGGGTCATTTTCGTTCATATT